>OEIU01000143.1_pt1 | contig 72026 bp, 70 predicted proteins | sample 1539221 | NCBI WGS metagenome assembly OEIU01 (sample SAMN03792071, study PRJEB22550) | activated sludge metagenome | feature: wastewater treatment plant; material: activated sludge; isolation source: Wastewater treatment plant of a petroleum refinery complex | place: Argentina: Zarate | collected...
CGGCGGGTCGGGTGCAGCCCCACATCCGGCAGGTGCCGTCGCGGGTCCTGACGAAGTCGGCGATCGCACGGGTGGGCCGGTAGGCGGCTGTGGTCAGGGAGGCCAGGGTCCCGGTCTCGGCGTCGAGGACGGCCCGGGCCACCTCCAGCGGCGGGGTCTTCAGCAGGTTGGCCATCGTCGTGGCGTCGACCCAGCCGACGCCGGGCAGCTGTGCGCCGGACACGGCGCTGCCGATGGACACGGGTGCCATGGTCATCGTCCGGTCACCCTCGAGCTCGGGCGGCGCCTCCCGCCAGGACAGCTCCTCGCGGGAGGCGGGGTCGAGGTCGGCGTACCGGGTCACCTCACCGGTGACCGAGTCGACGACGGTCTCGTCGTCGTCCCAGTCGACCCGGAACAGCTCCCCGGTCACGGGTTGCGGGGTGGACTGGTCGGTGACGACCGGCACCCCGAGCGTCACCTGCGCGGAGACGGTCACGTTCCGCAGCACCAGGTCGGCCAGCGCATCCGCGCGCGCCGCGGGCAGCGACAGGTCGGCGTCGACCGTGCGGTACTGCCCGGCCAGCTCCTCCACCGCCGACCACATCGCCGCACTCGTGGCGGTCGGCAGGGACCCGAACCAGTCGGTCAGCCCGTCCACCCGGCGCGGACCTCGACGCACCGACCGCGCATCGTCGACTCGGCGTGCGCGGCGACCTGGTCGGCCGCCACCCGCGCCGCGACCCGCCGGGCCTCGGAGGTCACCCGGGCCGGGTCCATCGACCCCAGCCGGCCCACCAGCTCGGCATCCACCCGCAGGCACGCGTCGACGTCCAGGCCGGCGCACGCGTCGACGACCTTCTGCGCGGCAATCGTCCCGACCGACCCCTCGACCAGCAGCCCACCCACCCGCGGGAACCGCTCACCCAAGGTGGCGCCGAGCGTCACCTTCCGACCGGCAACCCCTCGGTCAGCCCGGCCTCCAGGCAGAACATCGACGCCGACATCGGGTCCACGAACCCCACCGGGTGCACCCGCTCCACCGGACCACTCCCGGACAGGCGCACCTCGACCCGCGCGCCCCACGAGGCAGCCACCGCGACCAGCCCGTCAGCGGAGTTGGCCAGGTGCTGAGCCTCCCCGGCGAGCGCGAACGCGTCCTCCGCCGCCAGCCCCGACCCGCCCTCGGCCAGCTCACGACCCAACGCCGAGACCTCCGCACGAAGGCCCGCGATGCGGCTCGAGATGCTCCCCCTGTCCATGCCTCATCGTACCGAACGCACGTTCGAACGGCAAGCCCCTGTGGAGGACAGTTCGCCCTCAGCAGAACGAGATTCGACAAGCATGACGAAGGCTCAGCGACCCGCCACGCCATCCCACTCGTCGCGGAGCATCGCGTAGGTGAAGCCGTCGACCCAGCCGAGCTCGGCGTGCCACGAGTCGCGCACGCCGTGCTGCTCGCGGCGCATCCCGACCTTCTCCATGACCTTCCACGACGCCATGTTGTCGGCGAAGCAACCGGCCGTCACGCGACGTAGCCGAAGCTCGCCGAAGGCGATGGCGACCAGCTCGCGGGCCACCATCGTCCCGTACCCCCGCCCCCACACCTGCGGAGCCAGGTTCCAGCCGAGCAGGCCCTCACTCCGGCGGTGCGCCTCCTCCCCGTCCTGTCCCATGCCGTCGACCACCTCGAGATAGCCCATGCCGACCGGGTCGTCACCGAGGAGGACGACGCAGGAGTGGTCGTGCGGGTCCCGGGCCCCGCGCAACCGGTCGCGCATCGCCACCTCGTCCACCTCGGTCCGCAGCAGCCAGCGGGTGACCTCCGGCAGCCGCCGCCACCGCAGGACCCCGTCGAGATCCGCCTCGACGGGAGGGCGCAGGACGAGATCCGCGACCCGGCGCGGCCAGGAGACGGGGGAGGGGACGTCGAGGGAGTCGGGGGCGTCGGCGGTCATCGATCCGATCGAACCAGACGTCGCTGCGCCGCTCGACCGGGTTTCCGGCCGAGCGGCGCAGCACCACCGAGAGGGCCTCAGGCCCCGGCGCGGCACCCCCCGCACGAGTAGAACGTGACGTCCCAGTGGTTGCCCTCGTCGGCGTACACGTTGCCGGAGGCCGCCCGGTACTGGGGCGCACCGTCTCCGCGCAGCCCGATGTAGGTGTAGGTGCCGTGGATCCAGCCCGTGAGGCAGCTGGTCCGCGAGAAGTCGAGCTTGTAGCCGTTGGCGTGCGAGTACGTGCCGCTCGCGTGCCCGACCTCGGTCCCGCCGGTGATGTTGAGGGCGCACCCGCTCGCACGCCTCAGGGTCACGCCCCCGTCGACGGTCGCCTGCCGGAGGCCGTCGAACGAGGTGCACGTCGGGTTGCTGCGGGACGTGCAGCCTCCGGACGAGGACCACGTGACGCCGGCGGCGCGGAACTGCGACTCGGCGCTCGCCTGGGTCACGGCCGAGGCCGGCCCGGCGAGGCCGACAATGGCGACGACGACGGCGAGGCCGGCGAGCAGGGTTCGCAGTGGGCGACGCACGGTGGTGCGGGTGGTCGTGCGGATGGTCGGCACGGAGGCCATGGAGGGTGTCCTTCCGGTCGTCGGGGGACGACGACTTCGCCCCCCGGGTGGTGTCCTCCTCCACCACCATGGCTACCGGGCAGCCACCCCACCGGCAACTCGGAGACGCCCCGGCGCGAGGATCTCCGGCCAAGCCGCCGGTCGGCTACAAGTCCTGCGGTCACATTGCTAGATTGGCGCCGTGTCTTCGCGCCGTCCCGCCCTGCTCGACCTCGACCCGGCCGTCGTCCGCAAGGCCCGCAGCCTGGCCCGCAGGGCAGGCAAGCCGGTCGTCGACCTCGCCCGGGCCCACACGACGGTCTCCGTCGAGCGGGCCACCCTCCGCCTCGCCGGGCTCTCCGGCGCCGACCACGAGGGCACCCCGTGGGTCAACCACCTCGTCGACGCGGTGCGCGGCGAGGTCGGCCTGGAGCACGGGGTCACCACGCCGGTCTGGGACGCGCTGCGCCGCGGCGAGGCCCCCGACCTGCTGACGCTCGCCCAGAAGGCGAGCAGCGGGGGAGTGGCCTTCCGCCTTCCCGAGGGCCGCGACCTGACCGCCTCGCGCCGGGCCGCCCGCAGCGCCGTGGCGAAGGGCATCCGCAGCGTCGACGCCCAGCGCCGCGCCCGCGAGCGGATGGTCGCCACGGTCGGCGACGCCCCGCGCACCCCGTGGGTCTACCTCATCGTCGCGACCGGCGACATCCACGAGGACATCCCGCAGGCGCAGGCCGCGGCCCGCGAGGGGGCCGACGTCATCGCCGTCATCCGCTCCACCGGGCAGTCCCTCCTCGACTTCGTCCCCGAGGGCGCGACCCGCGAGGGGTATGCCGGCACCTACGCCACGCAGGAGAACTTCCGCCTCATGCGGGCCGCCCTCGACGAGAGCAGCCGCGAGCTCGGCCGCTACGTCCGGCTCACCAACTACGCGAGCGGCCTGTGCATGCCGGAGATCGCCACGCTCGCCGGCCTCGAGCGGCTCGACATGATGCTCAACGACTCGATGTACGGCATCCTCTTCCGCGACATCAACCCGATCCGCACCTTCGTCGACCAGCGCTTCAGCCGGCAGGTGCACGCCCGCGCCGGCATCATCATCAACACCGGCGAGGACAACTACCTGACCACCGCCGACGCCGTCGAGGCCGCGCACACCGTCACGGTCAGCCAGCTGCTCAACGAGTACTTCGCCAAGGAGGCCGGTCTCGAGGACTGGCAGCTCGGCCTCGGGCACGCCTTCGAGATCAACCCCGACCTCCCGGACTCCTTCCGGATGGAGCTGGCCCACGCCCTGCTCGCCCGGCAGCTGTTCCCGAAGGCGCCGCTGAAGTGGATGCCGCCGACGAAGCACATGACCGGCGACGTGTTCCGCGGCTACCTGCTCGACGGCTTCTTCAACCTCGTCGGGGCGATGACCGGCCAGGGCATCCTCCTCGTCGGGATGATGACCGAGGCCGTCGTCACGCCGTGGCTCTCCGACCGCGACCTGGCCCTGCAGAACGTCCGCTACGTCATGGACGCCGCCGGCGGGCTCACCGAGGACTTCCACCCGCCGCGCGACGGCTTCATCCAGACCCGGGCCCGGCAGGTGCTCTCCGAGGCCGTCGACCTGCTCGAGACCATCGTCTCGGACACGACGGCGAAGGGCACCACCTACCCGCAGCCGCTGCTCGCCGCCATCACCGACGGCACGTTCGGCGCGATGAAGCGCCCGCCGACCAAGGGCAAGGGGCTCGACGGCGTCGTCGTCAAGGCCGACGGGTACGACAACCCGGCGACCGCCCTCCTCGAGGAAGGGGCCACCCGATGAGCACGGAGACCGCCGGACCGGGCCCGATCGTGCGGCCCTACGGCGACACGACCGGCGACGGCATGGTGCAGGTCTCCTTCACCCTGCCGCTGCCGCACGACAAGCGGGCCGAGGGGGCCGCGCTGCAGCTGGCCGCGAAGATGGGGATGAGCCCCGCGCTGCTCGTCCACGCCAAGGCGATGGGCCCGCACTTCACCTTCTTCGTCGTGTACGGGTCGGTGACCCACCTCGTCGACGTGCGCGAGGTCGAGGTCGTCGAGCGTGAGTTCCCGCTGCTCGGTTCGGCCGAGGTCAACCAGGCCATCCGCAGCCACCTCGGCCGCAAGCTCGTCGTCGTCGGGGCGTGCATCGGCACCGACGCGCACACCGTCGGCATCGACGCGATCCTCAACATCAAGGGGTTCGCGGGGGAGAAGGGGCTCGAGTACTACCGCGAGATGAAGGTGGTCAACCTCGGCGCCCAGGTCCTCGTGCCCGAGCTCGTCGAGACCGCCCGCGAGGTCGGCGCCGATGCCGTCCTCGTCTCGCAGGTCGTCACCCAGAAGGACGCCCACATCCACAACACGACGACGATGTCGGCCGCGTTCCGCGAGGCGTTCCCGGCCGGCGAGGTGCCGCTGCTCGTCGTCGGGGGTCCGCGCTTCGAGGAGGGCTCGGCGAGGGCCCTCGGCGTCGACCGCGTCTTCGGCCGGGGCACGACGCCCGGCGAGGTCGCCTCGTTCCTCGTCCACGAGCTCGTCGCCCCCCGCACCGTCCCCGACCCCCGAGGAGAAGAGCGATGACCCGCGCCGAGGTCGGCCAGAGCGTCACCCACCGCCGCTACGTGCCGTACTCCCACGCGCACTACGCCGGCAACCTCGTCGACGGCGCGTACAGCCTCGCGGCCTTCGGCGACGTCGCCACCGAGCTGTGCATCCGCACCGACGGCGACGAGGGCCTCTTCGCCTCCTACTCCGACGTCCAGTTCGTCGCGCCGGTCCGGGCCGGCGACGTGATCGAGATCGAGGCGCGCCTGGTGCGGGTCGGCACGCGGTCGCGCGAGATGGCCTTCGAGGTGCGCGTCGTCGGCCGCGGGGCCCCGGAGCGCGGGGAGTCGGCGGCCGACGTCCTCGACCCGCCGCTCGTCGCGACGACCGCCCGCGGGGTCGTCGTCGTCCCTCCAGCCGGGTGACCTACGGTGGGCGGGTGCCCCCCCCGCCCCGGCTGCCGGCCGGCCTCGCCGCGGCCGTCCTCGCCGGCCTGGCGCTGTGGCTGTCGTTCCCCTCGTACGACCTGTGGTGGCTCGCGCCGGTCGGTGTCGCGCTGCTCGGATGGGCGACGCTGAGCGCGGGCGCCCCGCGCGGCGTCCTGCTCGGCCTCGTCGCCGGCCTCGCGTTCTTCGTGCCGACCCTCTCGTGGTCGGGCGTCTACGTCGGGAAGCTGCCCTGGTTCGCCCTCGCGGTGCTCGAGGCGCTCTACCTCGCGCTGATGTCCGGCGTCGTCGGGTTCGCCGGACGGCGCCTCGTCCCGGCCGGCCACTCCCGGGCGGCGCTCCTGCTCGTGCCCCTCGGCTGGGTCGTCCAGGAGTGGGCCCGCTCGACCACGCCGTACGGCGGGTTCCCGTGGGCCCGGCTCGCGTTCAGCCAGGCCGACGGCCCGCTCGCCCACGTCGCGCGTTGGCTTGGCGCGCCCGGGGTGACGTTCGCCGTGGCCGTCGCCGGCGCCGGACTGGTCGCCCTCGCCTGGGGGCTGCTCGGGCGCCGGCCGGTCTGCGTCCTCACGGGGGCGGTCGTCGCGGCCCTGCCGCTGGCCGCCGGGCTCATCCCGCTCCCGACCGACGGGCGGACCGAGGTCGTCGGCATGGTCCAGGGGAACGTCCCGCAGGCCGGGCTCGACTTCAACGCCCAGCGCCGCGCCGTGCTCGACAACCACGTCAAGGGAACCCTGGCCCTCGCCGAGCGTGCCCCGAAGGACCTCTCGCTCGTCGTGTGGCCCGAGAACGCCTCGGACATCGACCCCTTCCGCAACGCGGACGCCGACCTCGAGATCCGCGACGCGCAGCGGCGGCTCGGGGTGCCGCTCGTCCTCGGCGCGGTGCTCGCCGAGCCGCCCGGCGCGAACTCCAACGTCTCGCTCTTCTACACCGGTCCCGGTGCGCCGCAGCGGTACACGAAGCTGCACCCCGTGCCGTTCGCGGAGTACATCCCGCACCGCGAGTTCTTCGCGATGTTCACCCCGGCCGCCGAGCTGGCCGGGAACTTCGTCGCCGGGCACACCATCGGGGTCTTCCGGGTCCCCGCCGCGGGCGGCACCTACGCCGCCCTGCCGACGATCTGCTTCGAGGTCGCCTACGACGGCCTGATGCGCGACAGCGTCGCGGCGGCCGACAGCACCGACTCCGTCATCCTCGTCCAGACGAACAACGCGACCTTCGGGTACACCGACGAGTCCGAGCAGCAGTTCGCCATCTCCCGGATCCGCGCCATCGAGCACGGCCGCAGCGTCGTCCACGTCTCGACCGTCGGGGTCTCCGGCTTCGTCGCCCCCGACGGCTCGGTCACGGGGAAGACGGGGCTGTTCACCGCCGCACAGGGCGTCGAGCGGGTCGTGCTGCGCTCGGAGACCACCCCCTCGGACCGGCTGGGCGACGCCCCGGTCGTCCTCGCCACGGCGCTGTTCGTCCTCCTCGTCCTCGCGTCGGTCCGCTCCGGCCGGCGCGTTAGGGTGGCGCCAGAGCCCAGCCACCCCGAGGAACACCCCGTTGCCTGACACCCCCCGCCCGCCGCTCGAGCGCGTCGCCGTGCTCATCCCGACGTACAACGAGCGCGAGAACCTGCCCGCCGCCGTCCACGGTGTCCGCGAGGCGGTCCCGGCCGCCGACGTCGTCGTCCTCGACGACGCCTCCCCGGACGGCACCGGCGCGGTCGCGGACGAGCTCGCCGCCGCCGACCCGCAGGTGCACGTCATCCACCGGCCCGGCAAGGAAGGCCTCGGCGCCGCCTACCTCGCCGGCTTCCGCTGGGCTCTCGAGCGGGGGTACGACGCGGTCGTCGAGATGGACGCCGACGGCTCGCACCGCCCCGAGCACCTGCCGGCCCTCCTCGCGGCGGCCGAGCACGCCGACGCCGTCATCGGCTCGCGCTGGGTGCCGGGCGGCAAGGTCGTCAACTGGCCGCTGCACCGCAAGGCGCTCTCCGTCGGCGGCAACCTGTACGTCAAGGTGCTCCTCGGCATGCCGGTCAACGACGCGACGGCCGGCTTCCGGGTCTACCGCACGGACGCGCTGCGCGAGATGGGCCTGGAGGACGTCGCGTCGCAGGGCTACTGCTTCCAGACCGACCTCACCTGGCGGGCGGTCCGGGCCGGGCTCACGGTGCTCGAGGTGCCGATCACGTTCGTCGAGCGCGAGGTCGGCGCCTCGAAGATGAGCCGCGACATCATGACCGAGTCGCTGCGCCGGATCACCGGCTGGGGCGTCCGGCACCGTGCCGCCCAGGCACGCGAGCTCGTCCGGCGGCCGGAGCGGTGGCACACCCTGTGACCGCCGCGGGAGACCGCCGGCCCGGCGGGCGTCGCCGGGCGCTCGTCCTGCGCGGCGTCTTCCTCGCCCTCCTCGTCGTGCCGCTCCTCGAGATCGCCGTCATCGTCCTCGTCGGGCGAGCGATCGGCGGGTGGCCGACCTTCCTGCTGCTCCTGCTCGAGTCACTGCTCGGGGCGTGGATCGTCAAGCGCGAGGGCGGCCGTGCCTGGGCCGCGCTGCGCGGTGCGCTGCGCAGCGGGACGATGCCGAGCCGCGAGCTCGCCGACGCCGCGCTGGTGCTCGTCGGCGGCACCCTCCTGCTCACCCCCGGATTCGTCACCGACGTGGTCGGCTTCCTCGTCATCCTGCCGTGGACGCGCCCGATCACCCGCGCCTGGCTCGAGGCGGCCGTCGCCCGCCGCCTGCTCGGCCCCTTCGGCGACTGGCCGGGTCCGCGCGGCGGGGGAGGCGGACGGAACGGGGACGGCCCGCCGGACGTCGTCCGGGGCGAGGTCGTCGAGTGACGTCCCCGCGCACGACGGAGCGCCGGCCACCACGCGGGTGACCGGCGCTCGCGCGTCCTTCGGAGGCCCGGTGCGTCAGGCGGTCTTGCGGGTCTTCTCGCCGCGCGACGCGCGCAGCAGCGTGAGGCGCTCCTCGAGGAGCTCCTCGAGCTCGGGGATGGAGCGACGCTCGAGCAGCATGTCCCAGTGGGTGCGCTGCGGCTTGACCGGCTTGCCCTCCGGCTCCGGACCACCGCCCTGGAGCTTCGCGACCGCGCCGCACCGGCACTCCCACGTCGGGGGGACGTCGGCCTCCACGGAGAAGGGGAGCTCGATGGTGTGCCCGTTGGGGCACAGGTAGGTCGTGATGTTGCGCTCGGAGGGGACGACGTTGTCGTCCGTCTCCATGCTCAGGGCGCCGAGTCGGCTGCCGCGCAGGCTGCGTTCTGCCATGGGTGTCTCCCGGGGGTTCTTGATGTCCCGACCGGGGTCAGCGCGGTCGGGTCAATGGTGAGAGAACGTGCGCCCGGGGTTCGTTGTTCCGCACGGCCCCGGATGCCCCCGCACGTTGTGACACGGATCACACGGCCGGTCAGACGACGCGGGGCAGCTCGTTCCCCGCGTCGATGATGCCCGCTCGGACGTCGACGCGTCGGAGAACGAGGTAACCCAGGCCGAAGAACACGATGAGCGCGACGATCGCCGGACGGTAGGAGTCGGTCAGCTGGTGGACCAGGCCGAAGAGGAAGGCCCCGAGCCAGGAGGTGCCCCGCTCCATCGCCTGGTAGAGCGCGAAGAACTCCGCCTCGCGCGAGCGCGGCACGAGCTGGGAGAAGAGGGAGCGGCTGAGGGCCTGGCTGCCGCCGAGGACGATGCCGATGAGCACCCCGAGCACGACGAACGGCACGAACGCCTTGGCCGGCAGGAAGAAGGCGGCGACGACGATCGCGGCCCACGCGACGAGGCTGCGCAGGATGGTGCGCCAGGCCCCCCAGCGGGCGGCGAAGGCCCCGAAGAGCAGCGCCCCGCCGAAGGCGACGAACTGGACGAGCAGGATCAGCGTGATGAGCTGGCTGCTCTCGAAGCCGAGCTGCTCGGCCCCGTAGATGCTGCTCGAGGAGATGACGGTCTGGATGCCGTCGTTGAAGAAGAGGTAGGCGAGCAGGAAGAGCATCGTGTTCGGGTAGCTGCGCAGGTCCCGGAAGGTGTGACCGAGCTGGGCCAGGCTGCCGCGCACGACCCCCGCCCGCGGCGCGTCGAGGTCCTCGCGCGCCGTGCCGCGCAGGCTCCACAGCCCGATGACCGGGATGAGGGTGAAGACCGCCCACCAGAGCCCCGCCGACAGCATGCTGATCCGGACCGCCATCGCCGTGCCGCCGACGAGGTCCGGCTGGACGACGATCGCCAGGTTGGCCGCGAGCAGGAGCCCGCCCCCGAGGTAGCCGAGCGCCCAGCCCCGGCTCGAGACCTTGTCGCGGTCGTCCGGGCGGGCGATGCGGCAGAGGATCGAGTCGTAGACGACGAGCGAGGCGCCGAGGCTGATCGAGGCGATGATCATCATCGACGCGCCGAAGCGCCAGTTCGTGCCGGCGAGGAAGAACAGCCCGCACGCCGCGGCCGAGCCGACCCAGGCGAAGAGGCCGAGCAGCCGCGCCGGCCGACGCGAGCGGTCGCTGATCGCGCCGACCGCGATGAGCAGGACGGCCGAGGCGATGGTCGAGAGGGTCACCGTGTAGGAGGCGACCGAGCCGGGGGAGAGGGGAGCGGTGAGGACGAGGGCGAGCGCCGCGACGGCGAGCGGTGGCACGAGGGCCGAGGGGCGCACCGGGAGCCGGGCACCGCGGGCGAAGGCGACGGCCGAGCCGACGAGGAGGACGAGCAGGCCGATGGTGACGACGAAGGCCAGCGTTGCGACCCACCCGGGCAGGCCGGCCGCGGCCGGCACGACGTGCAGGTCGGTGCGGCAGACCTCGCCCTCGGCGATGCCGGGGCAGGCGGCCTCCTTCGCGACCGACGTGAGGTACGGCCCGAAGAGGACCGTGCCGACGGTGGTGACGAACGCGGAGTTCGCCCAGTCGTACCAGTACCAGGGGCGGTGGTAGCGGGCGGTCTCCGCGTAGGCGTCGACCGCCTCCGACTGCGTCGTCATGACGCGAAGCGTTCCACACGACCGGCCGTGCGCGCCGTAGGTCGCGCTACTCGGTCGAGCGCGTCACGCGCGCCCCGCCCGGGCGGCCGTGGTCAGCCCGCGTACTCCCAGTGCCAGGGCTCCGGGAGCGAGCCCCCGGCCTCCGCCCAGCCGGGGTGGAACCAGCCGTAGAGCGGGGCGTTCTGGCGCATCCAGTGGTGGGCCGCCGACCCGAAGTCGTCGACGCCGCCGCAGAGGTCGACTGCCCGGCCGAGGCCGTGCCGGCTGGTGCCGGGGGTGGCCGCGAAGGCGCCGCGGGTCGCCTTGACGGACACCTGCTCCGGGTAGGAGCGGTAGGAGTCGGTGACGCACAGCGGCGCGCCGGTCTGGGCCGCGTACGCCTGGCTCATCGCGTTGAACGCGGCCGCTGCGGCGGGGGAGAGGCGCTCCCCGGGGGCGCTCCACACCGGGCAGAGCGCGGCGTCCGGGAACATCCCGTTGGGGTGGTCGCCGGTGTCGTCGCTGCACGGCTTGCCGACGTGCGCCGTCTCGATGACCGCCGTCGACAGCGCCGCCCGCAGGCGCTCGGCCGCGGCGCGGGCCTGGGGGGTGCGGGCGCCGACGAGGGCGTTGGCGATCGGGCCGGCCTTGTCGACCTCGGCCATCTGCAGCGTCCGGAGCCGGCCGATCTTCGCGCGCTGGTCGCGCATGAGCACGTCGAGCTTCGCGTGGGTGGCGGAGATGCGCCCCCGGGCGTCGGTGGCCTCGGCCTCGGCCTGCTCGGCGGTGGCGGTGAGGCGCACCTGTTCCGCGGTGAGGACCCGGACCTCCTGGAGGGCGCGGGTGCGCTGGTCGGTGAGGTACGACAGGTCCCCGAGCGGGTCGCTGACCTGGCTGTCGTCGGCGTCGAGGGCGGAGAACATGCCGGCGATGTCGGAGTTGCCACCCCCGCCCGAGTAGACGTCGAAGACCCAGTCCTTGACGACGCCGCGGGCGGTGGCCAGCCGCCCCTCGAGCCGGACGAGGTCGGCCCGGGCGGAGTCGGCCTCCTCGCGGGCGGCGGACTCGGTCTCGGTGGCCGCGGCGAGCTCCTCGAGGACCGCGTTCGAGCGGACCGAGAGCTGGTCCATGGTGCGCATCTCGGCGGCCACGGCCGAGCCGGAGCCCTCGATGAGCGCCGCGATGCGGTCGGCCTCGGCGATCTGGGCCGCGAGGGCGGCACCGCTGAGCGGGGGCTCCTCGGCCGGCTCCTGGTGCCCGCCGTCGCCGTCCGGGGGCAGCACGGTCGGCGCCGGGGTGGGAGTGGCGCTGCTCGTCGAGGTGGGGGTCGGCGTGGGGGAGCCGGAGGTGTCGCCCGTGGGGGTGGGCGACGGGGCGGGCTCGGGCGCCAGGAGGTCGACGGTGAAGAGCCGGCCGGAGTCGGTGCTCTGCCCGCTGGTGTCGGCGAGGGCCGGACCCGCGGCGAGGACGAGCGGCACGACCGTCACGGCCAGGGACGCGACGACGCGTCGCAGACCCACCCCACGGCCCTCGGAAGAACGCACCACGACTCGTTTCGTCTCATCAGGGCGCCCCGCGGGGCACCCGGTACACGCCCTGCTCGTGCACCTGGCTCCACGATAGGCGGAGGATCCACGGTGCGCAGGGGGTGGGAGCAAAAAGGTCATCGAACCGTCAGGCTGCTGACAGGAACTCGTACCTCACCCGCCCCTGCGGCCCCGGGGGACCACCTCGGGCGCGCTCGTCCACAGGCACCCGCACCCGGAGCCCTCGTCCACAACCTCCGGCAGGAGGGTTGCCACCGACCGCGTCTGGCGGTGTGCTCGACGCCTGGCCGGCACCGGGCCGGCCCGAGCCCGAGGGGGAGCCCATGACACCGACCACGGACGAGCCGGACCTCAACACCGTCCACCTGCGCGGGCGGGTCACCTCGCTCGACGAGCCACGCAGCCTCCCGAGCGGCGACGTCGTCCACGGGCTGCGCGTCACGGTGACCCGCGCGCTCCGCCCCGGGGCGTCGCGGGCGGCCGCCGACACCGTCGACGTCGCCTGCTGGAGTCCGGCCACCCGACGGGTCGCGGGCCGTCTCGTCGTGGGGGAGCGGGTCGAGGTCGACGGCGCGATCCGGCGGCGGTTCTTCCGTGCCGGGGCGGCACCGGTCAGCCGCTACGAGGTCGAGGCCAGCCGCGTTCGGCGGCTACCACCCGCCCGCCCCCGGCCGGTCAGGTCCGGAGAAGCACGAGGGGCGGGATCCCCCTAGCCTGTGCGGATGGACGCGCAGACCACGGGGGACCGGACGCACGACGTCGCCGACCGGCACGACCTCATCCGGGTGCAGGGCGCTCGCGAGAACAACCTCAAGGACGTCACCCTCGAGCTGCCCAAGCGCCGGCTCACCGTCTTCACCGGGGTCTCCGGCTCCGGGAAGAGCTCCCTCGTGTTCGGGACGATCGCCGCCGAGTCCCAGCGCCTCATCAACGAGACCTACAGCGCGTTCGTCCAGGGCTTCATGCCCACGCTCGCGCGGCCCGAGGTCGACCGCCTCGAGGGGCTGACGACGGCGATCATCGTCGACCAGGAGCGGATGGGCGCCAACCCCCGCTCGACCGTGGGCACGGCGACCGACGCCAACGCCATGCTGCGCATCCTCTTCAGCCGGCTCGGCGACCCGTACGTCGGGCCGCCGACCGCGTTCTCGTTCAACGTGCCCACCCGCACCGCGAGCGGCGTGATGTCCACCGAGAAGGACGGCCGGGTCGAGAAGAGCGTCGTCAAGGGTGCCGTGTACCTCGGCGGCATGTGCTCGCGCTGCGAGGGCATGGGGCAGGTGAGCGACATCGACCGGACGGCCCTGTACGACGGGACGCGCTCGCTCTCCGACGGCGCGCTGACCGTGCCCGGGTACTCGATGGACGGCTGGTACGGACGGCTCTTCGCCGGCATGGGCCTGCCGATGGACGTCCCGATCGACGAGTTCACGGCCCGCCAGCTCGAGACGATGCTCTACGCGCCGCCGACCAAGATCAAGGTCGAGGGCGTCAACCTGACCTTCGAGGGCATCATCCCGCGGATCCAGAAGTCGATGCTGTCCAAGGACCCCGAGGCGATGCAGCCGCACGTGCGCCGGTTCGTCGAGCGCGCGGTGACGTTCCAGACCTGTCCCGAGTGCGACGGAACCCGCCTGGGCCCGGAGGTGCGGGCCTCGCGGATCGCCGGGAAGAACATCGCCGACCTGTGCTCGATGCAGGTCAGCGACCTCGCCGAGTGGGTGCGCGCGCTCGAGGAGCCCTCTGTCGCACCGCTGTTGGCGGGACTCCAGCACCTGCTCGACTCGTTCACCACCATCGGCCTCGGCTACCTGTCCCTCGACCGGCCGGCCGGGTCGCTGTCGGGCGGTGAGGCGCAGCGCACGAAGATGATCCGCCACCTCGGGTCGGCCCTCACCGACGTCACGTACGTCTTCGACGAGCCGACGATCGGGCTGCACCCGCACGACATCCAGCGGATGAACGAGCTGCTCCTGCGGCTGCGCGACAAGGGCAACACGGTCCTCGTCGTCGAGCACAAGCCGGAGACGATCGCCATCGCCGACCACGTCGTCGACCTCGGGCCGGGCGCCGGGTCCGCCGGGGGAGCGGTGTGCTTCGAGGGCACCGTCGAGGGGCTGCGGGGGAGCGACACGGTCACCGGCCGCCACCTCGACGACCGCGCGTCGCTCAAGCCGTCGGTACGGGCGGCCACCGGCGTCCTCGAGGTCCGCGGCGCCTCCACGCACAACCTGCGCGACGTCGACGTCGACGTGCCGCTCGGGGTGCTCTGCGTCGTCACCGGTGTCGCGGGGTCCGGCAAGAGCTCGCTCGTCACCGGGTCGGTCGCCGGGCGCGACGGCGTCGTCGTCATCGACCAGGCCGCCATCAAGGGGTCCCGGCGCAGCAACCCCGCGACGTACACCGGGCTCCTGGAGCCGGTCCGGAAGGCCTTCGCGAAGGCGAACGGCGTCAAGCCGGCGCTCTTCAGCTCGAACTCCGAGGGTGCCTGCCCGACGTGCAACGGCGCGGGCGTCATCTACACCGAGCTCGGCGTCATGGCCACCGTCGAGTCGACCTGCGAGGTCTGCGAGGGCCGGCGCTTCCAGGCGGCCGTCCTCGACTACGCGCTCGCCGGCCGGAACATCGCCGAGGTCCTCGCGATGCCGGTCACCGACGCGGTCGCGTTCTTCGCCGAGGGCGAGGCCCGGGTGCCGGCGGCCCACCGGGTGCTCGAGCGGCTGGCCGACGTCGGGCTCGGCTACCTCACGCTCGGGCAGCCGCTGACCACGCTGTCCGGTGGCGAGCGGCAGCGGCTCAAGCTCGCGGCGCGGATGGGCGAGGATGCCGCGGTCTACGTCCTCGACGAGCCGACGACCGGGCTGCACCTCGCCGACGTCGAGCAGCTCCTCGGGCTGCTCGACCGGCTCGTCGACGGGGGCACCTCGGTCCTCGTCATCGAGCACCACCAGGCCGTCATGGCCCACGCGGACTGGATCATCGACCTGGGCCCCGGCGCCGGCCACGACGGCGGCCGCGTCGTCTTCGAGGGCACCCCGGCCGACCTCGTCGCCGAAGCCTCGACGCTCACCGGGCAGCACCTCGCGGCCTACGTGGGCGGCTGACCGGCCTCACCCGGGTGGCCGCACCCGCCGTGCGACCACCTGCTCGCGGGCTCCGGCGGCGTCCAGCAGGGCGACGAGCGCGCGGGACGCGGCCTCGAGCGGCTCGGACCCCACCGCCGCCCGCACCCGGTCGACGAGGGCGGCACGACGCGCCCGGGTCTCCTCGACCAGGCCCCGACCGCGGTCGGTCAGCTCGATCCGCCGCACCCGGGCGTCCTCCGGCGCGGGACGCCGGGTCACGTGCCCGAGGCGCTCGAGCTCGCCGACCGTCTTCGAGACGGCCTGCTGGCTCACGCCGAGCTCGAGCGCGAGCTCGCCGACGGTGGGGGAGTCGCGCAGGAGGACCTGCACCACGTAGCCGTGGCCCGCACGGACCCCCGGGTAGCCGGCGTCGTGCAGGCCGGCGAGGACCGCGTCGCCGGCGGCGGCCCCGGCGATCGCGGCCAGGACGGTCAGGTCGAGGTCCTCGGGCCGGATGTCGCTCACCGGAGGACCGTACCAGTACACAACCTAGGTTGTGGATAGTGCCGCAGCGGGCTACGGTCACCGTCATGACCGACGTCGAGACCGCCGTGCGCACGCTCTACCGAGCCCTGGAGGACGGCCTCTCGGGGGATCGGCTCCTGGCCCTGATGACCGACGACGTCGTGACCGTCGAGCACCCGAACGCGCTGCGGCCCTCCGGAGGGACCGCCGACCGCGAGGCCATGCGGGTGGCGTCCACCGCCGGAGCACAGCTGCTGGAGACGCAGCGCTACGACGTGCGTGACGTCATCGTCTCCGGTGACGTGGCCGCGGTGCGCTGCACGTGGAGCGCCGTCGTCGCCCGCGACGCCGGACCGTTCCGGCGCGGGCAGCGACTGCGGGCGCACCTGGCCCAGTTCGTCACCCTGCGAGGGGGCCTGGTCAGCCGGATCGAGACCTACGACTGCCACGAGGTCGCCGTCGCGGACTGACTCGGCAGAACGCCGATAATCGACATTATGTCATTCTGCTGAGCTCACCAGCCCGTCCACCCTCCTCCGGCCCCGGCCCGCGGCGAGGACGGCCGACCTACGCTGGGCGTCGTGCCCCGCCTCAACCAGCACGGCCAGCCGATCGGCGACATCGTGGCGTTCACCACCGCGCAGCCCGTGCGCCCGGTGACGCTCGACGGCCGGCTCGTCCGGCTCCGCCCGCTCGTCCCCGACGACGCCGCCGAGCTGGCCGCCGTCCTCGGCGTCCACGACGAGCTGTGGACCTACCAGTCCACCGAGGCGCCCCGGACCGCCGAGGACGCCCGGGCCGTCATCGAGGCGGCCGCCGCGGCGGACGACACGCAGCCGTTCGCCGTCGTCGACCCGGCCGGTGGAGCCCTCCTGGGCCGGGTGCACCTCATGCGGGCCCAGCCGGCCGTCGGCTCGGTGGAGGTGGGAGCCATCGTCTGGTCCCCCGCCCTGCAGCGCACGGCCGCCGCCACCGAGGCCCAGCTGCTGCTCGCCGACCACGTGTTCGACACGCTCGGCTACCGCCGCTACGAGTGGAAGTGCGACTCGCTGAACGCCCCGTCGCGCCGTGCGGCGCTCCGGCTCGGCTTCACCGAGGAGGGCACGTGGCGACAGGCCCTCGTCACCAAGGGCCGCACCCGCGACACGACGTGGTTCGGCATGACCGACGCGGACTGGCCGTGGGTCCGCGACGCCCTGCGCGCCTGGCTCGATCCGTCGAACCACGACGGGCGCGGGCACCAGCGCCGGTCCCTCGCCGCCCTCCGCGAGGACCGGCGATGACCTCCTCCCCCGGGTTCGCCTACGACAACCGGACCGGCCGACCGGGTGGGCGCGGCGTCCGCGCCCTCGGGCTGGTCCTGCCCGGTGTCCGCGGCGTGCAGGCCCAGGTCGAGCCCTACGCGGCCGCCTGGGCGGCCCACAACCGGCGGGCCCTCGCGACCCCGGGCCGGCGCTGGGTCGTCCTCGGCGACTCGATGTCCCAGGCGGTGGGCGCCTCCGCGTGGGACGCCGGTTGGGTCGACCAGCTCGCGACCACGCTCGCCGCACAGGGCCACCCGCTCGTCGTCGTCAACCTCTCCGCCACCGGAGCCCGCACCGCGGACGTCACCGACCAGCAGCTCCCCGTGCTGCGCGCCCTCCCGCCGGCCGAGGGCACCAGCAGCCCTGACCTCGTCACCGTCCTCGTCGGGTCCAACGACCTCTTCGCCGGTGGCGGAGTGCGCCGACGGCTCCCGGCGGAGTTCGCCCGGATGGTCGCTGCCCTCCCCCGCGGTGCGGTCGTCGCGACCCTGCCGCAGCCCCGCGCCGCCGCCCGTGCAGCCAACATCCACATCGAGTCAGCGTCTGCCACAGGGAAACTCGTCAAGGTCGACATGCGCGCCGAAGGCCCGACCAGCTGGCGCGGCCGGCTCGCGCCGGACTTCTTCCACCCCAACGACGCCGGTTACGCGGAGCTCGCGCGGACGTTCGCGCCGCACGTGCTGGAGGCGCTCGGCTCCTAGCCGGCCGCTCCCGGCGTCGACGCGGCAGCACTCGGGACCGGGCACGGCGCGCCCTCGCAGCAGGGCCGGATCCACCCACACCCGTCGCACCGCTCGTGCGAGGTCTCCCAGCGCATCAGGGTGCCGCACATGGGACAGGGTTCGGTGAGGTCGGCCACCTCTCCGACGCTACGCGTGGGACCGGACCCGGCCGCGGCGACACCCCGCCGTCGCGTCGTACGCTGTGCGGCGATGCAGTGCGACTACTTCGACGCCGGCCGCTGCCGGTCGTGCACGCTGATGGGCACGCCGTACGACGCCCAGCTCGCCGAGAAGGAGCACCGCGTCCGCGCCACCCTCGCGCCGTACACCGGGACGATGCGGTGGTCCGCCCCGGTCCGCTCCCCCGCCTCGCACTTCCGCAACAAGGCCAAGCTCGTCGTCGGCGGGCGGGCCGGGCGGCCCACGCTCGGCATCCTCGACCCCGGTGGCCGCGGGGTCGACCTGCGGCGCTGCGGTCTCTACGAGCCGGGCCTCTCGGCCACCTTCGATCCCCTGCACCGGGTGCTCGCGGACCATCGCATCGAGCCGTACGACGTGCGCGGTCGGCGGGGCGAGCTCAAGTACGCCCTCGTCACCCACTCCCCCGACGGCGAGCACCTCGTCCGGTTCGTGGTGCGCACGCAATTCGGGAGCGAGGCCGTCCGCCGGCTGCTGCCGGACCTGCGCGCGGCCCTTCCCTCGGCGCGGGTGGTCAGCGTCAACCTCCACCCGGAGCACAAGGCGGTCCTCGAGGGTGAGGAGGAGGTCGTCCTCACCGAGGAGTCGACCCTCCCGATGCGGGTCGGCGACGTCACCCTCCACCTCGGGCCGCGAGCCTTCTTCCAGACCAACACGAGCGTCGCCGCCGCGCTCTACGCGCAGGCCCGGGCCTGGGCCGACGACCTCGAGCCGTCCTCGGTCACCGACCTGTACTGCGGTGTCGGCGGCTTCGCCCTCCACCTCGCCGCTCCCGGCCGGCGGGTGACGGGGGTGGAGACGTCGGAGGAGGCCGTGGCGGCTGCCCGGCGCTCCGCGGACGAGATGGGTTCGGTCGCACCGGGGCTCGAGGTCACCTTCGTCTCGGGTGACGCCACCACCGATGTCCCCGGCGAGCCCGAGCTCGTCGTCGTCAACCCTCCGCGACGCGGCATCGGGCCCGCCCTCGCGGCCCGGCTGGACGCCTCGAGCGCGACCCACGTCGTGTACTCCAGCTGCAACGTCGACACCCTCGCCCGCGACCTCGAGGCGATGCCCGGCCTCGAGCCCGTCGAGGGCCGCGTCGTCGACATGTTCCCCCAGACCCGGCACGTCGAGACCGTCCTGCTCCTGCGCCGTCGCTGACGCACGGGCCACCCCGTGAAGCTCTCGCGCCGGTTTGACACCGGCTTATCGCTGCCTTGACGTACGACGCCCCTCCGCGGTCGTACCGTCACCCCAGCAGGGTGCGCGTCGAAGGAGACGGAAGTGCGCATCGGGCCTGGCAGGGGCCGCGTCCGGGCGAGCGGTGGCGGCGCCGCGCGCCGTCGGGTCGCCCCCGCGGTGTGGGCCGCCCTGGTGGCGGTCGGAGTGGCGGTACCCGTCTGGGCCCTCTGGCAGGCGCCCGAGTGGGTCCACCACGGCGCCTGGCGGGTCACCTCGCTCGTCGCCGCGCTCGGCGCGGCCTCCCTGCTCGTCCTCACCTACCTCCTCCCGAGCCGCTTCCGGCCGCTCACCGGGTACCTCGGCGTCGAACGGCTCCTGCGCAGCCACCGGGCGCTGGCCCTCGTGGCGGTCGGGCTCGTGCTCCTCCACGTGCTCGCCGTCGTGCTGCGCCCGGGGATCGGCCTCGCCGTCCTCGACCTGCGCACGGCGCCACCGCGCGTCTGGGCGGCGAGCACCGCCACCCTCGCCCTCACCGGGCTCGCCGTGTTCGGCCTGACCCGGCGCCGCCGGCGACCCCGGTACGAGGGCTGGCGGCTGGCGCACGTGGTGCTGGCCAACGTCGCCGTGCTCGCGACCGCCCTGCACGTCCTCTGGCTCGAGGACCTCACCCGGTTCCCCGAGGCCCGGGTGTGGTTCGTCGCGCTCGGCGGCCTGATGCTCGGCGCCCTCGCGTTCCGGTGGCTGTGGCGACCGCTGCGCTCACTGCGGAACCGCTACGTCGTCGACGAGGTGCGCCGCGCGTCACCGACCGCGGTCACCCTCGTCCTCCACGCCACGGGTCACCGCGGGGTGCCCTTCCGCCCCGGCCAGTTCGCCTGGCTGAAGATCGGCACCTCCCCGTTCGTGTTCGAGGAGCACCCGTTCACCATCGCCTCGCCGTCGACCGAGCCGTGGCGCAAGGAGTTCATGATCAAGGGCATCGGTGACTTCAGCGAGCTCGTCGCCGGCCTGCGGCCCGGGCGCAAGGTCTTCCTCGACGGCCCGCACGGCGCCTTCACCCTCGACGGCCTGCGCTCGGACCGGTTCGTCTTCATCGCCGGCGGCGTCGGCATCACCCCGATGCTCAGCATGTTGCGCACCCTCGCGGCGCGGGGCGACCGCCGCCCGGTGCTCCTCGTCGTCGCCGGACGGACCGCCGACGAGCTGCTCCACCGCACCGACGGCGAGCACCTGCGCGAGCAGCTCGACCTGCGCATCGTCGAGATCCTCGAGGAACCCCCGCAGGACTGGGACGGGGAGGTCGGCCGGTTCACCGAGGAGGTCCTCGAGCGCGCGCTCCCCCGCCGCCGCGGCCGTGACGTCGTCGACGTCTTCGTCTGCGGCCCCGGCCCGATGGTCGCCGCCGCGACGCGCATCGTGAGCGACCGGGGCATCCCCTCCAAGCACATCCACACCGAGCTGTTCGACGTCGTCTGACGCCTAGGGTCGAGGGCATGACCTTCTCCATCGCCGCCCACGACGGCGAGGCCTGGGGCGTCGCCGTCGCCAGCAGGTTCCTCGCCGTCGGCTCCGTCGTCCCCCGCGTCGTCCCCGGCCGGTGCGCCCTGGCCACCCAGGCGATGGCCCGGGTCGCCTACCTCGACGAGGTCGAGGACGGCCTGCTCGAGGGGCTGACGGCCGCTGCCGCCCTCGAGCGGGCCACGGCCGGGGACGCCGGGCGCGAGGACCGTCAGGTCGGGGTCGTCGGCGCGGACGGCGCCGCGACGTTCACCGGCTCCGGGTGCATGCACTGGGCGGGTGGGGAGGCGGCCGGGGACTCGCAGACGGCCTTCGCCGTCCAGGGCAACATCCTCACCGGTCCCGAGGTGGTCGAGGCGATGGTCTCGGCGTGGCACGCACACCGGGGACACGCGCTCGACGCCCGGCTGCTCGCGGTCCTCCTCGCCGGGGACGCCGCCGGCGGCGACGCGCGCGGCCGGCAGAGCGCCGCGCTCCTCGTCAAGGCCCCCGGCGCCGGCTACGACGGGTGCGGCGTCGTCGCCGACCTGCGGGTCGACGACCACCCGGAGGCGCCCACCGAGCTCGCGCGCGTCCACGGCCTCTCGACGCTCTACTTCGGCACGGCCGAGGACGTCGAGCCGCTCACCGGACCCCTCCGCGACGAGGTGTCGCGGCTGCTCGCCGCGGCCGGCCACGCGGGTCCCGTCGAGCCGGCCCTGGAGGCGTGGATGGGTGAGGTCAACCTCGAGAACCGGCACTCCCCCGGCGCGATCGACCGGCGGGTCCTCGCGGTCCTGCGGGGCTCCCCGACCGGCTGAGCGCGACCCGGGGCCACCCTGACCGAACTCTTACCGAGTCCTGACATGCCACTGGTCCCACGATGACCGTGCGGCTCCTACCGTGGTCGGAGGTGGTCACACCGCCCGCACCCAGCCGGCCGCCGACGCCCCCAGCGGCGTCGCCTGTCCTCCCCCTCCGGCCGCGCGGGCCGACCACCTCTCGCCCCCGGCGCCGGCCGGCTCACCGGCGCCGGGGGCTCACACGTGTCGGGGGCCGCGAGGGCTCAGCGGGCCGGCCAGGCCCCGGCGCCCTGCCGGGCCACCTCGCCGGTCGGCTCGCCACTCGTGAAGTCGACAACGGTGGTCGGTTCGGTGCCGCACTCCCCCGAGTCGAGGACGACGTCGACGACGTGGTCGAGCGCCTCCTTGACCGCCCAGCCGTCGGTCATCGGCTCCTCCTCGCCGGGGAGGATGAGGGTGGAGGAGAGCATCGGCTCGCCGAGGGCCGCCAGCAGCGCCCGGACCACCGGGTGCTCGGGGATGCGGACGCCGACGGTGCGCTTCTTCGGGTGGAGCAGCCGCCGCGGCACCTCGTGCGTCGCCGGCAGGATGAAGGTGTACGGGCCCGGGGTCGCCGCCTTGACCGCCCGGAAGACGTGGTTGTCGACGTGGACGAGCTGCCCCAGCTGGGCGAAGTCGCGGCAGACGAGCGTGTAGTGGTGCCGGTCGTCGAGCCGCCGGATGCCCCGGATCCGCTCCTTGGCCTGCTGGTCGCCCATCCGGGCCCCGAGGGCGTAGCCGGAGTCGGTCGGGTAGGCGACCAGGCCGCCCTCGTCGAGGACGGCCACGGTCTGCGCGATGGACCGCGGCTGCGGGTCGACGGGGTGGACGTCGAGGTAGCGCGCCATCCCCGCAGCCTAGGCCCGGTTCACTCCGAGCGGTACGTCACCGGGGCGCCGCGTTGGACCGTGCGGGAGACGGTGCACAGCCGGTCCCCGCTCTGGGCGATGGCCCGGGGCAGCCGCTCGCGCGCCCGGTCGCCGTCCTCGCCCTCCGGGAAGCGGACGCGGAAGGTGATCTCGATGTCGGCGAGGTGGTTCCCGCCCTCGTCCCGGCTCTTGACGCCCTCGGAGCCGACCTCGAAGGACGTGGGCTCGGCGATCCGGCTCGTGATGAAGTCGACGTCGGTGGCGCTGCAGGCGGCCATCGCCGTGAGGAACAGCTCGACCGGGGTGAACTCGGCCGAGTCACCACCGCCACCGACGAGCATCGTGCCGCCCCGGACGTTGGTCACCTCGTAGAGGCCCTTCTCGAGGCGGGTCATCGTCACGCTGCGGTGACCGAGGCCGGTGCCTCCGGTGGGCGGGGTCTCGTCGGTCATCTCAGGCTCCCCTTCTCGGCGGCGGCTGACCCCCGCCATCCTGTCACCCGGCTGCGAGGATGGCGGGCATGTCCACCCGCGGCCGTCTCCTCCTCGTCCGGCACGGCGAGACCGAGTGGTCCCGGGACGGACGACACACCGGCAGCACCGACCTGCCGCTGCTTCCCGCGGGCGAGCGGGACGCGGAGGCGCTGCGCGGGCCGCTCGCGGCCTTCGACGTCGGGCTCGTCGTGTGCTCCCCGCTGCAGCGGGCCCGCCGCACCGCCGAGCTGGCCGGGCTGCGCGTGGACCGGGTCGACCCGGACCTGCGCGAGTGGGACTACGGCGGCTACGAGGGGCTGACGACGCCCGAGATCCGTGGGCGTCGCGGCGACGCCTGGACGGTGTTCGAGGACGGCGTCGTCCCCGGCGAGACCCCCGGTGAGACCGTCGAGGAGGTCGCGGCCCGCGCCTCCCGGGTCCTGCAGCGGGTCGGACCGGACCTGGCGGCGCACGACGTCGTCCTGGTCGGGCACGGCCACGCCCTGCGGGTCCTCACCGCGACCTACCTCCGGCAGGAGCCACGCTTCGGGGCCTGCGTGGTCCTCGACGCCGGTGCGCTGTGCGTCCTCGGGCACGAGCACGACCGGCCGGCGATCCGCGCGTGGAACGCCCGCGGGTGAGCCGCGGACCCGGCGCCGTGGCTACGGCAGCGGCCAGGTGTGCACCGGGTCGTTGGCGTCCATCAGCTCGGCGTACCGCTCGACCATCCGTCGCAGGGCCTCGCGCCGGTCGTGGCCCTGCGCCTCGACGTGCTCGACCATCCGGGTCTGCCACTCCGACCCGTTGACCCCGGTCGTCGCCCGGCCCTCGATGATGCCGAGGTAGCGCTCGCGGACGGCATCCGAGACACCCCACTGGCGCAGGCCCTCGTGGGCCATCGGCAGCAGGTGGCGCAGGACCAGCTCGTCGGCGGAGACCTCGCCGAACCCGGGCCAGTAGACCCGCGCGTCCATCCCGTCGCGGGCGGCCCGCCGGAAGTTCTCCTCGCAGGCGGCGAAGCTCAGCTTGGTCCAGACCGGGCGGTCGGCGTGGGCGAGGACTCGGACGGCGCCGTAGTAGAACGCGGCGTTGGCGAGGACGTCGGCGATGGTCGGGCCGGCCGGCAGGACGCGGTTCTCGACCCGCAGGTGCGGCGTGCCCCCGACGATGTCGTAGATCGGCCGGTTCCAGCGGTACACGGTGCCGTTGTGCAGCCGCAGCTCGGCGAGCTCGGGGGCGATGCCGGCCTCGAGCTTGGCCATCGGGTCCTCGTCGGTGATCTCCGCGAGCAGGGTCGGGAAGTAGCGGACGTTCTCCTCGAAGAGGTCGAAGATCGAGGTGATCCAGCGCTCCCCGAAGAACACCCGCGGCCGCACGCCCTGGTTCTTCAGCTCGACCGGGCGGGTGTCGGTGGCCTGGCTGAAGAGCTCGATGCGGGTCTCGGCGTGCAGGCGCTTGCCGAAGAAGTAGGGGCTGTTCGCGGCGAGGGCGAGCTGCACCGAGGACAGCGCCTGCGCGGCGTTCCAGTGCTGCGCGAACTCGTGCGGCGCGACCTGGAGGTGCAGCTGCACGGACGTGCACGCCGACTCGGGGGCGATCGAGCTGCAGTAGGTGGCGACCCGCTCGCCGGTCGGGCCCTCGATGTCGAGGTAGACGTCCTCACCGCGGGCCAGGACGATGGAGTCGTTGAGCGCCGTGTAGCGGTTGTTCGCGCTGATCCAGTCGCCCTCGTAGTGCTCGGGCATGATCGTCGGGAGGATGCCGATGGCGACGATCTTCGAGCCGACCTCCTTCGCCTTGCGGTCGGCGGCGTTGAGGCTCTCGCGCAGGTCGTGCTCGAGTTCGAGGGCGGCGTCACCGGGCAGCGGGCGCGGCGGCACGTTGAGCTCGATGTTGTAGCGCGCCAGCTCGGTCTGGTAGCCCGGGTCGGCGATCGCCTCGAGCACCTCGGCGTTGTGGAAGTGCGGCTGCTGGTGCTCGTCGACGAGGTTCAGCTCGATCTCGAGGCCGGTCATCGGCCGGTCGAACTCGAACGAGCTCTGGGTGAGCATCCGCTCGAAGACGTCGAGGTTCTGGCGCACCTTCTCGCGGTAGCGCTGCCGCTGTTCACGCGAGTAGCTCTGCGCGGTGACCTCGGCTCCCATGACGACAACCAACCACATCCCGCGGTGGCGCGGAAGCCGGAGGCGCGTTTCGGTCCACGGGTCCGTCGGTGCCCTCTCCTAGCGTGGGGTCCGTGCGGTTGCTCCACACCTCCGACTGGCACCTCGGGCGCTCGTTCCACGGGGTCGGGCTCCTCGCTGCCCAGGCCGCGCACCTCGACCACCTCGTCGACGTGGTCCGCACCGAGCGCGTCGACGCCGTCCTCGTCAGCGGCGACGTCTACGACCGCGCGATGCCCGCCCCCGACACCGTCGCCCTCCTCTCCGAGACCCTCGAGCGCGTCGTCGACGCCGGGGCCGCGGTCGTCCTCTCCAGCGGGAACCACGACTCCGCCATCCGCCTCGGCTTCGCCTCCGGGCTGCTGGAGCGGGCCGGGGTCCACATCCGCACCTCGGTCGCCGACGTCGGCCGGCCGGTGCTGCTCGGTGACGTGGCCGTCCACCCACTCCCCTACCTCGAGCCGGCGCTCGTCGCCGACGTCCTCGGGGCCCCGGAGCGCACCCACGCGGCGGTGCTGCGGGCGGCGATGGACCGGGTGCGCGCCGACGCCGCCGTCCGTGGCGGGCGCACGGTCGTCATGGCGCACGCGTTCGTCTCCGGCGGGGTCGGCAGCGAGTCCGAACGCGACATCTCGGTCGGCGGGGTCTCGCTCGTCCCGGCCGATGTCTTCGACGGCGTCGACTACGCCGCCCTGGGGCACCTCCACGGCCGCCAGCGGGTCTCCGACACCGTGCGCTACAGCGGGTCGCCGGTCGCGATGTCGTTCAGCGAGTGGGCGCACCGCAAGGGTGGGCTGCTCGTCGACCTCGCGGGCGCTGCTCCCGTCGTCGAGGAGGTCGACGCCCCCGTGCAGCGCTCGCTCGCCGTCCTGCGCGGGCGCCTCGAGGAGCTCCTCGCCGACCCGCGGCACACCGACGCCGAGCGTGCCTGGTGCCAGGTGACGCTCACCGACCCGACCCGTCCGCTCGGCGCGATGGAACGCCTGCGCCGCCGCTTCCCGCACACCCTCGAGCTGCGGTTCGAGCCGGAGGGCGCCGCCGTGCCGCTGCGCCCGTACGCCACCCGGGTCCGGGAGGCGTCGGCCGTCGAGGTCTGCTGCGACTTCCTCGGGCACGTGCGCGGCGGGCGGGGTGCCGACGACGCCGAGCGCGCGCTCCTCGACGAGGCGGTCACCGCCGCGCGGGTCGCCCGCGGCCTCGCCGACGACGAGGGCGTCGCCGCGCCGGCCCGGGGCACGGGAGCGGCATGAGGATCCACCGGCTCGAGGTCCAGGCCTTCGGGCCGTTCGCCGACCGCGTCGTCGTCGACCTCGACGCCGCCTCGGCCGCCGGGCTGTTCCTCGTCCACGGTCCGACCGGCTCGGGCAAGACGAGCCTCCTCGACGCCGTCTGCTTCGCCCTCTACGCGGACGTCCCGGGCTCGCGCTCGCGCCGGTCGCTGCGCTCGGACCACGCCGCACCCGGCACGGCCCCGGTCGTCGTCCTCGAGGTCACCGTCGCGGGTCGTCGACTGCGGCTCACCCGCTCCCCCGAGTGGCACCGCCCCAAGAAGCGCGGCGACGGCACGACGCGCGTCCAGCCCTCGGTGCTCCTCGAGGAGCGCCGCGGCGGCACCTGGGAGGGGCTGAGCACCCGCCACGACGAGGTGGCCGACGTCGTCAAGGACCTCCTCGGCATGGGCCTGCAGCAGTTCGCCACCGTCGTCCTGCTCCCCCAGGGCCGGTTCGCGACGTTCCTGCGTGCCGAACCCGAGGAGCGTCGCGAGCTGCTCCAGCGGCTCTTCGACATCGGGGTCTACGCCGACGTCGAGCAGTGGCTGGCCGACGCCCGGCGCGACGGCGCCGCCGAGCTCGAGGCCGCGCGCGCCGCCCTCGACCACGACCTCGTCCGGCTCTCCGACGCCCTCGAGCCGCTGGCCGCCGGCGACGACCCGGAGGCCGCCGGGCCACCCGTGGCCGAGACCCCCCTCGACCTCCTCCCGGCGCGGCTCGACGCCGTCGCCGCGGACGTCGCCACCCGGCTCACCACCTCGCTCGCGGCCCTCGACACTGCCGAGACCGTGGAAACAGGGGCCCAGCAGGCGCTCACCGAAGCCCGGGCCGTCGCCGCGCTCCGGCGCCGCGGCGAGCAGGCGCGCGACCGGATCGCCGTGCTCGACACCGAGGCCCTGACTCATGAGGCCCTCCGTGACCGGCTCGCCGCCGCCGACCGCGCCGCCGCGCTGCGGGGCCATCTCGCGGCGCTCGAGCGCCTCGACCGCGAGGTCGCGGAGCACACCGAGACCGTCGTGCGACGCGCCGCACGGCTCGACGCCCTGGAGGTGACCACGGGCGAGGCGCCGGCCGCCGAGCTCGCCGACCGGACGAGCGCGCTCGACGACGCCGCCGCGGCGATCGGGCGGGACGCCGCCGTCGCCCGCGACCTCGCGGCCGCCCTCGAAGAGGGGACCGCCCGCCGGGTTCACCTCGAGGAACGGCGGGCCCGGCTCGCCGACGCCCTGCCGGTGGCCCGCGCGGCGGCCGAGGCCGCCGCGGAGGCGGTCACCCGGCTCACGGCCGAGGGGTCCCGCACCGACGACCTCGCGGCCTCCGTCGTCGAGCAGGAGCGCCGCGTCGCCCTCCTCGACGAGGTCGACGCCGACCGGGCCCGGGTGGCCGCCCTCGACCCCGAGCTGGTCCGTGCCCGCGAGCACCTCTCCTCGGCGCTCGCGGCGCTCATCGGGCTGCAGCAGCGGCGCCTGGACGAGATGGCCGCCGAACTCGCCGGTGGGCTCGCCGACGGCGCGCCCTGCCCGGTCTGTGGCGCGCGCGAGCACCCGTCCCCCGCCGTCGCCGCCGACCCCGTGACCCCCGAGGCGCTGGCCGCCGCCGACGAGATGGTCGCCGTCGCCCGCGCCGAGGTCGCCGCCCTCGAGTCCCGGCGGGCGGCGCTCGGGTCCGCCGTCGGCGCCCGGCTCGAGGTGCTCGCGGGCGCCGAGCGCACCGACCTCGTCGCGGCGCTCGCCGACGCCCGGGCCGCGCTCGAGTCCGCCCGCGAGGCCGAGCGCCGGCTCACCGAGGCCGACGCAGAGCAGGTGCGCACGCGGGCCGAGGCCGACCGCGTGGCCGCCGCCCTGGAGCAGGCGGTCACGGCCGCGACGGCCCTCGACGAGCGGACGGCCGAGGTCGCCGCCCAGGCCGAGGAGGTCCGGGGCCGTCTCGAGGCCGGACTCGCCGCCCACGCCGACTGCCCGTGCGCCTCCAGCGACCCGGCCCGGCACGTCACGGTGCGCCGGGCCCTCACCGAGCTCGCGGCCGCCGAGACCGCCCTCGACGCGGCCCGTGAACGCCACGCCGAGGCCGAGCAGGCCCTCATCGCAGCCCTCGACGACTCCGGGTTCCCCTCCGCCGCAGCGGCCTCCGCGGCCCTGCTCTCGGTCTCGGAGACCGACCGGCTCCGCGACGAGGTCCTCTCCCACGACCGCGACCGCGCCACCGCGCTGGCCACCCTCGCCGAGCCCGACGTCGCGGCCGCCCTGGCCGCCGACCCGCCCGACCTCGCCGCCCTCGAGCAGGCGCACGCCGAGGCCCGCCGGGCCGTGCTGGCGGGCACCTCCGGGCACGACGCGCTGGTCCGGGCCGGCCGGGCCGTCGAGCGGCTGCGGCCACGGCTCGCCGAGCACGTCGCGGGCGTCGTCGCCCTCGCCGACCGGCACGACCGGGTCCGCGAACTCGCCGACACGGTCGGCGGCACCGGCGGCGACAACACGCTGCGGATGCGGCTCACCTCGTTCGTCCTCGCCGCCCGCCTCGAGAAGGTGGCGGCGCTGGCCAACGAGCGGCTCGCCGTCATGGGCGCCGGCCGCTACCTCCTCGAGCACACCGACGACCGCGCCGCCCGCGGGGCCCGCTCGGGCCTCGGGCTGCGGGTCCTCGACCAGTGGACCGGCCGGGTCCGCGACACCGCCACCCTCTCCGGCGGCGAGTCGTTCATGGCCTCGCTCGCCCTGGCCCTCGGCCTCGCGGACGCGGTCCGCGACGAGGCCGGCGGCCTCGACCTCGGCACGCTCTTCGTCGACGAGGGCTTCGGCAGCCTCGACGACGACAGCCTCGAGCAGGTGGTCTCCGTCCTCGACGGCCTGCGCGAGGGCGGCCGGGCGGTCGGCGTGGTCAGCCACGTCGCCGACCTGCGGGCCCGGATCGGGCACCAGGTCGTCGTCACCAAGGGAACGGCCGGGAGCGACGTCGAGGTGCGGGCCGGCGACGCCGCCCCCGCGGCCTGAACGTCCTCAGTCCTCCTCGAACGCCTCGGGCGCCGGGCAGGAGCACACGAGGTGCCGGTCGCCGTAGGCGCCGTCGATGCGACGCACCGGCGGCCAGTACTTGGCCGTCGGGTCGACCCCGTCCGGGTAGGCAGCGGTCGCCCGGTCGTACGGGTGGTCCCAGTCGCCGGCCAGCGACACCGCCGTGTGCGGCGCCTGCCGCAGCACGCTGTCGGCGACGGCGACCCCGCCCGAGCCGACCTCGTCGATCTCGCGGCGGATGGCGATCATCGCGTCGCAGAACCGGTCGAGCTCGCCGAGGTCCTCGCTCTCGGTCGGCTCGACCATCAGGGTGCCGGCGACCGGGAACGACATCGTCGGCGCGTGGAAGCCGTGGTCGATGAGCCGCTTGGCGACGTCGTCGACGGTGACCCCGGTCTCCTTCGTGATGCCGCGCAGGTCGAGGATGCACTCGTGGGCGACCAGCCCGTCGGTGCCCGAGTAGAGGACCGGGTAGTGGTCGCGCAGCCGCGAGGCGACGTAGTTGGCGTTGAGCACCGCCACCTCGGTCGCGTGCCGCAGGCCCTCGCCACCCATGAGCCGGACGTAGGCCCACGAGATCGGGAGGATGCCGGCCGAGCCGTACGGCGCCGCCGAGACGGGGCCGACCCCGGTCTCCGGGCCGGCCTGCGGGTCGAGCGGGTGGTTGGGGAGGTAGGGCGCGAGGTGCTCGCGGCAGGCCACCGGCCCGACGCCGGGACCCCCGCCGCCGTGCGGGATGCAGAAGGTCTTGTGCAGGTTGAGGTGCGAGACGTCGGCCCCGAACCGGCCCGGCCGGGCGACGCCGACGAGCGCGTTGAGGTTCGCCCCGTCGACGTAGACCTGCCCGCCGGCGTCGTGCACCATCGCGCAGAGCTCGGTGATGGTGTCCTCGAAGACGCCGTGGGTCGAGGGGTAGGTGACCATGATCGCGGCGAGGGTGTCGCGGTGCTGCTCGACCTTGGCCCGCAGGTCCTCCAGGTCGACGTTGCCCGAGACCGGGTCGGTGCCGACGACGACGACCTTCATCCCGGCCATCACCGCGCTCGCGGCGTTCGTGCCGTGCGCGCTGCTCGGGATGAGGCAGACCCGCCGGGCGTCGTCGCCGTTGGCCCGGTGGTAGGCGGCGATGGCGAGCAGCCCGGAGAGCTCGCCCTGGCTGCCGGCGTTCGGCTGGAGCGACACCGCGTCGTAGCCGGTGATCTCGCACAGCCACGCGGAGAGCTCGTCGACGAGGCCGCGGATGCCGCGCGTCTGCTCGTGCGGGGCGAACGGGTGCAGCTCGGCGAACTCCGGCCAGGTGATCGCGACCATCTCGGTCGTCGCGTTGAGCTTCATCGTGCACGAGCCGAGCGGGATCATCCCCCGGTCGAGGGCGAAGTCGCGGTCGGCCAGGCGGCGCAGGTAGCGCAGCATCGCCGTCTCGGAACGGTGCGCGGAGAAGACCGGGTGGGTGAGGTACTCCGAGGTGCGGGTCAGGGCCTCCGGCCACGCCGGGGCGGCGAGCTCGACGGCGGTGGGCGGCTCGACGTCGAGGGCCCGGCAGACCTTGCCGAGGAGGACGGTGTCGGTCGTCTCGTCGACGCTCAGCCACACCGTGTCGTCGTCGTGGCGCCAGAGGTTGACCCCCTCGGCCAGGGCAGCCGCGACGACGGTGTCGGCCCGGCCGGGCACGCGCAGGGCGAGTGTGTCGAAGAACGGACCGTCGGCGACGTCGACGCCACCCGCCCGCAGGGCCTCGGCGAGGGCGCGGGCATGGGCGTGCACGGTGAGGGCGATGGCGCGCAGCCCCTCGGGGCCGTGGTACACCGCGTACATGCTGGCCATGACGGCGAGGAGCACCTGGGCGGTGCAGATGTTCGAGGTCGCCTTCTCACGGCGGATGTGCTGTTCCCGCGTCTGCAGCGCGAGGCGGTAGGCGGGCGCGCCGTCGGCGTCGAGGGAGACCCCGACGAGGCGACCGGGCAGGGTGCGCTCGAGGCCGGCACGCACGCTCATGTAGCCGGCGTGCGGGCCGCCGAAGCCCATCGGCACCCCGAAGCGCTGGGTCGTGCCCACCGCCACGTCGGCGCCCCACTCCCCCGGCGGGGTCGCGAGGGTCAGCGCCAGGAGGTCGGCGGCGGCGGTGACGAGGGCACCGGCCTCGTGGGCCGCGGCGGCCAGGGCCCGGTGGTCGCGCAGCCGGCCGTCGGCCGCGGGGTACTGGACGAGGACACCGAACACCTCCCGGCCGCCGGCGGCCTCGCGCAGCGCGTCGGCGCTGGCGACGTCGGAGAGGTCGGCGACGACGACGTCCAGCCCGAGCGGCAGGGCGCGGGTGCGCACGACCCCGAGGGTCTGCGGGAAGACGGCGGCGTCGACGAGGAGGACGGCGTCGGCGGCGACCTTCGAGGAGCGCCGCATCAGCGTCATCGCCTCGGCCGCCGCCGTGGCCTCGTCGAGGAGCGAGGCGCCCGCCGTCGGGAGCCCGGTGAGGTCGGCGACGACGGTCTGGAAGTTGAGCAGCGCCTCGAGCCGGCCCTGCGAGATCTCCGGCTGGTACGGGGTGTAGGCGGTGTACCAGGCCGGGTTCTCCAGGACGTTGCGCTGGATGACCGCGGGCGTCAGCGTGCCGTAGTAGCCGAGACCGATGAGCGAGGGGACGACGCGGTTGCGGGCCGCGACCTCGCGCAGCTCGGCGACGACGGCCGCCTCGGACCCGGCGGGCTGGACGTCGAGGTCTCCCTCGAACCGGATGCCCCCGGGGACGGCGGTCGTGACGAGGTCCTCGAGGGACTCACGGCCGACGACCTTGAGCATCCCGGCGAGGTCGGACTCGCGGGGGCCGATGTGGCGGGCGGCGAAGGCGGGACGGGCGGGCGTGCTCACGAAGGTCCTCCGGAGGCAGACGGTGACGGCGTCCTCCCCCTCTGTCGGAGCGCGTGGTCCCTCCAGAGGTGCCTGTCCCGCGCGGTCCCTTGCGCCTGAGAGGTTCTGGGGAGAATTGCCCCTTCGGCGCCCCGGCCTGCTGTGCCGAGGACTCTCCCGCACGGTGTGAGCGGCACCCTCAACCTACCACCGGCGGGGCCGGTGGACCGGTGCTGCGGGCCTCAGGCCAGGCGCGCGGCGCGACGGGCGCCGAGCTCGTCGTCGGGGTGCAGCGCCTCGGCGCCGCCCTCCCCCTCCGCACGCTCGCTCGGCAGGTCGGAGAGCGTGCCCTCGACCTCACGCCAGACCTTGCCGACGGCGATGCCGAAGACGCCCTGCCCGCCCTGCAGGAGGTCGATGACCTCGTCGGTGGAGGTGCACTCGTAGACCGAGGCGCCGTCGCTCATGAGGGTGATGCCGGCGAGGTCCTCGACCCCGCGAGCCCGCAGCACGGTGATGGCGCCACGGATCTGCTGGAGCGAGACGCCGGTGTCGAGGAGGCGCTTGACCACCTTGAGCACGAGGATGTCGCGGAAGCCGTACAGGCGCTGGGTGCCGGAGCCGCCGGCCGCACGGACCGAGGGCTCGACGAGCCCGGTGCGTGCCCAGTAGTCGAGCTGGCGGTAGGTGATGCCAGCAGCCTTGCACGCCGTCGGGCCGCGGTAGCCGACCTCGTCGTCGAGCTCGGGCAGGTCGTCGGCGAACAGGACGCCCTGCGCGACGGTGGGTGCGGGACGACCGCCCTGCCGCGCTTCTCCCGTGGAGCTCACGCCTACCTCCTGGTGCTGCCGACGTCTCTGGCCGACTGTACGCCGGGAAATGACACCGGCGTCACTCCCTCGGTCACTTCTGTGACTGGTGTGACAGTAGAGACGGATGTGACAGTGGTCAACGACCGTCGACCCGGCACGCTCACCGGCGTGTCGCGGCGCGCGGGGCGGTCGGCACGCGCGAGGCGGTCTCAGGACTCCGGGTCGGTGTCGAAGTCGTCGGCCGAGACCTGGTCGAGGAACTCCTTGAACTTCTCGACCTCGTCGTCCTCGGTCTCGGCCATCTCGACCCCGGCCTCGTCGAGCAGCTCGTCCTCGGCGACGATCTCGGCGCCCGCCCGCAGGGCGAGGGCGATGGCGTCGGACGAGCGCGAGTCGACGTCGGTGCCCCCGGCCTGCGCGCCGCCGTCGATGTCGAGGACGGCGTGGAAGGCGCCGTCGCGCAGCGCGACGATGCGGACCCGGGTCAGGGTGTGGCCGAGGTCGTCGATGACCGACCGGAGCAGGTCGTGGGTCAACGGCCGGGGCGGCACGACGCCCTGCTGGGCGTAGGCGATGGCGGTGGCCTCGGCCGCCCCGATCCAGATCGGCAGGTAGCGCAGCCCGTCGCGCTCACGGAGCAGCACGATCGGCTGGTTGTTCGGCATCTCGACCCGGACCCCGAGCACGTCCATGACCTTCACACGGCCACCGTACCCCGCTCCCCCGCAGCGGTGTCGGGCGCCGGGTCCGGTCCGTCAGCCGCCGGCCGCGAGACCGCCGCGGACGAGCGCGGCGTGGAGGGCAAGGACCAGGTGGGTCACCTCGGCCGCCGCGCGCCGGCCGTCCGCCCCGCGGAGGGTGCCGGTGACCTGCTCGACGAGCCCGACCTCGCGGTCGGCGGCTGTCCGGGCGCCGCGCAGGTGCCGCGCCTGCACCCCGTAGCGGGCGAGGCCGGCGGCGGCCCGCGCCGCCCGCAGGTCGTCGGCGCCGTGCAGCCCGTCGGCGTCCGGGCGCAGCAGGCCGTGGTCGAGCAGGTCGGCGACGGCGGTGTCGTCGAGCCCGGCGGCGGTCGCGAGCTCGGCCCGGGTCAGCCGCAGCGCGGCCTCCTCGAGGAGGGCGGCGGCGTCGGGCACCTCGGGGTCGGGCGCCGGCTCGGGGACGACCGGCCGCAGCTCGGCGCCGGCCGGGACGAGACCGCGGTCGATCGCCGCGAGCGAGTCCTTGATGACCCGCAGCGGCCAGAAGAGGTCCCGCTGCGCCCGCAGGACGTAGCGCAGCCGCTCGACGTCGGCGGGGGCGTACCGGCGGTAGCCGGACCCGGTGCGCTCCGGCGTGACGAGGCCCTCGGCCTCGAGGAAGCGCACCTTGGAGACGGTGACGTCCGGGAACTCCTCGGCGAGGGCCGTGACGACGGCCCCGATGGTCAGGGGGCGCACCGGCGCCTGCCGTCAGTCGCTCGCCGCCGCGTAGAACACGAGGCGGAACTTGCCGATCTGCACCTCGTCGCCGGTGGAGAGGGTGGCCTCCTCGACGAGGTCGCGGTTGACGTAGGTGCCGTTGAGCGAGCCGACGTCGCGGACGACGAAGGTGCCACCGGAGCGGCGGAACTGGGCGTGCTTGCGCGAGACGGTGACGTCGTCGAGGAAGATGTCGCTGTCCGGGTGCCGCCCGGCGAGCACCTCGTCGTCGTCGAGGAGGAAGCGGGCCCCGGTGTTCGGGCCACGGAGGACGACGAGGAGCGCGGTCCCGGGGCGCAGGGCCTCGACGGTCGCGAGGTCGGCCTTGGTCAGGACGTGCTCGGCCTCGCCCTGCGGCTCGACGCGGGCACCCTCGACCGCCTGGAGGCGCATGGTCGTGGGCTCCGGCACGGGCTGCTGGTCGCCTCCGCGCTCGTCGCTGGTCATCTCGTCCCTACCACCCTTTCCTCGGTGTCTCCCGGGGAGTGCCCACCCTAGATCACGACGGCGTGGAAGTCCCGCGCCCGGGGTGACCTGCGAGGTGTGCGCGGCTCAGGAGAGCTGGGAGGTGTACCCGTCGACGTCGAGGAGAGCCGCGACGTCGGCAGCGTCGGCCGGCCGCAGCTCGTACATCCAGCCCTCGCCGTACGGGTCGGAGTTGACGAGCTCGGGGGTGGCGTCGAGGGCGGGGTTGACGGCGGTGACCTCACCGGAGACGGGCGCGTAGAGGTCGCTGACCGACTTGGTCGACTCGACCTCCCCGCAGGTGTCGCCGGCCGTCACGGTGTCCCCCACCCCCGGGAGGCTGACGTACACGACGTCGCCGAGGGCCTCCTGGGCGAAGGCGGTGATGCCGATGCGGACGACGTCACCCTCCTCGCGGACCCACTCGTGCTCGGCGGTGTAGCGCAGGCCTGCGGGGTACTCGAGGTCGCTCATGGTTCTCCTGTCCGGTGCGCGGGTGTCGCGTCAGGGGGTGGGCGTGGGTACCGGCCGAGCGTACTGAGGCGTGCGGACGCTGAGCAACGCGCCCACCTCGACCTTGTCCTGGATCTCGACGGTGGCCTCCGCCCCGGCCCGGCGGACCGTCGCGGTGACCCCACCGGGGATCTGCATGGCGCCGGCGAGGGTGTCGGAGTCGCCGATCGCGCGGATGAGGTACGGCGGGCGCACCTCGGTGCCCGAGACCGAGATGCCGGCGTCGGTGTCGGCGAACCACGTCGAGGCGACGACGCGCACCGACCCCACCTGGATGGCCTCGGCGCCCGCCGCCCGCAGCTCCTGGACGGCGTCGAGGATGATGGTCTGGCGGACCTTGCCCTGCGGGTCGTCGATCCGGACGAGAACGCCGGGTCCGGTGGCCGGCGCCGTGCCGGCGAGGATGCCGAGCGCGTCGAGGCGCTGCTGGGCCGCCCGCTGCGCCTCCTGCTCGCCCGTGGTGCGGCTCTTGAGGAGGTCGAGCGAGGACTGCAGGTCGCGCACCTCGCCGGAGAGCTGGTCGCCGTCCTGGTCGACGTCGGCGAAGATCCGGACCAGCTCGTCCTCGCGGAGGGTCTCCAGCCCCTGGATCGAGGTCTGCCGGACCTGGGCGATGATCGCGAAGCCCAGCGCGGCGGCGAGCAGCATCGCGAGGAGGTTGGACCGGCTCGGGCGCGGCGACCCGGCGCGCCGCAGCCGGGCCCATGCGTGCCGGGCGTCGCGCGGCGCCCGTCCGGGGCCGCCCGGCTCCTCGCTCATGCGTCGAAGAGGTGCCGGCGGATCGCGGCGACGTTGGAGAAGATCCGCACCCCGAGGACGACGACGACGCCGGTCGAGAGCTGGCTGCCGACCCCGAGCTTGTCGCCGAGGAAGACGATGAACGCGGCGACGACCACGTTGGAGAGGAACGAGACGACGAACACCTTGTCGCTGAAGATGCCGTCGAGGATGGCCCGGACCGCGCCGAAGACCGCGTCCAACGCGGCGATGACGGCGATCGGGAGGTAGGGCTGCAGCCACACCGGCACCGCGGGCTGCAGGAGCAGCCCGACGAGGATGCCGAGGGCCAGGCCGATGGCAGGGATCACGACGAGCCGTCCTCCGGGTCGGTGGGCGCCCCGCTCGTCGGGGACGCCCCAGTATCCACCGTCTGCGCGTACCGGGTGGTGAGGCCCACCGCCCCCGGCACCGAGAGGTCGTCGTCGTCGTGCACCTCGGTGTCGGCTCGCACCCCGACCATGTTGTGCAGGGTCGTGAGGTAGGCCCCACCGGCGCCGTCGGCGAAGGCCCCCGGCAGGGTGCGCGGGTCGCCGAGGGCGGTGATGCGGTAGGGCCGGGTCAGGGGGCGGAAGTCGACGATGATGGCCGACCCCGCGAACCGGATGGCAGAGACCGAGGTGATCCGGTTGCCGTTGATGCTCACGGCCTCGGCGCCGGCCTGCCACAGGAAGTTGACGACGTACTGCAGGTCGCGGCTGAGGACGCGCTGCTGGTCGGCCTGGTCACCCGTGGCGGTGTCGGCGTCCGGTGCGTCGTCGAGGGTCACGAGCATCCCCGGCCCGGTCATCGCGACCGCGCCGGCGGCCATGGCCAGCTGCCGTCCGCGCTCGCCGCCCCCGGCGGACGGCCCGAGCTGGGCTGCCTCGAGGGTGGCGACCTGGGCCTGGAGGCGCTGGGCCTCGACGGAGAGGCGGTCGACCTCGACCCGGCGCGACTCGATCTGCTTGACGAGGTCGGCGCGCGCGGCGGAGCGGGGGCTGCTCGTCGCCCTGAGGTTGGCGGCGGCGCCGCCGACGACGAGCCCGATCGCCAGGGTCGCGGCGAGCAGCCGTGGCGAGCGCAGGGACGTCGAGCGCGGCAGCCCCTGCGCCTCGCGCCGGTCGGCGGCGGCCCGGTAGCCCGGGTCGAGGGGGCGCTCCATCATCGTGCGGATGAGCGTCATCGACGCGTCCGGACGACGGCCCCCCGGCGCCGCGCTCACGCGGGGACCGCCCGCTCGTGCGCGAGGAGCCTCCGCAGCTGCATCGCGTAGAGCACGCCGGCCAGCCAGTACAGCGTGATACCCCACCACGCGAAGCCCCAGCCCACCGGCTCGGCGATGCGCGCCACCGGGCCCGTGCCGTCGGCGAGGAGGAGCAGCGGGAAGGCGTAGAGGAGGTTGAAGGTGGCCGCCTTGCCGGCGAAGTGGACCGGGAGGCCGACCCATCCGTGCCGCTTGGCGACGAGGACGACGACGCCCATGAAGGCCTCGCGGGCGAAGAGGACGACGACGACCCACCACGGGAGGATGTCGCGCCAGGCGAGGCCGAGGAGCGTCGAGGCGATGTAGAGCCGGTCGGCGACCGGGTCGAGGAGCTGCCCGAGCCGTGACTCCAGGCCCCAGGCCCGGGCGATCTTGCCGTCGAGCCAGTCGGTGAGCCCCGAGACCATGAGGAGCACGAGGGCCAGCGCGTCGTGCCGGCTGAGGATCGCCCAGAGGAAGACCGGGACCCCGACGAGCCGGAGCGCGCTCAGCACGTTGGGCAGCGTGAGGACACGCGTGCTCACGCCGCCCTGCGACCCCGCGCCCGTCATGGGCGCCACTGTATTGCGTGCGGGAGACCCGGCCGACGGGGCGCCACCTCGTCGGCGCGCCACCGGCCCCTAGGGTGGCGGGATGGGCACGAGCATCCTCGGCGCGAACGAGGCCGACCTGCGGCGCGACCGGACCAGTGTCAAGTGGCTGGCCTACCCGCCGGACGTGCTGCCCCTGTGGGTCGCCGAGATGGACTGCTCGCCCTGCCCCGCGGTCGTCGAGGCGGTGACCGCCGCGGTCTCCCGCGGCGACACCGGCTACGGGTGGGCACCGAGGTACGCCGAGACGGTGGCGCGCTACGCCGGGACGGCGTGGGGGTGGGACGTCGCCCCGAGCTCGATGCTCGTCGTCGCCGACGTGATGATCGGCGCGAGCGAGGTGCTGCGGATGCTCACCGACGAGCGCGGCGCCGTCGTCGTCTCTCCCCCGGTGTACGACTCGTTCTTCGGCTTCGTCGAGGCCATCGGCCGCCGTCGGGTCGACGCACCGCTCGGTGCGGACGGGCGGTTGGACCCCGAGGCGCTGCGGGCCGCCTTCCGCGAGGCCACCGCCGGCGGCGGCCGGGTCGGCTACCTCCTGTGCAACCCGCAGAACCCGACGGGCGCGGTCCACACCCCCGACGAGCTCGCGACGCTGGCCGCGCTGGCCCGCGAGTTCGGGGTCCGGGTCGTCGCCGACGAGATCCACGCGCCGCTCGTCCATGACGGCGGACCCCGCTTCACGCCGTACCTCACCGTGCCGGGCGCCGAGGACGCCTTCTCGGTCTTCTCCCCGTCGAAGGGCTGGAACCTCGCCGGCCTGAAGTCGGCGGTCGTCGTGGCCGGCCGGCAGGCCCGGGAGGACCTCGCCCGGATGCCCGAGGTGCACACGCACGGTTCGTCCCACGTCGGCGAGATCGCGCACGTCGCCGCGATGCGCGACGGGCTCGAGTGGCACGCCCGGCTGCGCACCGAGCTGACCGCCAACCGCGACCTCGTCGGGCGGCTCCTCGGGGAGCACCTGCCGCAGGTGCGCTGGGTGAGCCCCGAGGCCACCTACCTCGCGTGGCTGGACTGCCGCGCGCTCGGGCTCGGGGACGACCCCGCGGCCGTCTTCCGCGAGCGGGGACGGGTCGCCCTCGGGTCCGGCCCGCGCTACGGCGCCGAGGCCGGCCGGGGGTTCGTCCGGCTCAACTTCGCCACCTCCCCGCAGATCCTCGAGGAGGCCGTGCGCCGGATGGCCTCGATCCTCTAGGTCCCGCGCCGCAGGACCGCGACCCAGACGTCCGGGCCGGCCGGGTTGAGGGGGTGCCCCCGGCGCTCGAGCGAGTGCAGCACCACGTCGCCCGCGGCGAGCGAGCGCACCTCGTCCTCGTCGAGCAGCCACGGCGGGTCGACCCCCGGGTCCTCGCCGCGCTCGCGGACGAACTGGACGGCGAGCAGGGTCCCACCCGGGGCCAGCAGCGCCCGCACCCCCGCCACCGCCTCGGGCCGCACCCTCGGCGGGAGCGCCTGGACCGTGAAGACGTCGACGACGAGGTCGAACGCACCCACGAGGTCCGGCGGGAGGTCGAGGAGGTCGGCGACGCGGTAGTCGACGCTCGTGCCGGGATGCCGGTCGCGGGCCAGCTCGACGGCGGCCGGGGCGACGTCGAAGGCGGTCGTCGCCCAGCCCTGCGTCGCGAGGTGCTCGGCGTCGGCCCCGAGCCCGGCCCCGACGACCACCGCGCGGCGCCCCTCCCCCGGGCCGGTCGCGGCGACGTGCTCGACGACCGGCGGGTAGGCCGCGGTCCGGGCCCACGGGGTGTCGATCCGGTCCTCGGCGGCCTCACCCCACAGCTGCACGAACCAACGCGTCGGGCTCTCGGCGACCGAGGCGGCGGCCAGCTCGTCGGCCCGGCGGTCCCAGTCCCGGTCGATGCTCATTCCGGCACCGTAGCCCCCGGCCTCGCGTCCGGGCAGACCGGACGCCGCGCTCCCGGCATCCGGTCGGGCTGACAGGACGCCGCGCTCCTGCCCCGCTCGTCCGTCGCGGCGCTCGCGCTCCCGGGATCCCGTCGGGCTGACAGGACGCCGCGCTCCTGCCTCGCTCGTCCCTCGCAGGGCGCTCGCGCTCCCGGCATCCCGTCAGTCCCGACGTGCGACGAGGGCCGCTGCAGATCGACTCCGTCGATCTGCAGCGGCCCTCGCTCGCGGTCGGGCTGACAGGATTTGAACCTGCGACCCCTTGACCCCCAGTCAAGTGCGCTACCAAGCTGCGCCACAGCCCGTGGCTCGCCCCCTCGCGGGAGCGGTCGAAACCTTATCCCACCGCGCGGCGCCCGACCCAATCGGTCCGGGGCGGAGCGGCGCCCGGCCCCGCCCGGGGCCCTCACCCGGCTTCGTCGCGCTCCACCCGGGAACGGTTCCGGGGTGAAGCGCGGCCGTATCGGGTGACCCGATACTCGTGGGGCGAGGGGGGCGGGACGGCGGGTCAGCGGCGGGCGTTGCGCTTCTCGCGGACCCGGACCGAGATCTCGATCGGGGTCCCCTCGAACCCGAACTCCTCGCGCAGCCGGCGCTCGACGAACCGGCGGTAGCCCGCCTCGATGAAGCCGGAGGCGAAGAGGACGAAGCGCGGGGGCCGGGTGCCGGCCTGGGTGGCGAAGAGGATGCGCGGCTGCTTGCCGCCGCGGACCGGGTGCGGGTGCGCCGCGACGACCTCGCCGAGGAACGCGTTGAGCCGCCCGGTGGAGATGCGGGTCTCCCACGACTCCAGGGCTCGGTCGATCGCCGGGACGAGCTTCTCGAGGTGGCGGCCGGTGCGGGCCGAGACGTTGACCCGCGGCGCCCACGGCACCTGGACCAGGTCGCGCTCGATCTCGCGCTCGAGGAAGTGCCGGCGCTCCTCGTCGGTGAGGTCCCACTTGTTGTAGGCGATGACGAGCGCGCGCCCGGCGTCGATGACCTGCTGGATCACCCGCACGTCCTGCTCGGCGATCGTGTCGCTGGCGTCGACGAGCACGACGGCGACCTCCGCCTTCTCGAGCGCGGTCTGGGTGCGCAGCGAGGCGTAGAAGTCGGCGCCGCGGGTCTGGTGCACCCGGCGGCGGATGCCCGCCGTGTCGACGAACCGCCACGCGCGGCCACCGAGCTCGACGACCTCGTCGACCGGGTCACGCGTGGTGCCGGCGACGTCGTCGACGACGACGCGGTCGGTGCCCGTCAGCTTGTTGAGCATCGAGGACTTGCCGACGTTCGGCCGGCCGACCAGGGCGACGCGTCGCGGCCCGCCCCGCGCGTAGGCCCCGACCGCCGAGACCTCGGGCAGGACCTCGAGGAGGGCGTCGAGCACGTCACCACTCCCGCGTCCGTGGAGCGCCGAGACCGGCCACGGCTGGCCGAGCCCGAGGTTCCACAGCGCCGCGGCGTCGGCCTCGGTGCGCTGGTCGTCGACCTTGTTCGCGACGAGGACGACCGGCTTGCCCGCGCGCCGCAGCATCCGGACCACTGCCTCGTCGTCGTCGGTGGCGCCGACCGTGGCGTCGACGACGAACATCACGGCGTCCGCGAGCTCGACGGCGATCTCGGCCTGCTCGGCGACGCGCAGGTGGATGCCCGTGGCGTCGACCTCCCAGCCGCCGGTGTCGACGACGGTGAACGGATGCCCGGTCCACTCGGCGTCGTAGGCGACGCGGTCACGGGTGACCCCCGGGACGTCCTCGACGACGGCCTCGCGCCGGCCGAGGATGCGGTTGACCAGCGTCGACTTGCCGACGTTCGGGCGGCCGACGATCGCGACGACCGGCGACGGGCCGCGCAGGTCGGCGTCGTCGTCGAGCCCGCCCTCGGCGTCCAGGAGGGCGCGGTCGTCGTCGTCGAGCTCGAAGTCCTCGAGGCCGGCCCGCAGGGCGCGCTCGACGGCCTCGGGGTCCTGGGTCTGGGTCGGGTCCTCGGTGCTCACCGCACCATCCTCCCGTACCGGGGCCCGCTCCCCCGAATCGTCCTCCTCCGAGCGCCGGTCAGCGCTCGGACTCGGTGGCGGTCGCGACGACGTCGAGCACCGCCTCGATGCTCTCGTCGAGGTCGAGGTCGGAGGTGTCGACGAGGACGACGCCCTCGGCCGCCTCGGTGAACGCGGAGACGGTGGAGTCGGCGCGGTCGCGGCGGACCACCTGGTCGCGGGTGGCCTCGACCGCGGCGGCGTCGGCGGAGCCGTGCAGCTCGGTGGAGCGGCGACGCAGGCGGGCCTCCTCGGAGGCCGTGAGCAGGACCCGGACGCGGGCGTCGGGTGCCACGACGGTCGTGATGTCGCGCCCCTCGGCGACGACGCCCCCGGTGCGCTCGGCGGTCTGCGCCATGAGCCGCCGCTGGGCCTCCTGGAGCACCGGACGCACGTCGGGGTTGGTGGCCACCGCGGTGACGGCGGCCGTCACGTCGGTCTCGCGGATCGCCCGGGTGACGTCGGTGCCGCCGACCGACACGGTGACGTGCTCGGGGTCGGTGCTCAGCTCGAGCGGGTAGCGGGCCGCGGCCTCGGCGACGGCGAGCCGGTCCTCGAGGTCGATGCCCTGCGCGAGGCACCACCAGGCGAGCGCCCGGTACATCGCCCCGGTGTCGAGGTAGCCCACCCCGAGGCGCTGCGCCACGGCCCGCGCCACGCTGCTCTTCCCGGAGCCGGAGGGACCGTCGATGGCGATGGTGAGCGGCGCGGTCATGGGTGGAGAGCCTACTGAGGACCTCAGCCGTGCAGGCGCCAGCCCCGGGCGGCCAGCGCCTCGGCGAGGTCCGTGGCCGCTGCCGGCACGACGTCGACCTCGGCGAGCCCGAAGGGCTGGCCGAGCCCGTGGTCGAGGTGGAACTCCTCGATGTTGGTCCCGATCTCGCCGATGTCGGCGAACAGCCGCCCGAGCTGGCCCGGCTCGTCCGGGATGAGCACCCGGACCGTCGTGTACGCGGTCGGGGCGGCCCCGTGCTTGCCCGGGATGCGGGCCTGGCCGGCGTTGCCGGCCGCCATGGCCCGGGCGAGCGTGCCACGGGCGCCGACGGCGTCCTCGCCGCCCTCGAGCGCGGCCAGGGCCGCGACGACACCGTCCAGGTCGGCGGCCAGGGCGGCGAGCACCTCACGGACCGCTCCCGCGTTGCCGGCGAGGATCTGGGTCCACAGGTGCGGGTCGCTCGCGGCGATCCGGGTGACGTCGCGCAGCCCCTGCCCGGCGAGCGAGACCGCCGCCTCGTCGAGGGTCTCGAGCCGCGCGGCCACGAGGCTCGCCGCCAGCTGCGGCACGTGCGAGACGGCCGCCACCGCCCGGTCGTGCTCCTCCGGCGGCAGCCGGCGCACCGCGGCGCCCGCCGCCCGTGCGACGGAGGTGACGAGCTCGAGCACCTCGGGCAGCGTCACGTCGGTCGGGGTGAGCACCCACGCGCGGCCGTCGAAGAGGTCGTGCCGGCCCGACACCGCGCCGGACCGCTCGCGCCCCGCCATCGGGTGCGAGCCGCAGTAGCGGGCGAGGTCGGCGCCCGCCGACCTCAGCGCCGCGAGGACGGCCCCCTTGACCGACGCGACGTCCGTGACGCCGGCGGCCGGCCACCGCTCGAGCGCCGAGAGCACGCAGGCCGCGGTGACGTCCGGCGGCGCGGCGACGATGACGAGGTCGGGCGAGAGCTCCTCCCCCGGAGCCGGGAGCCGGCCGGCCCCGAGGTCGCGGGCCAGCGCCGCGTGCGTCGGGACGGCGTCCTCGAGGGTCACCTCGTCGCCGTGCCGCGTCAGCGCGAGGCCCAGGGAGGTGCCGATCAGCCCGGTGCCGACGACGTGGACGCGCATCAGAGACCGGCGGCCTTGTAGAGGGCCGCGACCTCCGTGCTCGACAGCGCCCGGAACTTCCCCGGCTTGGTGTCGCCGAGGCGCACCGGCCCCACCTGCGTCCGCACGAGGGACTGGACCGGGTGGCCCACCTCGGCGAGCATCCGCCGGACGATGTGCTTGCGCCCCTCGTGGAGGACGACCTCGACGATGGCCTTGCCCGGCTGGGAGTCGACGACCTTGAAGGAGTCGACCGCGACCGGGCCGTCCTCGAGCTCGACGCCCTCGCGCAGCCGCCGGCCCAGGTCGCGCGGCACCGGGCCGGGGATCTGCGCCAGGTAGGTCTTGAGGACGCCGTAGCGCGGGTGCTGCAGCCGGTGCGCGAGGTCGCCGTCGTTGGTCAGCAGCAGCAGGCCCTCGGTGTCGGCGTCGAGCCGGCCGACGTGGAAGAGCCGCTCCTTGCGGTCCCCGAAGTAGTCGCCGATGTCGACCCGGCCGAGCTCGTCGCTCATCGAGGTGACGACGTTGAGCGGCTTGTTGAAGGCGAGGTAGACCCGCGACTCGTCGAGCTGCACCCGCTCACCGTCGACGTGGACCACCTGAGTGGCCCGGATCCGGACCCCGAGCTCGCGCACCACCTGGCCGTCGACCTCGACGCGGCCCTGGCTGATGAGGTCCTCGCAGACCCGACGTGAGCCGACGCCGGCCGCGGCGAGCAGCTTCTGCAGGCGGACGCCGTCGGGGTCGTGGACGTCGACGACCGGGCGCTGCGGCTCGGGCTTGGGCCGGGTCGGCTGGCTGCGCCGGGTGTTGCCACCCCCGCGGCCGGCTCCCCCGGCGCCGCGCGGCCGCTGCTGGCGGTCCCCGGAGCGCTGGCCGCCCCGGCCCTTCGGCGGGGTCATCCCCGGCCTCCTTCGGCGATCTCGTCCAGCACGTCGACCTCCGGCAGGTAGGGGGCGAGGGCGGGCAGCTCCTCGAGGGACTGCAGCCCGAGGCGCTCGAGGAAGTACGACGTCGTGCCGTAGAGGGTGGCCGTGGACTCGTGGTCCTGGCCGACCTCCTCGATGAGCCCGCGGGTGAGGAGCGTGCGGATGACGCCGTCGACGTTGACCCCGCGCACCGCGGCGACGCGCGAGCGGGAGACCGGCTGCCGGTAGGCGATGACGGCCAGCGTCTCGAGCGAGGCCTGGGTGAGCCGGGCCTGCTGGCCGTCGAGGACGAACCGCTCGACGACCGGGGCGTACTCGTGCCGGCTGTACATCCGCCAGCCGCCACCGACCTGGCGCAGCGTGAACCCGCGGTTCTGGGCGGCGTAGCCGTCCTCGAGCTCGGCGAGGGCCACCTCGACGTCGGCGACCGGCTGCTCGAGGGCCGAGGCGAGGGCCGGCGTCGTGACCGGCTCGTCGACGACCATGAGCACCGCCTCGAGGGCGCCGTGGATGCCGCCGGGGAACTCGGCGACGTCGAGCGCCAGCTGCTCCTCCGGTGCGGCGTCGGGGGCGGCCGCGGCCACCTCCGGCTCGGGCTCACTCATCGGGGGTCTCCTCGGTGCTCGGGGGTGCGGGGTCGGCCGGCGGGTCGTCCTCGCCCGGCGGCGACTCGTCGAACTCGTCGGTGACCTCGATGTCGCCCTCCTCCGGACCGGTCCAGCGCACGGTCAGCTCGCCGAGCGCCTCGGCCTGCTCGAAGCCGATGGCCGCCTCGCGGAACAGCTCGAGGAGGGCGAGGAAGCGCGCGACGACGACGAGCGTGCTGTCGGCGTCCGCGACGAGGCTGCGGAAGGACGCGACCCGCTCGCGGCGCAGCCGGGCGCCGATGACCCCGGCCTGCTCGCGCACGCTGACCTGCGGCGCGTGGAGGTGGGTCAGGCCGACGGTCGGCGGGGCCTTCGGGGTCATCGCCCGCGCGGCGATCATCGCCAGCTGCTCGGGCGTCACGGTCATGACCAGCTCGGGGAGCAGGGCCGCCAGGTGCGGCTCCAGCGCGACCGAGCGCGGCTGGCGGCGGCCGGCGGTGGCCATCCGCTCGCCGAAGGTGTGCGCGATGTCCTTGAAGGCCCGGTACTGCAGCAACCGCGCGAAGAGGATGTCGCGGGCCTCGATGAGCGCGAGGTCGTCCTCGTCCTCGGGGCCGGCCTGCGGCAGCAGCCGGGCGGCCTTGAGGTCGAGCAGGGTCGAGGCGACGACGAGGAACTCGGTGGCCTGCGAGAGGTCCCACTCGGTCTCGCCCTCGCGCGCGGCGCGGATGAACGCGATGAACTCGTCGGTCACCGACGCGAGGGCGATCTCGGTGATGTCGAGCTTGTGCTTGCTGATCAGCCCGAGGAGGAGGTCGAAGGGGCCGGAGAAGTTCTCGAGGTGCACCTCGAACGGGGTCGCCGCCGCCCGGCGGGTGATGACACCGCCGGGGACGACCGCCTCCTGCTCCGCGGCCCCGGGGGGCGAGGACATGCGGGTCAGGCCGCCCCGCCGCGGGCGATGAGCTCGCGGGCGAGCTGGCGGTAGGCCTCGGCGCCCTTGTGCGCGCCGTCGTAGGTCGTGAGCGGTTCGGCGGCCAGCGAGGCGTCCGGGAACTTCACGGTGCGCGAGATGACGGTGTGGAACACCTGGTCGCCGAAGTGCTCGACGACGCTCGCGACGACCTCCTTGGAGTGCAGCGTGCGGCCGTCGTACATCGTCGCGAGGATGCCGTCGATGGTCAGCCGCGGGTTGAGCCGGTCGGTGATCTTCTCGATCGTCTCGACGAGGAGGGCGACCCCGCGCATCGCGAAGAACTCGCACTCGAGCGGGATGACGACCCCGTGCGCGGCGGTGAGCGCGTTGACGGTCAGCAGGCCGAGCGAAGGTTGGCAGTCGACCATCACGACGTCGTAGTCGTCCATCACCGGGCGCAGCACGCGGGCCAGGATCTGCTCGCGCGCCACCTCGCCGACGAGCTGGACCTCGGCGGCGGACAGGTCGATGTTGGCCGGCAGGACGTCGAGGCCCGCGACCTTCGTCTGCTGGATGACGTCGCGGACGTCGTGGCCGCGCTCGACGAGCAGGTTGTAGACCGTGACGTCGAGCTCGTTGACGTTGATGCCGAGGCCGACCGACAGGGCCCCCTGGGGGTCGAAGTCGACGAGCAGCACCCGGCGACCGAGCTCGGCCAGGGCCGCGCCGAGGTTGATGGTCGTCGTCGTCTTGCCGACGCCGCCCTTCTGGTTGCACATGGCGATGATCCGCGCCGGCCCGTGGCTGGTCAGCGGGGCGGGAACGGGGAAGTCGGGCATCGGGCGACCCGTCGGTCCGACCTGTCCGTCGATGCGGATCTGGAACGCCGCGTCGGTCTCGGCCAACTCTCTACTCCCCGGTGCCTCTCGTGCGTCGGTCAGCCTCTCGCTGATCGGGCTCGACCCTATCAGCGCACGCGGTCCTGCTCAGCGGGCGCGCGGGTGGCTCTGGGCGTAGACCTCGCGCAGCTGCTGGACGGTGACCCGGGTGTAGATCTGGGTGGTCGTCACCGAGGCGTGCCCGAGCAGCTCCTGGACGACGCGGACGTCGGCCCCGCCTTCGAGCAGGTGGGTCGCGAACGAGTGCCGCAGCGTGTGCGGCGAGAGGTGCCCGGTGAGCTGTGCCCGCTCGGCGGCGGCCCGCAGCACCGCCCACGCGCTCTGTCGCGAGAGCCGGGCCCCCCGCACCCCGAGGAAGACCGCCGGGGTCCCCCGGCCGTGCCCGCCCAGCGCCGGGCGCCCGCGGACGAGCCACGCCGCGAGGGCGGCGGCGGCGTACGACCCGAGCGGGACGATCCGCTCCTTGCCGCCCTTGCCGCGCAGCCGGACCACGCCCTCGTCGGTGTCGAGGTCGTCGACGTCGAGCCCGACCGCCTCCGAGATGCGCGCGCCCGTGCCGTAGAGCACCTCGAGGAGGGCCCGGTCGCGCAGCGAGGTCGGGGTGTCCCCCACCGACGCCGCGTCGAGCAACCGCTCGACGTCGGCCAGCGGGATGGCCTTCGGCAGCCGGTCCGGGGTGCGTGGGGGCGCGACGTCACGGGACGGGTCGTCCGCGAGGACCCCCTCGAGCGCCAGGAAGCGGTGCAGTCCCCGGACGGCGACGAGGGTGCGGGCGGCCGACGAGGCCGCGAGGGGCCGGTGCTCGGCGTCCCCCTCGCGCAGGCGGGCGAGGAACTCGGTGACGTGCGCCTCCGTCACCTCCTCCGGCCGGGTCACGCCGGCGGCGGCGAGGTGCCCGGCCCACCGGGCGAGGTCGCGGCGGTACGCGGCCAGGGTGTTGGCCGAGACGCCCCGCTCGACGTCGAGGTGGGTCAGCCACGCGTCGACGGCCCGCCCCACGGGCGTGGGACGGGCCGTCGACGGCGGGTCGCTCGCGGTCAGGAGAGCGCCTCGTCGAGGGAGATGCTGTCCATCCCGAAGGCCTCGGCCACCGCGCCGTAGGTGATGTGGCCGGCGTGCGTGTTGAGGCCGAGGGCGAGGGCGCGGTCGGCGCGGGAGGCCTCGAGCCAGCCCTGGTCGGCGAGCTTGGTGGCGTAGGAGAGGGTGGCGTTGGTCAGCGCCCACGTCGAGGTGTGCGGCACCGCGCCGGGCATGTTCGCCACGCAGTAGTAGACCGAGTCGTGCACCGGGAAGGTCGGGTCGGCGTGGGTCGTCGGCCGGCTGTTCTCGAAGCACCCACCCTGGTCGATGGCGACGTCGACGAGCACCGAGCCGGGCTTCATCTGGCTGACCATCTCGTCGGTGACCAGCTTGGGCGCCTTGGCGCCGGGGATGAGGACGGTGCCGATGACGAGGTCGGCCTCGAGCACCTGCTCGCGCACCGACATCGCCGAGGACGCGATCTGGGCCACCCGGTTGTCGTAGCGCCAGAAGCTCATCCGGAGCTTGTCGAGGTCGGTGTCGAGGAGGGTGACGTTGGCGCCCATCCCGAGCGCGATGTTCGCCGCGTTCTGGCCCGCGACGCCGGCGCCGAGGACGACGACGTTGGCGTTGGCCACGCCGCCGATGCCGCCCATGAGGACGCCGCGCCCGCCCTGCGCCTTCATCATCGCGTGGGCGCCGACCTGCGGTGCGAGACAGCCGGCGACCTCGGACATCGGGTAGAGCAGCGGCAGCAGGCCGGACGGCAGCTGCACGGTCTCGTAGGCGATCGCCGTGACCTTCTTCTCGACGAGCTCGCGGGTCAGCGGCTCGTCGGCGGCGAGGTGGAGGTAGGTGAAGAGGGTGAGTCCCTCGCGGAGGCGGTGGTACTCCTCCGCGACCGGCTCCTTGACCTTCATCACCATGTCGGCGTCGCCCCAGACGTCGTCGGCGTCGCCGACGATGCGCGCGCCCTGGGCGACGTACTCGTCGTCGGTGATCGAGGACCCGAGGCCGGCGCCCTGCTGGACGAGGACCTCGTGGCCGCGGCGGACCAGCTCGTTGACGCCGACCGGCGTGATGCCGACCCGGAACTCGTTGTTCTTGACCTCGGTGGGGATGCCGACCTTCACGGTGATCTGTGCCTGTCTCGTGTCGAGGGCCGCGGGCGTCGTTGCCCACGGAGCCGCCTTTCGGCTGGAGCGCGATGGAAGTCTAGTGCTGGCCCGACCGGCCCCGAACCAGGGAGGACCCCCGTGAAGCTCTACAGCGACCTGCCCGCCCGACGCACCGCGCAGGTGCTCGCCGACGTCGGTGTCGTCGGCTGGGTCTACCTCTGGGTCCGGGTCGGCCAGCGGGTCCACGAGACGACGTTGACCCTCGCCGAGCCGGGCCGCCGGCTCGAGGCCGCCGGCACCGGCTTCCGTGGCCGGATGACCGACGCGGGCAACTCGGTCGACGGCCTGCCGCTGCTCGACGACCGGGTCGCGGCGCCGTTCCGCTCGGCCGCCGGGATCGGCGACGACTTCGCGTCGGCGGGCCGCGACCTCGTGGGCGCGGTCGAGCGCCTCGCGACCCTGCTCGGCCTCGTCGTGGCGCTCGCGCCGATCCTCCTCGTCGTCGCCACGTGGCTGCTGCTCCGGTGGCGGTTCGCGCGCCGCGCGACCGCGGCCCAGCGCTTCGTCGACGCGGCCCCGGACCTCGACCTCTTCGCCCTGCGGGCCATGGCGAACCAGCCGATGACGCGGCTCGCCCGCATCTGCGACGACCCGGCGGGGGCGTGGCGGCGTGGTGAGCCGGACGTCGTGCGGGCGTTGGCCGTCCTCGAGCTGCGGGAGTCGGGGCTGCGCCCGCCCCCGCCCAGCCCGCCGGCCTGACGACGCCCCGGCCCCGGCCCCGGGTCACACGCGTATCGGGTCACCCGATACGACCGCGCTCCACCCCGGAACCGTTCCCGGGCGAAGCGCCGCGTTATCGGGTCACCCGATACGCGAGGGACGGGTGGGGTCAGGCGGGGGGCGGGACGACGGTCGGGCGCAGGTCGGCCGCCGGGCACTCCCACGTCGTGGCGTCGGCGTCGACCTGCTCCCCGGAGCGGATGTCCTTGACCTGGTCGCCGCCGTCGTCGCCCGCGCCGGGGAACCACACGAAGGGGATGCCGCGCCGGTCGGCGTAGCGGATCTGCTTGCCGAACTTCGCCGCGCTCGGCGCCACCTCGCACGGGATGCCGTTGGCCCGCAGCGCCGCCGCCACGGCGCGCGAACGACCGCGCGACTCCTCGTCGTTGACGGCCACGAGGACCGCCGCCGGCGTCGACCGGCTCGCGGTGAGCCCGCGCTTGGTCACGAGCAGGTGCACGAGCCGGGTCAGGCCGATCGAGATGCCGACGCCGGGATAGGTCGTGCGACCGTCCGAGGCGAGGGAGTCGTACCGCCCACCGGAGCAGACCGACCCCCACGACTCCGACCCCACGAGCTGGGTCTCGTAGACCGTGCCGGTGTAGTAGTCGAGCCCGCGGGCGATGCTGAGGTCGGCGACGAGCACGCCGGGCGCCTGCTCCATCCCGGCCGCGATGACGGCCGAGAGCGCCTCGAGCCCCTCGTCGAGGGTCGGGTGCGAGACACCGAGCGAGCGCACGGCCTCCACGAAGGACAGGTCGTCGGCGCGGATGCCGGCCAGCTCCAGCACCAGCCGCGCCTGGTCCTCGGACGCACCCGACTCGACGAGCATCTCGGCCACCGGGCCCGGCCCCACGCGAGCGAGCCGGTCGACGATGCGCAGGGTGGTGACGACGTCGGTGAGCCCGATCCCGAGGAAGAAGCCCTCGGGGATCTTGCGGTTGTTCACCTGGATGCGGAACTCCCCCACCGGCAGGCGGCCGAACGCCTCGGCGATGACGAGCGGCATCTCGGCCTCGAAGTGCGGCGCGAGCTCGCCGACGTCGACGACGTCGATGTCGGCCTGGGTGAACTCGCGGAACCGGCCCTCCTGGGGCCGTTCGCCGCGCCAGACCTTCTGCACCTGGTAGCGGCGGAACGGGAACGCCAGCCTCCCCGCGTTCTCGAGCACGTACCGGGCGAACGGCACGGTGAGGTCGAAGTGCAGGCCGAGCGCGGCATCCCGGCCGCTGTCGTCACCGGCCAGCCGGCTGATGCCGTAGATCTCCTTGTCGGCGTCGCCGCCCTTGCCGAGCAGCCGCTCGACCGGCTCGACCGCCCGGGTCTCGAGCGGGGCGAAGCCGTGCAGCTCGAAGACCTCGCGGATGACGTCGAGGAAGTGCAGCTCGAGGAGCCGATCGGCGGGCAGGAGCTCGGGGAAGCCCGAGATCGGGGTGACCTTGGTGGCGGGCGCGGTCACGCGGGCAATCCTCGCAGGTAGGAGTTGGTGGCCCGCTCGCGGCGCATCGTCGTGGCCGGGCCGTGGCCGGTGAGGACGAGGGTGGAGTCCGGCAGCGGGAGGACGACGTCACGCAGCGACCGCTGCATCGCGGCCCCGTCGCCGCCGGGCAGGTCGGTGCGGCCGATCGAGCCGGCGAAGAGCACGTCGCCCGAGACGACCGTGCGGTCCAGTCCCTCCTCGGCCGGGAGCCCGTCGGGGACGACGTCGAGCGCGAACATGACCGACCCCTCGGTGTGCCCCGGGGCGTGGAGGACGTCGACCCCGAGGCCGGCGAGGTCGAGGCGCTGGCCGTCGGCGACGTCGACGACCCGCTCCGGCTCGCGCCACGTCGCCCGCTGACCGAACTGCGCCTCCATCATCGCCAGCGTGCCGGGGTCGATGCTCGTGAGCGGGTCGGTGAGCCGGTACCGGTCCTCGGCGTGCACGTACGCCGCGGTCCGGCCCCCGCACACGGGGGTCACCGAGTAGACGTGGTCGAGGTGGCCGTGGGTGAGCAGCACCGCGGCCGGTCGGAGCCGGTGCTCGGCGAGCACGTCGCGCAGGGTGTCCTCGACCCCGATGCCGGGGTCGACGACGAGGCACTCCTCGCCCGGACCGGGCGCGAGGACGTAGCAGTTGGTCCCGAAGGCGGCGGCGGGGAAGGCGACGGCGAGCACGCGGCGAGCCTAACGGCGGCCTCTGCCTACACTGGGCGCCGCTGTTCGTTCGACGACGACGAAGGACCACGGGGTGACCAGGAAGCAGGAACGCGCACGGGCCCGCCGGCGCTGGGAGAAGCAGCAGGCCCGTCAGGCGCAGCGCGAGGCCGACCGCGCCCGGCTGCTGCGGGTCGCCTCCGTCGGCGGCGTCGTCGTCCTCGTCGTCGGTCTGCTCGTCGTCCTCGGACTCACCGTCGGGCGCTCCTCGGGCACGTCCGACGCGGCGGGCGCGGGCAAGGACAACCAGTCGACCGAGGTCGTCGCCGGGTGCCAGCCGCCCCCCTCTCCGCTCGGGACGGGCGCCGAGCTCACCCTCCCGGACAAGAAGACCGCGGCCGGCAAGACGTTCACCGCGACGATCACGACCAACTGCGGCGACCTCGTCGTGCGGCTCGACGGCACGAAGGCACCGCAGGCGGTCGCGTCCTTCCTCCAGCTCGCCCGCGAGCAGTACTGGAAGAACTCCCCGTGCCACCGCCTCACGACCGGCGCGACCTTCAAGGTCCTCCAGTGCGGTGACCCGACCGGCACCGGCCAGGGCGAGCCGGGCTACGGCTTCGGCGTCGAGAACGCCCCGAAGGACGGCACATACACGCGCGGGACGCTCGCCATGGCCCGCACCACCGACCCGAAGAACGGCAACGGCGGCCAGTTCTTCATCGTCTACGGCGACACGAAGATCCCCGACCCGAGCGGGTACACCGTGTTCGGCACGGTCACCTCGGGGTTGGATATCGTCGACCGGGTCGCCGCGGAAGGGGTCGCACCCAACGACACCTCCCCCGACGACGGCGCACCGGCCGCACCGATCAGCATCCTGCGGGTTGCTGTCACCGAGGAGAAGTCCTGACCGTGTCCGAGGACCAGCCCGTCCCCCGTCCGCCCGTGCCGTCGCCGGCCGCGCTCGCGCGCCGCGTGGCCGCCCGCCCGGTCGCGCCGCCGGTGGCCCCGGCGCCACACTCCGACTCCGCCCGCTTCGGACGGGTCGACGAGTCCGGCCACGTCTTCGTGACGGTCGGTGACGAGGAGCGCGAGGTGGGCGCCTACCCGGGGGCCAGCCCCGAGGAGGCGCTGCAGTACTTCGCCCGCAAGTACGACGAGCTCGCCGCGTCCGCCGAACTGCTCGAGGCCCGGCTGGCCAACCCCGACGTCTCGGCCAAGGAGGTCGCCGACGGCCTCGCCACCCTCAAGGAGCACGTCGAGCAGGCCCACGTCGTCGGCGACCTGGCCGCGCTGCACGGCACCGTCGAGCGCGTCGAGGGCGGCCTGGAGGCCAAGCGCGCCGCCGAGGCCGAGCACCGCCGGGTGGCCCGCGCCGAGGCGGCCACCGCCCGCGAGGCCATCGTCGCCGAGGCCGAGTCGATCGCGGCCCAGCCGGCCGGCAGCACCCAGTGGAAGCAGAGCGGGGAGCGGATGCGGGCCCTGCTCGAGGACTGGAAGCAGCACCAGCGCAGCGCCGCGAAGCTCGACAAGCCGACCGAGACCGCGCTCTGGCAGCGCTTCAGCCACGCCCGCAACACCTTCGACAAGGCGCGCCGCGCCTGGTTCGCCGAGCTCGAGAGCACCCGCGCCGACGCGAAGGCGACCAAGGAGTCCCTCGTCGCCGAGGCCGAGGCGCTCGCGACGAGCACGGACTGGGCCCCCACCGCACGCGCGTACAAGCAGCTGATGGACCGCTGGCGCCAGGCGGGGCGGGCCAGCCGCCACGACGACGACGCGCTGTGGGAGCGGTTCCGGGCGGCCCAGGACGCGTTCTTCACCGCGAAGGACACCGCGGCGGCCGTCGAGGACGAGGAGTTCCGCGGCAACCTCGCCGTCAAGGAGGAGCTGCTCGTCGAGGCCGAGGCCCTGCTGCCGGTCACCGACGTGGAGGCGGCCAAGACCGCGCTGCGGGGTGTCCAGGAACGCTGGGAGGCGGCGGGCAAGGTCCCCCGCGGCGACCTCGAGCGGGTCGAGAAGCGGCTGCGCCGCGTCGAGACCGCCGTCCGGGAGGCCGACGAGAAGAAGTGGCGCTCGACCAACCCCGAGCTCTCGGCCCGGGCGCAGAGCATGGTCGACCAGCTCGAGGCGTCGGTCGCGAAGGCCGAGGCCGAGGTCGCCAAGGCCGAGACCGCCGGTGACGCCACGAAGGCCGCCGCCGCGCGCGAGCGGCTGGCTGCCCAGCAGCAGTGGCTCGACCAGGCCCGCGCCGGCCTCGACGAGTTCGGCGGCTGACCCACTTCACACCTGCACCCCCTTTCCCGTGCGCCCCGCACACGGCAGGATGTGCCCGGCGTGCTGCCGGGCACGCGGGCAGGGAGGTCGTGAGCCATGGGTCGACACGGTGGCACCGTGCAGCGGGGTCGCTCGGCGAGCGTCCTCGGGGTGCTCGGCCTCGCCGCCGTCCTCGGCGTCGGCGGCTGGCAGGCCTGGGAGCGGCTCGGACCGGGCACGACGACGACGGCCCTGACCTGCACCTCCCCGACCGCCGTCCGGGTCACGACGACGCCGGCGATGCGCGACGCCGTGGAGGCGGCCGTGCGCACCGTCACCAGCGCGTGCGCGACCTTCACGGTGACCGCGGAGCCGGCGACCGCGACCGCCCGCCGGTTCGAGGCCGGCGGCACGGGAGCACCGGCCGCGTGGCTGCCGGACTCCCGGCTGCTCGCCGAGCAGGTCGCCTCCGGGACCCAGGGGCTCACCGTCTCGGCACCCGTTGCCGTGACCCCGGTGGTCCTCGCCGTGCCGAAGGGCACCCGCGCCCCGAACCCGGTCCGGTGGGGGCAGACCATCGTCACCGAGGCCTGCCGCCTGCCCGACCCGAACACCTCGACCGTCGGCAGCGTCGCGCTGATGGTCGGGCTCGCCGAGATCGACGCGATGCCGGCCGCGCAGCGCTCGGCCGCGCTCTCCGGCGTCGGGGGGATGCTCAGCCGCGTCGTCCCGGAGGACACCCTCCTCTCGGTGCACGCCGGGCAGTCCGACGCCTCCCTCTTCCCGACGACCGAGCAGCAGGTCAAGGCGGCGGCCGTCGCCGACCTCACCGTGCGGGTACCGGCGTCCGCGACGCCACCGCTGGAGTTCCCGCTCGTCACGAGCGCGAGCTCCCCGAAGGAGCCGGTCGCGGCCCTGGCCCGGGCCCTCACCTCGACGGCCGGGCGAAAGCTGCTGCGGGAGGCCGGGTTCCGCACACCCGACGACCTCTCCCCCGTCGTCGACGGCGGCCCGCCCGCCGAGGCGCTCACCGCGACCCCCTCCCCCGAGCAGGTCGAGGCGGCCCAGCAGATGTGGGCCGCCATCGACCGTCCGACCCGGCTGCTCACCGTCATCGACACCAGCGGGTCGATGAGCAACCCGTCGGCCGTGGGCGGCGGCTCACGGATCGCGGTCGCCAGCCGGGCGGCCTCGGGGGCCGTCCAGCTGCTCGCCGACCACAACGCGGTCGGGCTGTGGACGTTCTCGACCGCGCAGAAGGGCACACGCGACTGGACCGAGCTCGAGCCGGTCGCCCGCCTGGGCGCGAACGACCAGCGCTCGAAGCTGTCCTTCGCCCTCGGCTCGCTCGGCTCCCGGCTCGGGGGTGACACCGGCCTGTACGACACCCTCGACGCCGCCTACGCCTCCGTCCTGGCCGGCTACGACCCGCAGGCGGTCAACCTCGTCGCGATCTTCACCGACGGGGTCAACGACGACACGACCGGCGGGCTGAGCCTCGCCGCCCTCAGGGCCGACCTGGCCAAGCGGGCGGACGCCGACAAACCGGTCACCGTCCTGCTCATCGGGATGGGGGGCGTCGACGCGAAGGCCCTGGCGCCGGTGGCGGCGGCGGTCCCGCGCGGCGGCGGGGGCGGCGGCGCGGTGTTCGTCATCTCGACGCCGCAGGACATCGCGAACGTCTACGTGACGATGCTGCTGCGACGGCTGCCGAAGGGCTGACCGGCCGGCTCAGCGCTCGCGCCGGCCCCCGGTGACGCGCTCGGCGTCGAGGACGCCCTCGACCCGCTGCACCGCCCGGATGACGTGGCCGAGGTGGCCGGGGTCGCCCATCTCGAAGGTGAAGCGCAGCACCGCGACCCGGTCACGGGAGGTCTGCACCGACGCCGAGAGGATGTTGACACCGTGGTCCGAGATGACCCGCGTGACGTCGGAGAGCAGCCGCGAGCGGTCGAGCGCCTCGACCTGGAGCTGGACGAGGAACAGGCTGCCCGACGTGGGCGCCCACTCCACCTCGATGATCTTGTCCGGCTGGGCGAGGAGGGAGTCGGCGTTCGTGCAGTCGCGACGGTGCACCGAGACGCCGTTGCCGCGGGTGACGAAGCCGAGGATGTCGTCACCGGGGACCGGGGTGCAGCACCGGGCGAGCTTGACCCAGACGTCCGACATGTCCTTGACGACGACGCCGGGGTCCCCGGACCGGCGGGACCGGGGGCGGGTGAGCACCGGGGAGGCGGCCTCGGCGATGTCCTCGCTGGCCCCCTCCTCGCCGCCCACCGAGGCCACGAGCCGGGAGACGACGTGCTGGGCCGAGACGTGACCCTCCCCGACGGCCGCGTACAGGGCGTCGATGCCCGGGTGGCGCAGCTCCTCGGCGACGCCGGTGAGGGACTCGACCGAGGTGAGTCGCTGGAGGGGCAGGCCCTGCTTGCGCATCGCCTTGGCGAGGGCCTCCTTGCCCTCCTCGATCATCTCCTCGCGGCGTTCCTTGGTGAACCAGTGCTTGATCTTGTTGCGGGCCCGGGCGGAGCGCACGAAGTGGAGCCAGTCGCGAGAGGGACCGGCGGAGTCGGCCTTGGAGGTGAGGACCTCGACGACGTCGCCGTTGTCGAGGCGCGACTCGAGCGGGACGAGCCGCCCGTTGACGCGGGCGCCGATGCAGTGGTGGCCGACCTCCGTGTGGACCGCGTAGGCGAAGTCGACCGGCGTCGCCCCGGCCGGCAGGCCGACGAGCTGGCCCTTCGGGGTGAAGACGTAGACCTCGCTCGCCGTGATCTCGAAGCGCAACGACTCGAGGAACTCGCCGGGGTCGGCGGTCTCCTTCTGCCAGTCGAGCAGCTGGCGCAGCCACGCCATGTCGCCGCCCGGCTCGGCGTGCCCGTCGCGGACCAGGGCGCCCGGGGTCTTGGTCCCCTTCTCGGCCGGGTCCTCCTTGTACTTCCAGTGCGCCGCGACGCCGTACTCCGCCCGCCGGTGCATGTCGTGCGTGCGGATCTGGATCTCGACCGGCTTGCCCCCCGGCCCGATGACCGTCGTGTGCAGCGACTGGTACATGTTGAACTTCGGCATCGCGATGTAGTCCTTGAACCGGCCCGGGACCGGGTTCCACCGCGCGTGGAGGGCGCCGAGCGCCGCGTAGCAGTCGCGGACGGTGTCGACGAGGACGCGGACCGCGACGAGGTCGTAGATCTGGTCGAAGTCGCGACCGCCGACGATCATCTTCTGGTACACGGAGTAGTAGTGCTTCGGCCGCCCGGTGACCGTCGCCTTGATCTTCGCCGCGCGCAGGTCGGAGCCCACCTCGTCGCGGACCTCGGTGAGGTACTCCTCGCGGGCCGGGGCGCGCTCGGCGACGAGCCGGACGATCTCGTCGTAGACCTTCGGGTAGAGGGTCTGGAACGAGAGGTCCTCGAGCTCCCACTTGATGGTGTTCATCCCGAGTCGGTGCGCGAGCGGCGCGTAGATCTCGAGGGTCTCCTTGGCCTTGCGCTGCGCGCTCTCCTGGGAGACGTAGCGCCAGGTGCGCGCGTTGTGCAGCCGGTCGGCGAGCTTGATGACGAGCACCCGGATGTCGCGGGCCATCGCGACGACCATCTTGCGCACCGTCTCGGCCTGGGCGGCCTGGCCGTAGGTGACCTTGTCGAGCTTGGTCACCCCGTCGACGAGCATCGCGATCTCGTCGCCGAAGTCGCGGCGCAGTGCCTCGAGGCTGTAGGCGGTGTCCTCGACGGTGTCGTGGAGCAGGGCCGCCGCGAGGGTCGTCGGGGTCATGCCGAGCTCGGCGAGGATGGTCGTCACCGCGAGCGGGTGGGTGATGTAGTCGTCGCCGCTGCGCCGCTTCTGGCCCTGGTGCGCCCGCTCGGCGACGGCGTAGGCCCGCTCGACGAGCGCGATGTCGGCCTTCGGGTGCGTGCTGCGGACGATCTGCAGCAGCGGCTCGAGCACCGGGTTGCTCGGCGGCCGGTTGCGCCCGACCCGCGCGAGGGCGGCCCGCGCCCTGGCCCGGGAACCCACCCCGGCCGCGGTGTTCCCCGAGGTGGCGGCCGTCGTGTGCTCCGCCATGGAGTGAGTCTAGACGCGGCTCAGGAGACGACGTGCAGCGCTCTCACGGCCCGTTCGCCCAGCCGCGACCGACCGCCGAGGAAGGCCAGCTCGACCACGCAGTCGAACCCGACGACCCGGGCGCCGACCCGCTCGAGGAGGTCCCACGCGGCGAGGGCCGTGCCGCCGGTCGCGAGGACGTCGTCGACGAGGACGACGCGCGCGCCGGTCGGGACGGCGTCGGCGTGCACCTCGATGGTCGCCGACCCGTACTCGAGGTCGTACGACGCGGCGACGGTGTCGCCGGGCAGCTTGCCGGCCTTGCGGACCGGCACGAACCCGACGCCCATCGCGTGCGCCAGGGCGGCGCCCACGACGAAGCCGCGCGCCTCGACCCCGGCGACGAGGTCGACCTCCCCGCGCCGGCCGTCGGCGAGGGCGTCGACGACCGTCCCGAACGCGGCGGGGTCGGCGAGCAGGGGCGTGATGTCCTTGAACACCACACCTGGCTGCGGGAAGTCGGCGACGTCGCGCAACGAGCGCGCGACGACCCGCGAGACCGCCTCGGGCACCGTCAGCGCTTGGACTTCGGGGTGCGCCGCGGCTGGTTGCGCGGGCCCGAGCGGGCGTACTGGTGCACGGTGCGCCCGGTGAGCGTCTCGCCCTCCTCGCGCTCGGCCGCGCCACCGACGAGGGTGCTCGCGGGGACCGCCTCGCCGCGCGCGCTCGCCTCCTCCGCGGCCGCGACGTCGCGCGCCTTCTTCGCCTGGGTCCGCTCGGCCCGCCTGGCGAGGTCGACGACCGCGGCGTCCTTGCGCCGCAGCGAGACGAGCACCGGCGTCGCGATGAAGATCGAGGAGTAGGCCCCGACGAGGATGCCGACGAAGAGGACGAGGGAGAGGTCGACGAGGACGCCCGGCCCGAGGAAGATCGAGCCGATGACGAGCACGGCCGTGATCGGCAGCAGGCCGATGACCGTCGTGTTGATCGAGCGGACCATCGTCTGGTTGACCGCGAGGTTGGCCGCCTGCGCGTAGGTCATCCGGCCGTTCGCGAAGGCCTCGTTGGTGTTCTCCCGGACCTTGTCGAAGACGACGACCGTGTCGTAGAGGCTGTAGCCGAGGACGGTGAGGAAGCCGATCATCGTCGCCGGGGAGACCTCGAAGCCGACGAGCGCGTAGATGCCGACCGTGATGACGAGGTCGTGGACGAGGGCGACGAGCGAGGCGAGCGCCATCTTCCAGTTGCGGAAGTAGATGCTGAGCATCAGCACCACCGCGATGAGGAAGATGACGAGCGCCCGCAGCGCCTGACCGCTGACCGAGGCACCCCACGACGGGCCGATGAAGGTCGCCGAGACGTTGTCCTCCGGGACCCCGAAGGCCTTGGCGAGCGAGCCCCGCACCTGCTGGCTGTCGGTGTCGGTGAGCTTCTCGGTCTGGACGCGCACCGTGTTGTTGCCGACGAGCGTGACGTTGACGCCCTGCTCGCCCTCGGAGGCGCCGACCGCGTCGCGTGCGGTCTTCTCGTACCCCGAGGGGACCGACGTCGTGGCGACCCGGAACTCCGAGCCACCCCGGAACTCGAGGCCGAGGTTGAGGTGCTGGACGCCGAGCCCGAGCAGCGCGACGACGATGAGGACGAGCGAGCCGAGGTAGAACCTCCGGCGGCTCGCGACGACCGGGATCGAGCGCTTGCCGGTGTAGAGGTCGTTGCCGAAGTCGGCGAAGGAGGTGCTCACGCCCGGCTCCCTTCGGTCTCGCGGACGGCGGGCGTCACGGGGGTGAACCTCCCGCGGCCCGCGTACGTGCGGGTCTTGGCCCCGAGCCGCCGCGGGTCGAGCCCGGAGAGCCGGTGGCCGTCGCGGAAGAACGGCAGCCGGGTCAGCAGGGTGAGCAGCGGGTGGGTGAACCAGAAGACGACGAGGACGTCGATGAGTGTCGTCAGGCCGAGCGTGAACGCGAAGCCGCGCACGCTCGAGCTGGCGAGCAGGTAGAGCACGATCGCGGCGAGGAAGTTGACGCCGTCGGCGATGAGGACCGTGCGCTTGGCCCGGTTCCACCCGGTCTCGACGGCGCTGGCCAGGGACCGTCCCTCGCGCAGCTCGTCGCGGACCCGCTCGAAGTAGACGATGAAGCTGTCGGCGGTGAAGCCGATGGCGACGATGAGGCCGGTGACGCCGGCCATGTCGAGGCGGTAGTTCTGCGCCCAGCCGAGCACCGTGATGGTCAGGTAGGTGAGCAGGCCGGCCACGACGATCGACGAGATGGTCACGAAACCGAGGACGCGGTACTGGAACAGCGAGTAGACGACGACGAGCAGGAGGCCGACGAGACCGGCGACGAACCCGAACTGCAGCTGCTCGCTGCCGAGCGTGGGGCTGATGTCGACGGTCGACTGCTCGACGAACGACAGCGGCAGCGCGCCGAACTTCAGCTGGTCGGCCAGGGCCTTGGCCGAGTCGAGCGTGAAGTTGCCGGTGATGCTCGCCTTGCCGTTGGGGATGGCGCTCTGGAAGTACGGCGCGACGATGACCCGCGAGTCGAGGACCGTGGCCAGCTGGTTCTGCGGCGACGGCAGGGTGACCATCGTCCGGCTGATGTCGGCGTACTGCTTGGTGCCCTCGCCGTTGAAGGTCAGCGCGATCTCGACCGTGCTCGTGACCGTCCCCTGCTGGTTGGTCTGGTAGCCGGCGCTGGCGTCGGAGATCTTGTCGCCGGAGACGGCGACCGGGCCGAGGATGTACTTCGTCGCGCCGTCGTCGGAGCACGTGACGAGCGGCTTGGTGGCGACGTCCTGGATGTTCTCCAGCGCCTTGGGGTCGGAGCAGTTGAGCGCGTCGTAGGCCTGCTGCACGTCCGGGGTGATCCAGGCGAGGTCGGTCGGGCCCTTCGGGGCCGAGGTGCCGGAGTTGGCACTCGCACCCGGGCTCGGGGACGCCGAGGGGCTCGGGGTCGCCGAGGCGCTCGGGCTCGGGGTCGTCGCGGTCAGCGCGTCGTTGACCGCGCTGTTGTTCGTCGCGGAGGCGCTCGGGGCCGGCGAGACCGCCTCGCCGCCGGCGCTCGGGCCCGCGCTCGGTGAGGCGGACGGGCGCGGGGGGCCGCGCGGGCCCGGCGACGCCGAGCCGGTCGGCACGGGCACACCGCTGGTCAGCGCGAGGACCGGCCGGAACTGCATCTGCGAGGACTTGCTGATCGCGTTGCGGACGGCCTGCGTGGGGATCTCGGGGATGCTGACGACGATGTTCCGGTCGCCCTGGGTCGTCACCTCGGCGCCGGAGACGCCGTTGGCGTCGACGCGCTGGACGATGATGTCGCGGGCCTGGTTGATCTGCTGCGCGGAGACCGACTGGCCGGCGTTGGTGCGCGGCTCGAGGATGATCTGGGTGCCGCCCTTGAGGTCGAGGCCCAGCTTCGGGGTGGCCTGGCCGTCGCCCCAGGCGATCGAGTAGCCGAGCAGGCCGCCGAGGACGGCGACGAGGACGGTCAGCGCGATGAGGGCGCGCCGGGCGGCGGTGCGCGGTGCGGGGCCGGCCACCTCAGACCGCCTCGGGGGCGCGCATCCCGATGGCGCGGCGGTCGAACCGCATCGACACCCCGTTCCCGACGTCGAGCGTCGCGACGGTGTCGTCGAGGGCGGTGATCGTCCCGTAGAGGCCGGAGGTCGTCACGACCTCCTCCCCCACCTCGAGCGAGGACTGGAGGGTCTGCACCTGCTTGGACCGGTTCCGCTGGCTGATGAACATCCAGACGAGGAGCAGGAACGGCAGTCCCAGGATGACGAGGTAGGCGAGGCCGGAGCCGGAGCCGTCAGACATCGGAGTAGGTCCTTCGGAGCGGGGGTCCCCCGCGCGGTGGTGAACAGTGGATCGGCCCGGACGCGCCCGGGCCGAGGACCCACTGTAGGCGAGAGCCGGACACCTCACCAACGAAGTGGGCCACTCCCGCGTGCCCGGGACGCCGTGGACGCGCGGATCAGCCGCCGAGCCGCCCCGGGCCGTCGTCACCGAGTGGGAGGACGCTCTGCTGCGGGGCGTCGGCCGGGGGTCGCAGGCCGAGGTGGCGCCAGGCCGTCGCGGTGGCGGCCCGACCGCGGGGCGTGCGGGTGAGGTAGCCCTCCCGGACGAGGTAGGGCTCGGCCACCGTCTCGACGGTGTCGGCCTCCTCGCCGACGGCGACCGCGAGGGTCGACAGGCCGACCGGGCCGCCGCCGAAGCGCCGGCACACGGCCTCGAGGACCGCCCGGTCGAGGCGGTCGAGCCCCGCGTCGTCGACGTCGAAGAGGGCGAGGGCAGCCCGGGCGGCGTCGTGGTCGACGGCGCCGTCGCCGTGCACCTGCGCCCAGTCGCGGACCCGGCGCAGCAGGCGGTTGGCGATCCGTGGCGTGCCGCGGGAGCGGCCGGCCACCTCGGTGACGCCGGCGTCGTCGGCGTGCACCCCGAGCAGTCCGGCCGAGCGGCGCAGGATGGTCACGAGGTCGGCGACCTCGTAGTAGTCGAGGTGCCCGGTGAAGCCGAACCGGTCGCGCAGCGGCGCCGGCAGCAGCCCGGCCCGGGTCGTGGCGCCGACGACGGTGAACGGCGGCAGCTCGAGCGGGATCGCCGTCGCACCCGGCCCCTTGCCGACGACGACGTCGACCCGGAAGTCCTCCATCGCGAGGTAGAGCATCTCCTCGGCCGCACGGCTCATCCGGTGGATCTCGTCGAGGAAGAGCACCTCGCCCTCGTCGAGGCTGGACAGCACCGCGGCGAGGTCCCCGGCGTGCTGGATGGCCGGGCCGCTCGTGACCCGGATCGGGCGCTCGAGCTCGGCGGCGACGATCATCGCGAGCGTCGTCTTGCCCAGCCCCGGCGGACCGGAGAGCAGGACGTGGTCCGGGGGGCTGCCCCGGCGCCGGGCCGCCTCGAGGACCAGGCCGAGCTGGTCGCGGACCCGGGGCTGGCCCGGGAACTCGGCGAGCCGGCGCGGGCGCAGCGCGGCCTCGACGACCCGCTCGTCGTCGGTGCCGCCGGCGTCGACGACCCGCGCCGTCGCCTCGTACGAGCCGTCCGCCTCGCGGATCTCGCTGCGGTAGCGGTCGTCGGCCGCGGCGCTCACCGGCGCAGCTCCCGCAGGGCCAGGCGCAGGTAGGTGGCGACCTCGGCGTCGGCCGGGGCGTCGGCGGCGACCCGCTCGACGGCGTCGCCCGCCTGCTTCCCGGTCCAGCCGAGCCCCACGAGGGCCTCGGTGACCTGCTCGCGCCAGGGCTCACCGGCCCCGGCGGGGGTGGCACTCGGTGCCGGGGCGGCGGCCGTCCCGTGGACCAGCGCGACCTTGTCGCGCAGCTCGAGGACCAGCCGCTGCGCGGACTTCGCCCCGATCCCGGGGATGGCGGTGAGCGACTTCGTGTCACCGGCGGTCAGCGCCCCGGCGAGCTCGTCCGGGCCCATGACCGAGAGCATCGCGAGGGCGAGCCGGGGCCCGACACCGGAGACCGTCTGGACGGTCTCGAACATGTCGCGCTCGGCGGCACCGGCGAACCCGTAGAGGGTCAGCGAGTCCTCACGGACGACGAGGGTCGTCGCGAGCGTCGCCTCCTGGCCGCGGTGGCAGCCGGCGGCGGTGGCCGGGGTCGTGTGGACCAGCATGCCCACGCCACCGACCTCGACGACGACGCGGTCGAGGCCGACCTGCCCGACGGTGCCCCGGACCGAGGCGATCACCGCAGGCTCCCCTCGGCGAGGGCCGCGAGCCGGGCGGCCTGCGCCCCGCGCCACGCGTGGCAGATGGCCAGGGCCAGGGCGTCCGCGGCGTCGGCCGGCCGCGGCGGCGTGTCGAGCCCCAGGATGCGGGTGACCATCGCGGTGACCTGCGCCTTGTCTGCGCGGCCGCTACCGGTGACCGCGGCCTTGACCTCCGTCGGCGTGTGGAAGACCACGGGGATGCCGCGGCGGGCGGCGCCGAGCAGCGCGACGGCAGTGGCGTGCGCGGTGGTCATGACGCCCGGGACGTTGACGTCGGGGGACACCCGCTCGACGGCGACCACCTCCGGCGCGAACCGGTCGAGCCAGCCGTCGAGCTCGCGCTCGAGGTAGAGCAGCCGATCCCCCGGCTCGGCGTCCCCGGGCGTGCGCACCACACCGACGGCGACCATGCTCGCCCGCCCGGGTCGACCGTCGACGACGCCGAGGCCGCACCGGGTCAGGCCGGGGTCGACGCCGAGGACGCGCACGCGGGCTCCTTCACGGGTTAGAACACGTGTTCGGCGACCACGCTACGGGAGGCTCGCGGCGCCCTCGGGCAGCGACACGCGCGCGGGCGCTCAGTCCTCCGCGTCGAGCTCGGCGAGGACGTCGTCGGGGATGTCGCCGTTGGCGAAGACGTCCTGGACGTCGTCGGAGTCCTCGAGGGCCTCGATGACGCGGATCATCTTCTTCGCGCCGTCGAGGTCGAGCGGCACCTGGAGGTTCGGGACCCACGAGGCCTCGGCCGAGTCGTAGTCGACCCCGGCCTCCTGGAGGGCGCTGCGGACCGCGACGAAGTCGGTGGCCTCGGAGACGATCTCCCAGGTGTCGCCGTTGTCGTTGACCTCCTCGGCCCCCGCCTCGAGGACGATCTCGAGCAGGTCGTCCTCCTCCTTCTCGGTCTTGGGCACGATGACGACGCCCTTGCGGTCGAAGACGTACGAGACCGAGCCCGGGTCGGCGAGCTGGCCACCGTTGCGGGTCAGGGCGGTGCGCACCTCGGCGGCCGCGCGGTTGCGGTTGTCGGTGAGGCACTCGATGAGGACCGCCACCCCACCGGGGGCGTACCCCTCGTAGGTGATGGTCTCCCAGTCGGCGCCGCCGGCCGTCGCGCCGGAGCCGCGCTTGACCGCGTTGTCGATGTTGCTGTTCGGGACCGAGGACTTCTTGGCCTTCTGGATCGCGTCGTAGAGGGTCGGGTTGCCCGCGGGGTCACCGCCGCCCTGGCGGGCCGCGACCTCGATGTTCTTGATGAGCTTGGCGAAGAGCTTGCCGCGCTTGGCGTCGATCGCCGCCTTCTTGTGCTTGGTGGTCGCCCACTTGGAGTGGCCGCTCATGAAAGCTCCCTCAGACTGTGTCTCACGATGTCGGCGAACAGCCGGTGCACCCGGTGGTCGCCCGTCACCTCGGGGTGGAAGGACGTGACCAGCAGGTTCCCCTGTCGCGCGGCGACGATCCTACCCGCGGCGGGTCCGTGCTCGACCCGGGCCAGGACCTCGACGGCCTCCCCGGCCTCCTCGACCCAGGGCGCCCGGATGAAGACCGCCCGAACCGGCTCGCCGCCGAGCTCGCGGATGTGCAGGTCCTCCTCGAAGGAGTCGACCTGCCGCCCGAACGCGTTACGTCGCACGAGGATGTCCATCCCGCCGAGCGTCTGCTGACCGGCCGCGCCGTCGGCGAGGCGGTCGGCGAGCAGGATCATCCCGGCGCACGACCCGTAGACCGGGAGGCCGGCGGCGATCCGCTCGCGGAGCGGCCCCTGGAGGTCGAAGGCCCGCAGGAGCTTGTCGATGGTCGTCGACTCGCCCCCGGGCAGGACCAGCCCGTCGACCGCCTCGACCTCGCGGGGACGGCGGACCGTGACCGCGTCGGCGCCGCTGCGCTCGAGGGCGACGAGGTGCTCGCGGACGTCGCCCTGGACCGCGAGGACTCCGATCGTCGGGCTGTTGCTCACGGGGCCCGATGCTACGGGCGGACGCGGCGGGGTCGGTGCTCGGGCCTAACCTGCGGGACGTGGCCTCCCCCGTGACCGTGCGTCCCCGGACCCCGCACGACGTCCCCGCCCTCGTCGCGGTGCTGACCGCGCAGCAGCCCGCCTCCGGGTACCCCGTGCGCTGGCCACTCCCGTTCCCGGTCGAGGAGTTCGTCGTCCGGCGCGGTGAGCTCGGTGCCTGGGTGGTCACCGTCGACGGTGGCGTCGCCGGGCACGTCGCCCTCCTCCACCCAGCGACCGGCTGGGAGGCCGACGCGTTCACCGGCACCACCGGCGAACCGGTCGGCCGCCTCGCCGCGGTCTCCACCCTGTTCGTCGACCAGGACCGGAGGGGCCTCGGCCTCGGTACGCGGCTCCTCGACGCCGCCGTCGCGCACGCGCGGGCCCTCGACCGGGTGCCCGTCCTCGACGTCGTCCAGGAGCACTCGGTCGCCGCCGACCTCTACCGGCGGCGTGGCTGGCGGGTCGTCGGCGAGGTGCGACCGCACTGGCTTCCCGCCGACCGCGCACCGGTGCTCGTCATGACCCTGCCCTGACGCGGGTCAGGTCGCGACCCCGTCCCGCCCGCGTTCCTTGGCGCGGTAGAGGGCCCGGTCCGCGGCGTCGCGCAGGCCGTCGAGGTCGGCGACCTTGCCGACGGCGAGGCCGATGCTCACGGTGACCCGCAGGCCGTCGGCGAGGTCGTCCCAGAAGTCGTGCCGGACCATCTCGGCGACCTCGCGGCAGCGCCGCGCGGCGACCTCGAGGTGGTCGGTGTCGAGGAGCAGGAGGAACTCGTCGCCACCCCAGCGCACGACGAGGTCGGTGCCGCGCACGATGGTCCGCAGCGATGCCGCGACGCGGACGAGGACCTCGTCCCCCACGTCGTGGCCGTGCGTGTCGTTGACGCCCTTGAAGTGGTCGACGTCGACGAGGACGAGGGTGACCTCGTCGCGCCCCGAGGAGTGCGCGCCCTCGAGGAGGGTCTCCACGTGCGCGGCGAGCCCGCGCCGGTTGGCGACGCCGGTCAGCACGTCGACCTCGGCGGCCACCCGGAGGCGGGCGTGCTCGGCGAGCATCTGCTCGTTCTCGATGAGCGAGCCCATCGCCTCGGCGGCGGCGACCCGCGCCTCCTGCCGGCGCAGGGCGAGCTCGCGGGACAGCCGGAGGCCGGCCGTCTCCTCGCCCACCTGGGCGGCCTCGAGCTCGGCGTCGCGGGTCAGGGCGAGCAGGTACAGCTCGGGCTGGCGGATCCGCGTCCACGCCTCGAGGGTGCGTGCGACGTGGCGGCGGGCCGCGCGCGGGTCGGGGTCGGTGAAGGACGCGGCGAGGTCGAGGTAGGCCGCGAACTCGGCGTCGTCACCACGCGCGAGCGGGCGCGGCGCGACCCCGGCCGGCGGCGCGATGGCGTCGACGAGGTTCTCGAAGATGTGCAGGTCGAGGGCCCAGTCCGCGGGCAGCAGCTCGACCGGCACGCGCTGGATGGCCGCCCGGGCGCGGGCGCCGACCTCGTCGACCTCGGGACGCGGGCCGGCCTGGCGCAGCACGCACAGCCGGCGCAGCTGGATCTCGGCGCGGTTGTACATCGCGGTGGCCATCCGCCACGCGTCGCGCTCGTGGTTCTCGAGGTACGCGGCGGCGGCCGAGGTGTGCTCGAGGGCGAGGTCCCACATGTCGCGGTCGAGGTAGCCGGTCGCGCACTCGACGTGGGCCGAGGCGAGCATCTCGTGGCCCGGTGGGGCGTCACGCAGGAGGACGGTCGCCCGGGCGAGGTCGCGGTCGGCGACCAGCCGCGGGCGGGCGTCCTCGACGACGTCGGTCGCGCCCATCGCGAGGCACAGGGCCTCCCAGACGTGGTCCCCCTCGGCCGCGGCGCGGTCGAGGAGGTCGTCCAGGCGGGCCCGCGTGCTGTCGTGCGGGTCCCCGACGGAGGCCAGCGCCCGGACGTACTGGGCCGCCATGACGACGTCGGCCCACCCCTCCCTCTCGGCGCGCCGGACCAGGTCGGCGAGGAGTTCGGTGTCGAGTGCCCCCGGGGTCTGCGCGGGAAGGACCAGCGCGCGGACCTCGTCGAGCAGCGACTGGTGGGCCTCGCTCCGGGCCCGGGAACCGGCGGGTGCCGGCGTCATCGCTGCGGTCATGGCGTGCAGTCTGAACCGGCTCTGACCTGCGGGTGGTGCGGTTCGCGACAACTCGGGCCGAGGACCAGCCGATCGGCCCCCCTCGCCGGGCGCCTCCCGGCGTCCGGCGCACCGACGCGCTACCGTCGGGTCCATGTCGTCTGCGCTGACCGACCGGGCCCGGGCACTCGACACCGAGCACGCCGGCACCGACCTGCGCGGCCGCTTCCGGCTCCCGGCCGGGATGGTCTACCTCGACGGCAACTCGCTCGGTGCGCTGCCGGCCGGCGTCCCGGAGGCGGTCGCCGACGTCGTGCACCGGCAGTGGGGCAACCGGCTCATCGCCAGCTGGAACGAGGCCGACTGGTGGGGCGCCCCGACCCGGGTCGGGGACCGCATCGGACGGCTCGTCGGCGCCGCCGAGGGGCAGGTCGTCTGCACCGACTCGACGACGGTCAACCTCTACAAGACCGTCGTCGCGGCCGCCCGGATGCGCCCCGGGCGCGACGTCGTGCTCACCGACCCGGCCTCCTTCCCGACCGACCTCTACGTCACCGAGGCCGCGGCCCGGGACGCCGGGCTCGTCGTCGAACGGGTCTCCCCCGCGGAGGCGCCCGCGCGCGTCGCCGCGCTCGGGGAGCGGCTCGCCCTCGCGTCGTACAGCTCGGTCGACTACCGCACCGGCGAGCTCTGGGACCTCCCCGGCATCACCCGCGCCGCGCACGACGTGGGGGCGCTGGCCTGCTGGGACCTCTGCCACTCCGCGGGCGTCCTCGAGGTGGGCCTCGACGAGCACGGCGCCGACCTCGCGGTCGGTTGCGGCTACAAGTACCTCAACGGCGGCCCCGGGGCGCCGGCCTTCCTCTACGTCGCCCGTCGCCACCAGGACGACTTCGACCAGCCCCTCTCCGGCTGGAACGGGCACGCGACGCCGTTCGCGATGGCCCCCGACTTCGCGCCGGCCGCCGGCATCTCCCGCGGGCGGGTCGGCACCCCGCCGCTGCTGTCGATGCTCGCCCTCGAGGCGGCGCTGCACGCGTACGACGGCGAGTCGGTCGCCGACCTGCGGGCGCGCTCGCTCTCGCTGACCGGCTTCTTCCTCGAGTGCCTCGACGCGCTCGTCCCCGAGGTCGAGGTGGCGACACCGCGCGAGCCGGGGCGACGAGGATCGCAGGTGAGCCTGCGCCACCCGGGCGCCTACGGGGTCGTCCAGGCGCTCATCGCCCGCGGCGTCGTCGGTGACTTCCGCGAGCCCGACATCGTCCGGCTCGGCTTCGCGCCGATGTACCTTGCGCACACGGACGTCCTGCGCGCGGCCGAGCAGCTGCGGGCCGTCCTCGACGCCGCCGAGCACGAGCGGCCCGAGTTCACCGCCCGCGCCACCGTCACCTGAGGCGACGGCGGCGCGGCGGGGTCACCAGCCGCGGTCGGCCAGGCGGTGCGGCTGCGGGATGTCGTCGACGTTGATCCCGACCATGGCCTCGCCGAGGCCGCGGGAGACCTTGGCGATGACGTCGGGGTCGTCGTGGAAGGTCGTCGCCTTGACGATCGCCTCGGCGCGCTGGGCCGGGTTGCCCGACTTGAAGATGCCCGAGCCGACGAAGACGCCCTCGGCGCCGAGCTGCATCATCATCGCGGCGTCGGCGGGGGTGGCGATGCCGCCGGCGGTGAAGAGGACGACGGGCAGCTTGCCGGTCTCGGCGACCTCCTTGACGAGGTCGTACGGCGCCTGGAGCTCCTTGGCGGCGACGTAGAGCTCGTCGCCCTCCATCGAGCGCAGCCGGTTGATCGCCGCGCGGAGGGTGCGCATGTGGGTCGTCGCGTTCGAGACGTCGCCGGTGCCGGCCTCACCCTTGGAGCGGATCATCGCCGCGCCCTCGGTGATGCGGCGCAGGGCCTCCCCGAGGTTGGTCGCGCCGCAGACGAACGGCACGGTGAACTGCCACTTGTCGATGTGGTTGGCGTAGTCGGCCGGGGTCAGCACCTCGGACTCGTCGATGTAGTCGACCCCGAGGCTCTGCAGCACCTGCGCCTCGACGAAGTGGCCGATGCGGGCCTTGGCCATGACCGGGATGGAGACGGCCTCGATGATGCCGTCGACCATGTCGGGGTCGCTCATCCGCGAGACACCGCCCTGGGCGCGGATGTCGGCGGGCACGCGCTCGAGGGCCATGACGGCGACGGCGCCGGCGTCCTCGGCGATCCTCGCCTGCTCCGGCGTGACGACGTCCATGATGACGCCGCCCTTGAGCATCTCGGCCATGCCGCGCTTGACGCGCGTGGTGCCGGTTCCGGTCGTGGGGGTGGTGTGCTGCTCGGTCATGGACGCGATTCTAGGTCCGCCGAGGGGGTGCGCCGGACCACGGTCCGGGAGGCGCTCAGCGGGCCAGCGCCGCCGGCACCTCGTCGTCGAACTCCACCCGTTCCGGGAGGGCCGCGTGGCCGGCGAGCCGGAAGACCCGGACCACGGGCTTGCGCCGGACCCGCCGGACCTCGCGCACGGCGTCGTTGTGGAACCGCCGGGCCATCCGGACCCGCAGCGAGCTGGAGCCGATCCGGTCGAGCGACTCGGCCACCAGCTCGTCGCCGCCGGCGCGCAGCCCGGCGACGACGTCGTCGGTCAGGGTGACCGCGAGCACCTCGCTCAGTGCCGTCTCCACCTCCTCGCGGCCGCCGAAGTGCTGGCCGTCGAGGAGGTCCTCGGCGAGCGGGTGCTCGGTCGTGCGCTCGACGGACTCGGTGGCGGCGTCGGCGAGGAGCAGCGCGGTGGCGGGGTCGAGCGCGCCGCTGTTCGCGAGCTCGAGCGTGGCCTCGGCCCGACGGACCAGCTGGGCGTCCAGCGCCGACATGGCGCCCTCCACCTTCGCGTGCAGCCGGTCGAGCCGGGCGGCGGCGTACGAGAGGTACCAGGCCGCGACGATGAGGAGGATGACGACGAACGTCACCAGCTGGAGGACGTCGACGTCGATGCCGTTCACGACCCGCCTCCCGGCACGCTGCGCACGAAGCGGCTCCACAGGCCGCGGGGCGCCACGTCGACCTCCGCGTGTGCGCTGGCGAGGACGGTCTCGTAGACGGCCATCACCTGCCCCGACACCCGCGACCAGTCGAAGGTGCGGGCCCGGTCGCGGCCGAGCATCGAGAGCTCCTCGCGGCGGACGGGGTCGCCGAGCAGGCCGACGAGCACGGCCGCGAGGCCCTCGGCGGACCCGGTGGGGAAGGTGACGCCGGTCCGGCCCTGGTCGAGGACGGCGACGAACGCGGACAGGTCGGAGGCCACGACGGGGGCACCCGCGGCCATCGCCTCGACGAGGACGATGCCGAAGCTCTCGCCGCCGAGGTGGGGCGCGACGTAGGCGTCGACCGAGCGCAGCAGCGCCCCCTTGTCGGCGTCGGAGACCGCGCCGAGGACCACCGTGGCCGCCGTCGCGCGGGGGTCGGCACGACGGAGCAGGTCGGTGGCGTCGCCGGGACCGGCGACGAGCAGGCGGGTGCCCGGGTGCGCGTCGAGCACGGTGGGCAGCGCGCGGAGCGCGACCTCGAGCCCCTTGCGCGACTCGTCGACCCGGCCGAGGAAGGCCAGCGTCGGCGCGTCCGGACGGCCGACCCAGTCGGGGCGGGTGGGCGCCTGCGCGAAGCGCTCGACGTGCACGCCGTTCGGGATGATGTAGGTGTCGCCGCCGAGGTGGCGGCGCACCGTGCGGGCGGCGTCCTCGGAGACCGCGATCCGGCCGCGGATCTTCTCCAGCGACGGGCGCAGCAGCGGGTTGGCCGCGTGCATCGCGCGGGAGCGAACCGTCGAGGTGTGGAAGGTGGCGACGACCGGCTCCTCCGCGGCCCACAGCGCCATGAGCGACACCGAGGGCGTCACCGGCTCGTGGGGGGGGACGACGTCGAACCCGCCCGCCTCCAGCCACCGGGGGACCCGGGCCCAGGTGACCGGTCCGAAGGTGAGCCCGGCGACCGAGCCGTTGTAGCGGACCG
>OEIU01000144.1_pt1 | contig 71791 bp, 72 predicted proteins | sample 1539221 | NCBI WGS metagenome assembly OEIU01 (sample SAMN03792071, study PRJEB22550) | activated sludge metagenome | feature: wastewater treatment plant; material: activated sludge; isolation source: Wastewater treatment plant of a petroleum refinery complex | place: Argentina: Zarate | collected...
CCGCTCGTGTTCCTCCTCCTTCCCGTGACAATCCTGTTCGCGGTGTTCCCCGGCCTGTTCGTGCTGCAGCTGGGGTTCTGATCCCGTCCCCTGTGGAGAATTCATACCTAGAGGTGTCAGTTACCTAGCACCACAAGGTATATAGTTCTTTCGGGAGGCACCGATGGACATCGACAAGGATCTCGTCGCCGCGATGGCGACGCCGCTCGTCCTCGCGATTTTGGCGGAACACGAAAACTACGGCTACGCCATCCTGAAGCGCGTGCGGGAACTCTCCGGCGGCGACCTCGAATGGACGGACGGGATGCTCTACCCGCTCCTGCACCGCCTGGAACGGCTCGGCCTTGTCCGCGCCACCTGGGGGCTTTCGACCGAAGGCCGTCGACGTCGCAACTACCGCATCACCGATGCCGGACTCGCTCAGCTCGCCGACCAGCGGCGGCAGTGGGCCACCGCGAACCGCACGCTCGGCCAGGTGTGGGGCAACGCCATTCCGGTGGGGGTGTGACGGTGGAAAATTCAGAAACTCACATCGGGCAGTGGCGTGCGGCCATCCTGCGCGGCAGTGCCGTGACCGAAGCCGATGCCGACGAACTTGAAGGCCACCTTCGCGAGCAAATCGCCGACCTCGAAAAGGCCGGGCTCACCGGCGAGGAAGCGTTCCTCATTTCGGTGCGCCGCCTCGGCGAAGTCGACCGCCTCACGGCCGAGTTCGCCCGCGCCCACAGCGACCGGCTGTGGAAACAACTCGCCCTCACCCAGGCCCAGCCGCGCGAACACGGCTCCCTGTTCATCATGCTCGCGTTCGCGGTCGCCACGGCAGTCCTGGTCCAGGTGTTGCGCGTGCTGGCGGCGGTCCACGCCATAAGCTATCCGGCTTTTTCGCTCAACGTCAGCTTCCTGATCTTCCCCGTGCTTGCCGCCTACTTCCTGATGGTTCGGCGGATGCCGTGGCAACGCGTCGCCGCGGCCGCAGCGCTCGTCGCGGCCATCGCCGTCGCGGTGAACGTGTTCCCGATGGGAATGGCGAGCACCACCCACACCCTCGTCATGCTGCACCTGCCCGTGCTCCTGTGGTTCGTGGTCGGATTCGCCTATGTGGGCGGTGAGGTGGGCTCGTCAACGCGACGCATGGACTTCCTGCGCTTCTCCGGCGAGTGGGCCATCTACTACGCGCTCATCGCCCTCGGCGGAGCAGTGCTCATGGGACTCACCATGCTCGTGCTGACGCCGTTTGGCGGCGCCGCGAGCACCATCGTGCTGGACTGGGTCCTGCCATCGGGCATCGCCGGCGCGGTCATCGTCGCCGCGTGGCTCGTGGAGGCGAAAAAGAGCGTCATCGAGAACCTTGCCCCGGTGCTCACCGCGATCTTCACGCCGCTGTTCGCGATCATGCTCGTGGTGGCCGCGGTCGCCTGGGCGGTTGCCGGGGTGTGGCAGAACTTCGACCGCGAACTGCTCATCGGATTCGACGCGCTCCTGCTCGTGGTGGTCGCCCTCGTCGTCTACGGGATCTCCGCTCGAGACTCGGCCGTCGGCCGCAACGCAATGGATGTCATCCGGATGCTCGCGGTCGCCGCGGCCATTATCCTCGATGTGCTCGTCCTCGTGTCGATGTTCTCGCGCATCGGCGAATACGGATTCACCGCCAACCGCGTGGCCGCGTTGGGCCTGAACCTGATCCTGCTCGTGAACCTCGCGGTCACGCTGTGGTTCCTCGCCCGACTTGTGGCGGGCACGTCGCCGGCGATCCGCCTGGAGCGCTGGCAGACCGGATACCTTCCGGTGTTCGCGGCATGGGTGCTGATCGTCGTGCTCGCCCTGCCGCCGATCTTCGGCTTCGCCTGACCCGTTCCGTCCGGCCGCGCGGCCTGCCCCGCCCTGCTTGTGGAAAACCGCCGACGAGCTTTCGTCGGATGTCCAATACTTTTCGCATGATGACTTCGCACCTGGGCTTTCGGCGGTGGACCCGGCACATCGGCGGCGAACGCGGCGACGTACCCGGGTGGGTGCTCATCACCCTCATGACGGCCGGGCTCGTGGTCGTGATCTGGGCCGTCGCGGGCCCCGCGCTCAGCGACGTGTTCCAGCAGGCGATCGACCGGGTCACCGGCTTCTAGCCGTGCGCGCGGACGCCGAGGCGGTGCGGGAATCACGCCCTCGGGCGATCCGCCCCGCGTGCGACGAGTCCGGTTCGGCGGTCGCCGAGTTCGTGATGGTGGTCGCGCTCCTCACCGTCCTGACCCTGTCGGTGCTTCAGCTGGGCTTCGCGCTCCTCATCCGCAACACGGTGCTGGATGCGGCGGCCGAGGGCGCACGATTCGCGGCCCTCGCCGACAACACGCTGGCGGACGGCGCAGCGCGAGCTACCGCACTGGTCACGACGGCCATCGGACCCGCGTACGCCGCCGACGTGAGCGCGTCCTACGGCAGCTACCTGGGGCATCCGGCCGCGATCGTGACGATCAGGGCGCCTCTGCCGATCATCGGGCTCATCGGCGTCGAGCACGGCCTGGAGGTGAGCGGGCATGCGGCGGTGGAAACGCTGGGTCGCTGATCGGGTGCAGCGGGTGCACGGGGAGCACGGGGAGCGCGGCTCCGCGTCGCTCGAATTCATCACCCTCGGCGTCCTCCTGCTCCTGCCTCTCGTGTACCTCGTTCTCACCATGGCGGCGATCCAGGGCGCGGCGTTCGCGGTGGAGGGTGCGGCGCGCCAGTCGGTACGGGTGTTCGTGCAGTCGGGCAGCGAATCGGAAGCCTCGGCACGCGCCGAGCGCGCCATCCGCTTCGCCCTCGCGGATGCCGGGCTTCAGGCGCTGGAGCCTCGCGTCGCCGTCTCCTGCTCTCCGAGACCGGATGCGTGCCTCACGAGGCTCGGCACCGTCACCATCACGGTTGCCCTGACCGTGCCGCTTCCCCTCGTCCCACCCGTGCTCGACGTGGCCGTGCCGGCGGGTGTTCCCCTTCACGCGACGGCGACGGAACGGGTGTCCCGGTTCTGGGGTGCCGGATGATGCCCCGTATTTCAGCGCACAGCGACGAGCGCGGGTCGATCCTGCCGCTCACGATTTTCTACGCGTTCCTCGCACTCGTCCTCGTCCTGCTCGTCGTCGCGGCGACGTCGCTGTACCTGGAACGCAAGCGCCTGTTCACGCTCGCCGATGGTGCCGCGCTCGTCGGAGCGGAAGCGTTCGAACTCGACGATGTGTCGCTGACCCCGGACGGTCCCCGCGCAACGCTGGACTCGGCGGATGTCGCCGTCGCAGCAGCCGGTTACCTCGCCACGGCGCCGCACTCGGAGTTCGAAGCGCTCACGCTGGAGGGCGCGGAGACCGTGGACGGCCGCAGCGCGACGGTGGCGCTCTCCGCGTACTGGCGGCCGCCACTCCTCACCGCGCTCGTGCCCGAGGGCATCCGCATCGAGGTCACCGCGATCGCCCGCAGTGTGTTCTCCCGCTGATGCTCACGCCGGCGCGTCGTGGCCCACGAAGAGCACCGCCGCTCCGACCCCGATCATGAGGACGCCGCCGGTCGCGCTGAGCGTGGAAATCCGTTTCGGGTTCTTTGCGAACCAGTCGCGGGCGGCACCGGCCGCGAGGGCCCATGCGCTGTCCGAGACGAGCGCCACGACGACGAACACCATGCCGAGCAGGAACAGCTGCAGCGGGATGTTCCCAGCACCGTGGTCGACGAACAGCGGCAGGACGGCCGCCATGAACACGATCGACTTCGCGTTCGTGACACCGACCCCGAACCCTTCCCACACCGTGCGCCAGCCGCCGCGGCGCGCGGACGGGGCGACAATCGCATCCGCTTTCTGGCGACGGTGACGGATCGCCTGGATGCCCAGGAAGATCACGTACGCCGCACCCGCGAACTTCACGATCGTGAACACGACAACCGATTGCTCCAGAACGGCACCCAGCCCGAAGGCGACCGCGGTCGCGATGACGAAGGCACCGGAAACGTTTCCGATCACGCTGAGGAATCCGCCGATGCGCCCGAGCGCGAGAGATCGGCCAATCGTGAACAGGACGCTCGGCCCCGGGATCATGATGAGCGGGATGCAGGCCAGCCCGAACGCGAGCAGGTTGGCCACGGGAATCATACGAAATGCTAACGCGTGCGCGGAACGTATCGGGGCAGGTATCGCCACAGCACGGCGGCACCGACGAGCCCGATGACGCCCATCACTCCGCCGGCGAACGGGAGCGAGACGAGCGCGGTGAGCGCGGAGAGTGCGAGCGGCGATGCAGCGCCTCCCACATCGGAGGTGAACCGGAACGCGCCGAGGAACGGCGCAGGGTTCTTCGGATCGGCGAGATCCGCCCCCAGTGTCATGAGCAACCCGCTGCCGAACCCGTTCGCAACCCCCAGCACCATCGTGATCGCGATGAACCAGGTGACCGCGGCGGGCACGTCGTGCGTGAACGCGAGTGCGAGGTGGCCGAGTCCCAGCCCGATCATGGAGGGCAGTGCCGTCCACATCCGCCCCCAGCGGTCCATGATCTGGCCTGTCGTGTAGAACAGGGCGAAGTCGAGGCCGCCCGCAATCCCGATGATGAGCGCGGTGTTCGCGTCGGATACCCCGATGCTCACCGCCCACAGCGGCACGATCACCTGACGGCTCGCGCGAACGGCGCTGATGAGCGCCGCGCCGGTCCCGAGCCGGACCAACACCCCGCGGTTCTTCGCGATCGTGCCGAGCAGGCTTCGGGACTGCTTGTCCAGCAGCGCTTCCCCATCCGTCATGTCCGTGCCGTTGCGGCGTGAGCGGAACGTGACCTCGGGATCCTTCAGGAACACCAGAAGTGCTGCGGCCACGACGCAGCCGGTGACATGGACCCAGAATGCCGATTGCGTTGACCCGGTAAGGTGGATCACGGCGGCGGCCATGAACGGCCCGATGAAGAAGCCGAGCCTGAAGCTCCCGCCGAGGGTGGAGAGAGCCCTGGCCCGGTACGCGAGCGGAACAAACGTGGTCATGAACGCCTGCCGGGCGAGGGCGAACACGGCCGTTGCCAGGCCGATGAGGAACACTGCCACGCCGAGCAGCCAGGCGCTCGTCGACAGCATCGCGAGCGTCAGCCCGGCAACCGACAGGACGCAGGCGTAGATCATGGCCGCACGTTCCCCGATCCGGCTGATCACCCAGCCGCTCGGGATATCCCCGAAAAGCTGGCCAATCGTGAGCATCGCCGTGACCAGACCGGCTATGGCCAGCTGCGCGCCGAGGTTGTGCGCCACGATCGGGATGATCGGGATGATGGCGCCTTCGCCGATCGAAAACGCGAGGGTCGGCAGGATGGCCGGGAGTGCAATCGACCGGAATCGGAAGGGGAGAGGTTCGACGGTCGGCATCGGGTTCGATGTTACCGCGGCCACTCCAGCGCGAAGGTAGTCTTAAGCGGACATGAATGAACTGGATATTTCCGAAGACCTTGCAGCGCTCCGCTCGACCTTCGCGGACATCCGGTCGGTGGTCGGGGTGGAGCGCCTCGAGGCGGAGATTGCGAGCCTGAGCGAACAGGCCGGAGCCCCGGACCTGTGGGACGACCCGGAGGCGGCGCAGAAAGTCACGAGCTCGCTGAGCCACCGCCAGGCGGAGCTCGCGAAGATCACGAGCATCGAGCAGCGCCTCGACGACCTCGAAATCATGGTGCAGCTCGCGAACGAGGAATCCGATGAGGCGGCAGCGGCCGAGGTGCGCACCGAACTGTCGAGCATCCAGAAGCTGCTCGGCGAGCTTGAGGTGCAGACGCTCCTGAATGGGGAATGGGATGCCCTGCCTGCGGTCATCTCGATCCGCGCCGGCGCCGGCGGGATGGATGCCGCCGACTTCGCCGAAATGCTGCAGCGCATGTACTTGCGGTGGGCGGAGCAGCACGGCTACACGACGCGAGTTCTGGACACGAGCTACGCGGAAGAGGCGGGCATCAAATCCACGACGATCGAGGTCGATGGGCCGTACGCGTTCGGCACGCTGAGCGTGGAGGCCGGAACGCACCGGCTCGTCCGGATGAGCCCGTTCAACTCCGCGGGCAAGCGCCAGACGAGTTTCGCCGCCGTGGAGGTGATCCCGCTCATTGAGGAGGCGGGGGAGATCGAAATCCCGGAGAGCGACATCCGCGTCGACGTGTTCCGTTCGAGCGGGCCCGGCGGGCAGTCGGTGAACACGACGGACTCCGCCGTGCGCATCACCCACCTCCCCACCGGCACGGTCGTGTCCATGCAGAACGAGAAAAGCCAGATCCAGAACCGGGCGGCCGCGCTGCGCGTGCTGCAGTCCCGCCTGCTCGTCCTGCAGCGCGAGCAGGAGGCTGCGACGAAGAAGGAACTTGCCGGCGTGATCACGGCAAGCTGGGGAGACCAGATGCGCAGCTACGTGCTCGCCCCCTATCAAATGGTGAAGGACCTGCGCACGGAGCATGAGGTGAACAACCCCTCTGCGGTGTTCGACGGCGACCTGGACGGCTTCATCTCCGCCGGCATCCGATGGCGCAAAAAGCAGTAGAGCCTGCGGTCGGGAGGGTTGGCCGGTTCCAACGCTCTGGCGGTAAACGGAGCCGCCGCGTCGAAACTCGCCAACCCGCCCGACCGACTCCCGGCACTGCCCGGTGAGTCGCTACGCCGCATCCGCGGGGCGATGCCTAGGCTCATAGGGTCATGATTCGTTTCGACCAGGTCTCCAAGCTTTACGCTGGCAACACGCGTCCCGCCCTGAACTCGGTTTCCCTCGAGATTCTGCGCGGGGAGTTCGTGTTCCTCGTGGGTGCTTCGGGTAGCGGAAAATCCAGTTTCCTGCGGCTCGTGCTCAAGGAGGAGAACCCGTCGTCGGGCCAGATCCACGTGCTGGGTCAGAATCTCGGCAAACTCACGAGCCGCAAGGTTCCCTACTTTCGGCGCAACATCGGCGTCGTGTTCCAGGATTTCCGGCTGCTCCCGCAGAAAAACGTGTTCGACAACGTCGCGTTTTCGCTTCAGGTGATCGGAAAGTCGAAGGGCTTCATCCAGGAGGCGGTCCCGGATGTGCTGAAAATGGTGGGCCTGGCCGGCAAGTCGGGCAGGTTGCCGCACGAACTCTCCGGCGGCGAACAGCAGAGGGTTGCGATCGCCCGCGCGATTGTGAACAAGCCCTCCATCCTGCTCGCGGACGAGCCCACCGGGAACCTCGATCCGGCCACGAGTGCCGGCATCATGACGCTCCTGGATCGCATCAGCGGCAGCGGAACGACCGTGGTCATGGCCACGCACGACGCCGGCATCGTCGACACCATGAAACGACGGGTGATCGAGCTCGTGAGCGGCCAGGTCGTGCGGGATGAACGGAAGGGCGGGTACCAGACGCACGCCGTGCCGATCCAGCGTCAGGAACCGCCGCCCGCCGGGGTTGGATTGGGGTCGAGGCTGTGAGGCTGGGGCTGATTCTTTCCGAGGTGGGGCACGGTCTGCGGCGAAACGTGTCGATGGTGGTGTCCATCGTTCTGGTCACCTTCATTTCGCTCACCTTCGTCGGGGCGGCAATACTGCTCCAGCAGCAGATCAACCAAATGAAGGGGTATTGGTACGACCGCGCGCAGGTCGCCGTCTACCTCTGCACCCAGTATGACGTGGGCGGAAATTGCAATTCGGTGGAGGCGACCGCCCAGCAAAAGGCCAACATCGAGCAGGTGCTGAAGTCCGCGGTGCTCGCTCCGCTCATCCAGCACTACGACTTTGAGGACCATCAGGCAGCGTTCACCCGCTACCAGAAGCAGTTCGCCGGCTCGGAGGGGACCTCCTTCGTGACGCCCGACTTTCTCCCCGAGACGTTCTGGGTGAACCTGAAGGATCCGTCGCAGTCGGATGCCGTGGTGGAGCGGATGTCGGGGGTTCCCGGGGTCGAGGATGTGGTCGACCAGCGCAAATACCTGCAACCCATCTTCGACGCGCTCAATGCCGCGAGCATTACCGCGGTCGGTATTGCCGGCTTGATGCTGGTTGCCGCGGTGCTGCTCATTGCGACGACGATCCGACTGAGCGCGTTCAGCCGCAGGCGGGAGCTGGGGATCATGCGCCTGGTTGGCGCATCCAACCGCTTCATTCAGACACCGTTTGTGCTGGAGGGCGTGGTTGCGGCCCTCATCGGGTCTGTTCTTGCGAGCGGGGCAATCGTCGCCGTCGTGAAGTTCTTCGTGCAGGGGTACCTGAACGCGAAACCTTCGTCCACGCCGTTCGTCGATTTGGGCGACGCGTTCATCGTCGTGCCGATCCTGATCGTGGGCGGTGCGGGCCTCGCCGCGATTTCGGCCGCCGTTGCCATCCGCCGCTACCTGAAGGTCTAGATCGTTACAACGGCCTCGGCTCGCGCTACAATGGACGGCTGCCTGCGCGCCGTGCGCGGCATCATCCGCTGTCATCATTCAGGAGTTGCACCGTGCCCAGGGAACGTGGCGAGAAAGTAGTCGCCACCAATCGCAAAGCGCGGCACGACTATGCCATCGAGGACACCTATGAGGCGGGTCTCGTTCTGACCGGCTCCGAGGTGAAGTCGCTGCGCGAGGGTCGCGCCTCGCTCGTCGACGGTTATGCGTTCATCGACGGCGGTGAGGCGTGGCTGGATGCCGTGCACATTCCGGAGTATGTCGGCGGCACGTGGAACAACCATGCGCCGCGTCGCAAGCGAAAACTGCTCATGCACAAGGCGCAGATCCTGAAGATCCACAGCAAGGTGAAGGAGGGCGGATACACGCTCGTTCCGCTGCGCCTGTACTTCAGCGACGGACGGGCGAAGGTGGAGATCGCGGTGGCGAAGGGCAAGCGCGAATACGACAAGCGGCAGACGCTGCGGGAACGCCAGGACGCGCGCGAAGCGCAGCGTGCCATGTCCGCGCGCAAGAACCTCGGCGAGTAGTCCGTTAGCGGCTGAGGGGCCGACCGCCGGCCGACCCCTCAAGGCAGATTCGGTTCAGTAGCGGATGAGCTTCTTGTTCACGAACTCGGCTGCACCGTACTTGCCCATTTCGCGGCCGATGCCGCTGCGCTTCACGCCGCCGAACGGCAGCTCCGGGCTGTCCGCGAGCACAACGTTGATGTAGACCATGCCGGCCTCGATCTGGTCGGCGACGCGCATGGCCTGCTCGTGGTCGGTGGTGAACACGTAGGAGCCGAGGCCGAACGGGGTGGCGTTGGCGACCTTCACGGCTTCTTCTTCGCTCGACACCTTGTAGATGGACGCCACGGGGCCAAAGAACTCTTCGTGGAACGCATCGCTGTCCGGCGAAATCTCGGTGAGCACGGTTGTTGGGAAGAATGCGCCGTCACGCTCGCCGGCGGTGACGACCGTCGCGCCCTGCGCCTGGGCCTTCTTCACCTGGGCTTCGAGTCCTTCAGCGGCCCCGAGTGAGGAGAGCGGGCCGAGGTCCGCGCCGTCCTTCGTGGGGTCTGAGGGCTTCGCGGCGAGCATTTTCGCGGTGAGCTTCTCGCGGAACTCGTCGTAGATGTCGTCCATGACGATGAACCGCTTCGCCGCGTTGCAGGACTGCCCGCTGTTGTCGAGTCGAGCGCCGTATGCGGACTCGACGGCGTAATCCATGTCATCCGTGCTGAGCAGGATGAACGGGTCGGAACCGCCCAGCTCGAGCACGACCTTTTTGAGGTGCCTGCCGGCAACCTCGGCGACGGCAGAGCCTGCGGCTTCGGAGCCGGTGAGGGAGACGCCCTGCACGCGCGGGTCGGCGATCACATCGGCGACCTGCTTGGAGCTCGCGTAAATGTTCGTGTACACGCCTTCGACGGCCCCGGCGTCGTGGAAGATCTGCTGGATGGCCGCAGACGATTCCGGGCACTGCGAGGCGTGCTTCAGGATGATCGTGTTGCCGATCACCACGTTCGGGCCGGCGAACCGGGCAACCTGGTAGTACGGGAAGTTCCACGGCATGACGCCGATGAGTACGCCGAGGGGGCTCGTGCGCATGACCGCCGTAGCGTTCTCCGCGATGAGGTCGATCGGCTCATCCGCGAGAAGCTCGTGGGCGTTGTCGGCGTAGTACCGGTAGATGTCGGCCGCGAAGTCGACTTCGCCGAGGCACTGGTCGATGGGCTTGCCCATTTCGCGCACGATGATCGCGGCAAGTTCGTCGCGGCGCTCCGTGTGAAGGTCGGCAACCTTGCGGATGAGCGCGGCCCTCTCGTCGATCGATGCGGTGCGGGACCAGGTGCGGTAGGCGTTCTCGGCGGAAGCGATGACTTTCTGCAGGTCGGCGTCCGAGATCTGGTCATAGGTCTTGACGGTCTCGCCGGTGGCGGGGTTGGTGACGGCGTAATGGCTCACGAGCCATCTCCTTTCGGGGGTCCCGGCAGCGTTGCGGGAACACATTGGTGAATCGCGTTACATATACCTAATCATGTCCGGAGGGGTCGTGGAGACGCGAATTCCGGCTCCGTTCCGCTTCCGCGCCGAGGGTGGCGGCTTTCGTCAACTCCGCGTAGAATGGAAGGCTGCCCACGCCATTGGATGGGCGGTTTGACAACTCCACAGCGCGCGACAGTGGCCAGCTTTTTCAGCTCGGGGATGATCGGTTTCGACATTGCCTGCGAGACTGTGAGAAGCGGGTCGAGGATGCAGGGTTATCTCGTTAACGATCCCCGCAAAAAACAAGTGCCAATGCAAAGCGCACTGACTTCGCCCTCGCTGCCTAAGCGAGCGCACTAAAGAAGTCCGTCAGGCCGGGAATGCTCTCTACCCGGATTTCTGGCGTCATCCAGAGAGATTGCTGCGGTGTTACGTCTTAGGGCGCCGCGGGACTTGCACTAGGACTGGGCTCGTCGGATTAGGTGCCAGTGGCAAATTCCGGAGCCGAGCAGAACGCTAGTACTGGCTACACCCGTAGAAGGCACATGACCACAGCAGTGGACGGGGGTTCAATTCCCCCCATCTCCACCACAGGAAAGTTGGGTCACTGTCGCGCGCTGTCGAGATTCCCTTGTCGCACGTTCGTGCCAGAATTCCGCCATGAACACTGCGCACACTTTCGTTGAGCGGTATCTGGCCGCCTGGACGTCGAATAGCCGTGAGGACATTGCCCGGGCGTTCACCGATGACGTCGTGTACAAGGGCTTACCCACGGATCCGGATCCCGCGATCGGGCTCGAGCAGCTGGTCGCGAAGTGGACGTCGTGGGCGGACAAGCCCGGTACCTGGTCATTCGAGTACAGCGTGTTCCTCGAGGATGATCAGGGTGCGGTCATCCAGGCTGTCACCACCTACCCGGTCGGGGAGAAGTCCGGCGTGTACGACAACGTGTGGCTGCTCCGATTCGGGCCCGACGGTCGCGTGTCCGAGTTCACGGACTACTGGGTGCAGCGGCCTGAGGCGAAAAAACCTTAGGGTGCTTCCCGCTACTTCCAGTAGTCGTTCGCGGCGGCCACCGTCTGGAAGTTGATGGCAATCACCTGGGAGCTGGCGATGAGCGAATCCGCATTTTCCGCGTATTCGGGACGCAGCTTGTCGCGCATTTCAGCGGACGGCTGGGTCACTTTCACGCCGATCCTGGACATCTTCACCGCGAGGTTGAAGCCATCCTCAGGGGTCGTAGTTTTCAGGGTGGGCAGCCAGGAATCGGCCATCGTCTTCTCCTCACGTGGGATTCGGTCACGACTAACGCTACCTCCCGCCGACCGGCCGCGCTCTCAGGTCTCGATGGCGTTGCCAGTGTCCTGCAGGTGCTGGCGCAACGTCATCGACGGGTCGGCCTCCTGTTTCCGTCGGTACTCGGTGAAGTTAAGTTGTGTGCGGAGGTCGGTACCGGCCCGCATCCGATCGGCCTGCGCGGTTTCGGTGGCGAAGATGTCGGCCGCGAGTTCGAAGAGCTCGCCACGCCGCTCAAGGCCCACCACGAGCACCCCGTCATCGTCGGCGACGATATGGTCGGCCTCGGTGACGGCCGCACCGTCCAGGAACGCGGTCGGCATCCGCCGCCCGGCCGGCGGGACCCGCCGCGGACCGTAAGGGTAGGCGCCGAGGCTGAACACCGGGAGGCCGATCTGCCGAAGTTGAGCAGTATCGCGGTGGAGCCCCCAAATGACGAGCGCAGACATCCCGGCGAGCTTCGCTTCGAGCGCGATGAGGTCGCCGATGCAGGCCTCATCCATACGCCCGCCGTTGTCCACGACGACGACGGCGCCGGCGGGGGAGTCGTCGATCGTCTCCAGGATGACATCCACGCTTCCCAGGTGGGTGACAGGCATCGCCTGACCGGAAATCAGGATGCCGGGAACCAGGGGTCGAATCGAAGCGGGCGCGGCATGCACGGGAAGCCCGAGGCGCACGGCCGCGTCGGCGACCGCCGCGGTGGGAAGCGGCGGGGGCGAGAAAAGCGCAGCGGACTGCTCAGCGGACTGCTCAGCGGACTGCTCAGAGGGCGTCATGGCAGTTCCAGCCTATTCCGGCGATCGGCAGGTGGCCACCATGCGCGCAACAGCTGTTTGTGGTGTTACCGGAACCGACGAAGACGCCTCGGTGCGTCGCGCCGATCTGCAGGCGGGGGCTGTCCGAGTCTGTTGCGGTTCCGGCGCAGCACTCTCGAATTCAGAGGATGTCGTGTCCACCATGTCTGTGAATATTTATTCTAGTATGATATACTTATATCATCATGACAGTCGAACAAAGCATCGAAATCCCCATCGATCCGCACGCGGACGATGTCGATGCGGCGTTCGACTTCCTCGTCGGGCAACTCTCGGGAATCAGCCCGTTTCAGGATGCCGTCGAGCGATTGGCGCAGCTCGACCGCGAGGAAGCCGCCCGATTCGCCGAGCGCTCCCAGATCTACGCGGCACTGGTCTCCCAGAACCTCGCAGCGCAGGGCAAGGGAGGCTCACTGGATCTCGCCTTCCGCTCCCTGGCCGCGGAGCTGGCGGTTGAGATGAAGCTTTCCGATCGAACGATGCAGTCCCGGCTGTCCGAGGCGGTGTCTCTCATGGTCGACTTCCCGTTCACCCACCACGCACTGCAGTCCGGGACGGTGACCGTGGCGCACGCGCGCGTCGTCATGGCCGAGGGCGCCGTCATCTCCGATACTCAGCGCAGAATCGACTACGAATCTGCCGTCCTCGAACGCGCCGCATCCGTGACGCCGGGCCGGCTTCGCCGCCTTGCCAAATTTGCCGCGGAGAAGCTCGCCGACATCGGATTCGACGAGCGGCACGAGAAAGCCGCCGAGGAGCGGTCGGTGCGAAGCTTCGAAACCCTGGACGGAATGTCGGAGGTCGTGGCTGTTGTCCCCACCGTGTTGGCCGCCGGCATCATGGATCGGCTCACGCAAATGGGGAAGGCCGTCAAGGCCGCGAACCCGGCCGACCCCCGCATGCTCGACCAGCTGCGAGCCGACCTGTTCTGCGATGTCCTGCTCACCGGACACGCGAACGGGGAGCCGCACGCGGGCCTCGATGCCATCCACGCGGAAGTCGCGATCGTGATCCCCGCGCTCACCCTCCTCGGCGAGGGCAACGAGCCAGCCAGCATTCTCGGTCGCGGGCCCATCGGACTCGCGGATGCGCAGCGGATGGCGGCCAGCGCGCCGAGCCTGGTCAGAGTCATCACCGATCCGGTCGCGGACCAGGTACTGTCCACCACCAACTATCAACCGGGCAAGAAACTGCGACGTTACCTGCGACTGCGCGACGGCCGATGCCGGTTCCCGTCCTGCAACCGGTCGCCGCGACGGTGCGAGATCGACCACACGATCCCGTATTCGAAAGGCGGCGTGACGGATGTCGGCAACCTCGCGCACCTGTGCAAAGGGCACCACGACATCAAACACTTCCCCGGGTGGAGCGTGCGCCACAGCGAACCCGGCGTGCTGGAATGGGTCACCCCGCACGGCATCGTGGTCACGGATCGGCCCGACACGCCGGTTCGGTTCACCGAGGACTGATACCGGGGTCCGACCGGCAGGATGCGCCGTGCTGAATGCACCGTGCCGGAAGCACCGTGCCGGAAGCACCGTGCCGGAAGCACCGTGCCGGAAGCACCGTGCCGGGCGTGCTTACCTGCCGAGAATCTCGCGCACAGCCTCATGCAGCAGCCCGTTCGTGGCGAGTGCTGAACCATGCCAGGGGCCGGATTGGCCATCCATGGCGGTGAGCATCCCGCCGGCCTCCGACACGATCGGGAACAGCGCCGCCATGTCGTAGGTCTGCAGGTCGAACTCGCCCGCGACATCCACGACCCCCTCCGCGACCAACATGTATGGCCAGGCGTCGCTGTAATCGCGCGTGCGCCACACAATTCTGGCCAGTTCAAGGTAGTTTTCGAGCTTCCCGGCCTGTTCGAAACGATCCAATCCGCTGAGCGACACCGACGCATCCGCGAGCGCCGCAACGCCTGACACCCGGATGCTCCGCTCCGTCCCGTCAATATCCCGCGTGCTGGCACCGAGGCCGGCTGCGCCCCACCATCGCCGGGCAAGCGCCGGGGCGCTCACGACGCCGAGCACGGGGACCCCGTCGACCGCGAGCGCAATGAGCGTCGTCCACACCGGAACCCCGCGCACGAAGTTCGCCGTCCCGTCGATGGGGTCGATGATCCACTGGCGACGCGAATCGCCCACCGTTCCGAACTCCTCCCCGTAAATCGAGTCGCCGGGGCGGTGTGCGGCGATCGACTCGCGCAGGCCATTCTCGACAGCTTTGTCGGCATCCGTCACGTGCGTCATGTCTGGCTTCATCGACACCACGAGGTCGGTGGCGCGAAACCGGGGAAGCGACATCGAGTCGGCCAGGTCCGCGAGTTCGAGCGCGAACGTCAGGTCGTCGGCGAGCACGTGCCCCAGCGGCGCAGCAGAATCGGTCATGGTGCAAGGTTAGCGAGCAACCGCTGCAGCGAATCGAGTCTCTGTACCCCGCGCTCGCCGAGCGCGCCCGACCGCACCGTCTCGTTGATCGCGCAATCCGGTGCGTCCGGGAGGTGGGTGCACCCCCGCGGGCAATCCTTCGCGAGTTCCGCCAGATCCGTGAACGCCTTCAGGATATTCCCCACGTTTACGTGGCCAAGCCCGAACGAACGAACGCCAGGGGTATCGATGATCCAGCCTGCCCGTTCACTGCCGGATTCCCCGCCCACCCGGTAGGAGATGCTGGAGGCGGAGGTGTGACGGCCCCGCCCGGTGACGACATTCACGTGTCCGATCGCCCTCCGGGCTTCCGGGACGAGAGCGTTCACGAGGGTGGACTTGCCGACGCCGGAGTGCCCGACCGCAACGGTGGTGTGCCCCGCAAGCAGGGAGCGCAGCCGCTCGAGCGGAAAGTTTCCGTGCTCGCTTGTGACGACCGTGAGGTCCAGCCCGGCAAAGTTTGCGAGAAACTCCTCCGGGTCGGCGAGGTCGGTCTTCGTGATGCACAGGATGGGCGTGATTCCCGCATCGAACGCTGCGACCAGGTACCGGTCCACGAGGCGTGGCCGCGGTTCGGGGTCTGCGGCGGCGACCACGATGAGAATCTGGTCGGCATTGGCGACGATGATCCGCTCGACTTCGTCGGTGTCGTCCGCGCTTCGGCGCAGCACCGTCGTGCGCGGCCGGATGCGCACAATCCGTGCGAGCGTCCCCTCGTCACCGCTCGTGTCGCCGACGAGATCGACGCGATCACCCGTGACAATCGCCTTCTTCCGCAGTTCGCTCGCACGGGATGCCGTCGCTTCGCGCTCCTGTCGCGTCCCTTCGCCGATGAGGACCGAGTAGCGCCCGCGGTCGACGGTCAGCACGCGGCCCTCCACGGCATCCGTGTGGTCGGGTCGGATCTTGGTTCTGGCGCGGCTTCCCTTCGGATTCGGGCGTTCGCGCGCTTCGTAGTCGGCGTACTTGTCGTCGTCACCCTCGTCGTCGGTGAGCCAGCTCATGAGGGGCGAACCAGACTGCGCATCGGTGAACTCAGCCGATACCGAGCGAGAACGGGTCGCTCACGGCCGCCGCTCGCGGGTGCACGAGATTTCGCCACAGGTCGGGGAACTCGGGAATGGTTTTCGCCGTCGTGGCGATGTCCTCGATCTCAATTCCATCCACAGCAAGACCGATGATCGCACCCGCCGTCGCCATCCGATGATCGCCGTAGGTGTGCCACACGCCGCCGTGCAGCGGCTTCGGGTCGATCGAGAGACCGTCCTCGAGTTCGGTCACCGCACCGCCGAGGGCATTGATCTCGGCGGCGAGCGCGGCGAGGCGGTCCGTCTCGTGGCCGCGCAGGTGTCCGATGCCGGTGATGCGGCTCGGACCGTCGCCCAATGCGGCCACCGCGACGAGTGCTGGCGCGAGCTCTCCGCCTTCGCTCAGGTCCAGGTCGACGCCGGCCAGCGATCCTCCGCCGAGCGCGCCGGAACCGCCGTCGATCGTGAAGCGCCCGCCCTCGTAGCGTGCCGTAGCGCCGAACAGTTCAAGAAGACGACCCAGCTGGGCACCGACCTGGGTGGTGGATTCGGGCCAGCGCTCAATGGTCACGGTCCCGCCCGCAACGAGGGCCGCGGCCAGGAACGGTGCCGCATTCGACAGGTCGGATTCGATGTCCACCTCGCGGCCTCGGATGGGGCCGGGGGAGACCTGCCACACGTCGGAGGCGGGATGGGCCACCTCCACCCCTCTCGCGGCGAGAGTGGCACTCGTCATGTCGATGTGGGGGAGGCTGGGAAGGGACGTGCCGGTGTGCCGCAGCGTCAGCCCGTTCGCGAACCGCGCGGCCACGAGGAGAAAGGCGGAAATGAACTGGCTGGATTCGCTCGCATCCACTTCAAGGTCGCCGCCGTCGATGGCACCCATCCCGTACAGGCTGAACGGGAGAGCGCCGCGGCCGTCGTCCGTGACATCCACGCCGAGGGCACGCAGGGCGGTGATGGTCGCGCGCATGGGGCGTTTGCGGGCGTGCGGGTCTCCGTCGAACGCGACCGGCCCGAGGGCGAGCGCAGCCACCGGCGGCACGAAGCGCATGACGGTTCCGGCCAGACCGCAGTCGATCGTCGTCCCCCCGGTGAGTTCCTGGGGTGTCACGCGCCAGTCCGGGCCGAAAGCACCGTCGCCGGGCACTTCGTCGATGACGGTGCCGAGCTCGCGGAGGGCCTCCGCCATGAGGGCGGTGTCGCGGGAATGGAGGGGGGAACGCAGCAGGGAAGGGCTTTCCGCGAGCGCAGACAGGATTAGTTCTCGGTTGGTGAGCGACTTGGACCCGGGGAGGCTGAGGGTCGCCGACAGCGGCCCCTCAGCCCGCGGAGCCGGCCACGGGCCGTCGGGAGTTTCCAGAACGAGGTCGTCGTTCTGGTACGGATTGAACTCCGGCTTGGAATAACGCGAAACTAACATTGGTTACCAGAGTATCGGCAGTTCATCGCGACGAAATGGAAAACCCAGCGTGCAGGCCACACTCGTTCACCCGGCGCGGGTTTCGGCGTTCCCGGAATCCGGATTTCCCGTCCAGAGTCGGGAACTAAGCTGGGCGACGATGACGAAGAGCACTCTGCCCCCCGACGATGCAGCCGACACTGCACCCGATACTGCACCCGACACTGCACCCGATGATGCCGGATCCAGCGCTGTGGATGCCGGCGAGGACCTGACCGCGCTGTTCGAGGAACAGGCTCTGCCGTTCATGGACCAGCTGTATGCGGCGGCCATGCGCATGACGAGAAACCCGTCCGATGCCGCGGATCTGGTTCAGGAGACGTTCGTGAAGGCGTTCGCCGCCTTCGGCCGGTTCGAGCAGGGCACGAACCTGAAAGCCTGGCTGTACCGCATCCTCACGAACACGTTCATCAACCTGTACCGCAAGAACCAGCGCAACCCCTACCAGGGCGCGATCGACGAACTTGAAGACTGGCAGTTGGGAAGCGCCGTCTCGGCAACCGCCACGTCGACCCGGTCCGCCGAAGCGGAGGCCATCGACCACCTGCCGGACAGCGCGGTGAAGGACGCCCTGCAGTCGATTCCGGAGGACTTTCGCCTCGCCGTGTATTTCGCGGACGTTGAGGGTTTTGCGTACCAGGAAATTGCCGACATCATGAAAACGCCAGTGGGAACCGTCATGAGCCGCCTGCACCGCGGCAGGAAAATGCTCAGGGAACTTCTGGCCTCCTACGCCACATCAGGAGCTGCACAATGACCGATTGCGGATGCGAGAAAGCGCTCGCCGAACTCGAAGAGTTCCTGCACAACGAGTTGAATCAGGAAGACTACGCCGACATCAAGGAACACATGATGAACTGCGGCGATTGCGAGGGTGAGGCGCGGGTAGGAATTGTGCTCACCCAGGCGGTCCAGCGGGCGTGCAAAGAGTCCATGCCCCAGGAACTGCGGATCCGGGTTCTCACCCGGATCCGCGAGATCCAGTCGACGCACTAACCGTTGCTGCCGGGAGTCGGTGTCGGTGCTGGCTGGCCCGGTGCTTTCTGACCGGGAGTCTGCTGACCCTGCCGATGATCCTGGATGCGTTCCTTGACCTTCTCCTTCATGCGCTCCGGAATGCGTTGGTTCTGGCCTGACTGCTGGTGCTCCATGATGATGCGCGCTTCCGGTGCGCGGTCGCCGAAGTGACCGGTCTGCTGTCCGATCAGGATTCCACCGAGGAGCCCCAGACCCACGAGGCCCACGCCCGCAATGGACGTCAGCACCCAACGGGTTTTCCCCGTCGGACCGGGAGCAGGTGCCGCAGCGTTCGTCGTCGGTTCATCCGCGGGCGTTGTGTCGGAAGTTGGTGTGTTCGCCATGATGTGCCTTTCCGCACGGAGAATCGAATTGAGAACACCGTGCACTGTTGATGGTGCAGGGTGCGGCTATGTGCACGCCCTGCCAAACTTATGAATCCACCGAGACTTTTCATACTCGGCGGATTCATAGACGGCACACAGTAAATGCAGAATCGCGCGTGGGAAGAATGGCCAATGACTGAAACCATCCGACCGCCCCATCTTGTACGCCAGGACGGCTCACCGATCCGCGCACTCGTCGTCGACGACGAGGCGTCACTGGCCGACCTTTTGACCATGGCGCTGAGGTACGAAGGATGGGACGTCAAAGCCGCACTCCAGGGGCATGACGCGCTCACCACCGCACGCGAATTTCGCCCCGACGTGATCGTGCTCGACATCATGCTCCCCGACATCGACGGACTGGATGTGCTGCGCCGCCTGCGGCAGGACGGATTCGACGGGCCCGTGCTGTTTCTCACCGCCAAAGACTCGGTGCGCGACCGCATTGCCGGGCTGACGGCCAGCGGCGACGACTACGTCACGAAACCGTTCAGTCTGGAAGAACTCGTCGCCCGGCTCCGGGGCCTCCTGCGCCGAAGCGCACGGGCAATGGACGCCGTCGAAGACCCCGAGGTCCGCGTGGGAGACCTCGTCTTGAATGAAGAGCGCTACGAAGTGTCCAGAGCCGGCGTCCCTATCGACCTGACCGCCACCGAATTTGAACTTCTCCGCTACCTCATGAGGAATCCGCGGCGCGTGCTCAGCAAAGCGCAGATCCTGGATCGGGTATGGAGTTACGAATTCGGCGGACGGTCGAGCATCGTCGAGCTCTACATTTCCTACCTCCGCAAGAAGATTGATGCGCTCGGCGCACCGATGATCCAGACCGTGCGCGGAGTCGGCTACACCATCAAAGCGGCAAACCCGTGAGCCAGCCGCGCCGGGAACCCTGGTCGCTTCGGCGGCGGCTGGTGTTGGGAATCGTCGCCCTGCTCGCGCTCATCAGCATCGCAATCGGCGCGGCGAGCGTCCTCACCCTGCGAAAAACGCTCATCGACCGGCTCGACACCCAGCTGGCCGCCGCCATGGCGAGAAGCCAGACATTCCTTCCCCCGCTGGGGCTGGGACCGCCGGATGAACCACCGGGAATCCGGAGCGGGCAAAGCGCGGGGACACTGGGGCTCATCGTGCGCGACGGCAGGATCATCGCCCCGAGTTATCTCGATGACAATGCGAACGTCAGGACGCTCACCGCGCGCCAGCAGCGGGTGCTTCTTGCCGCCGACTCGGCACGACCCGTCACCGTGCAACTCGCAGGGGACCTCGGCGCCTATCGCGTCGTCAGCGCACACACGGCGGGAGGATTCGAGCTTCTGGTCGGCCTGCCGATGCGCGAAGTCAGCGCGACAACCAGCCAGCTTCTTCTCATCATTTCCCTGGTCACGGCTCTGGGGATTGCCGCCGCCGCCGCCGTGTCCACGTTCGTCGTTCGCGTCGCCCTCCGCCCGTTGTCCGGAGTTGTCGCGACGGCAACGCGCGTATCGGAACTCGCGCTCGACAAGGGCGACGTGGCGCTGGCGGAACGGGTCCCCGAGGCCCACGCCAACTCCTCGACGGAAGTCGGCCAGGTGGGCGCCGCGCTCAATCGGATGCTCGAAAACGTCGCGTCAGCGCTCCGCGCGCGGCAGGCAAGCGAAAGCAAGGTGCGCCAGTTCGTCGCGGACGCCAGCCACGAGTTGCGCACCCCGCTCGCCTCGATCCGGGGCTATTCGGAGCTCACGCGGCGAAGCGGCCACCAATTGCCGCCGGACATCACGAAGTCGCTTGCCCGCATCGAGTCGGAGTCGATTCGGATGACGTCGCTCGTCGAGGAGCTCCTGCTGCTCGCGCGACTCGACGAAGGCACGGAACTTCGCAGGGAACCAGTCGACGTCAGCGCGATCGTGGCCGACGTGGTGGAGGATGCGCGCGCGGCATCCCCTGACCACACCTGGGTGGTCGACGGCGGTGATCGCGAATCGGTCGTGTGGGGCGATCCGGCGCGGCTGCACCAGGCGCTGGCAAACCTCGTGGCCAATGCCCGGGTGCACTCCCCGGAGGGCACAACCGTGGTCACGACGCTGTCCCGCAGCGCCGATCAGGTGTGCGTCACCGTCGCGGACGACGGTCCGGGCATCCCCGAAAAGCTGCTGCCAACCCTGTTCGAGCGATTCGTGCGCGGTGATGGGTCACGGTCGCGCACGTCGGGAAGCACGGGGCTCGGCCTGTCGATCGCGAAAGCCATCGCGGATGCCCACGGCGCAACGCTCACCGTCGCGAGCACACCGGGCGACACCCGGTTCACGCTGTGCCTGCCCAGGTCAGGCGTTACGGAAGCGTGAGCGCTCGATCCAGAATGTCGGCCTGCTCCTGAGCGCTGCGCTTGCTCGAGCCGGTTGCGGGTGACGCGGATGCCGCGCGCGACACCACAGACACGTCCCGCTTGTTGGCGCGCAGCAGTTCCAGGCGAATGAACGGCCACGCGCCCTGATTCTCCGGCTCCTCCTGCACCCAGACGAGTTCAGCATCCGGGTACTGGCCGAGCACCGACACGAGTTCGCGCAGCGGGAGCGGGTAATACTGCTCCACGCGCACGAGGGCGATGTTGCCGATGTCGCGCTTGTCGCGCTCGGCGAGCAGGTCGTAGTGCAGCTTGCCGGCGTGCAGGAGGACCCTCTTGACGGACGCACGGTCCGTGATCGTGGCGTCGTCGATGACCGGCTCGAACTTGCCGGAGGTGAACTCCGCGATGTCGCTGGTCGCTCCCCGCAGCCGCAGCATGGCTTTCGGCGTGAACACGATCAGCGGCCGTCGCGGCCTCGCGTACGCCTGGCGGCGAAGCAGGTGGAAATACGATGCTGGCGTCGAGGGTCGCGCGACCGTCATGTTGTTCTCTGCGCACAACTGCAGGTACCGTTCGATGCGGGCCGAGGAGTGATCCGGGCCCTGGCCTTCGTAACCGTGCGGCAACAGCAGGACGACGCTGGAGCGCTGTCCCCACTTTTGTTCCGCGCTGGAAATGAACTGGTCGACGATGGTCTGCGCGCCGTTCGCGAAGTCGCCGAACTGCGCTTCCCACAGCACGAGCGCGTCGGCGCGTTCCACCGAATAGCCGTACTCGAAACCCATCGCCGCAAACTCGCTGAGCAGCGAGTCGTAGATCCAGAATCGCGCCTGCCCTTCGGAGAGGTTCGCCAGTGGTAGCCACTCCTGCCCGTTCACCCGGTCGTGGAGCACGGAGTGCCGCTGCACGAACGTGCCGCGGCGGGTGTCCTGGCCCGCCATTCGAACAGGAGTGCCCTCCAGCAGCACTGATCCGAGGGCCAGAAGCTCCGCGAAAGCCCAGTCGATGGACCCCTGGTGGCTCATTTCCTGGCGCTTCAGAAGGAGAGCCTTGACTTTCGGATGCACGGTGAATCCGGACGGCGAATTCGCGTGCGCATCCCCGATTGCCGCGATGACGCTCGCATCGACCCCGGTGGATTCCGGCTCCCCCGAAGAGTCATCCTGCTGCGATCCCGGGCGCTCCAGGTCGGACACCGCTTTGCCGTCCTGCACCATGATGGGCATCGAACCGGTCTGCGCGGCGTGGGTTTCGGCGAACGCCCGCTCGAGGCGGTCCTGGAAGTCGGCGTGAGCCGCCTCGTACTCCTCCTCGGTGATGTCGCCGCGCCCGACGAGAGCCTCGGCGTACAACGTTCGCACGCTGCGCTTGGCCTCGATCAGGTTGTACATGAGCGGCTGCGTCATCGACGGGTCGTCCCCCTCGTTGTGTCCGCGGCGGCGGTAGCACACGAGGTCGATCACGACATCCTTGTGGAATTCCTGACGGAAACCGTAGGCGAGTTCCGCGACCCGCAGGACGGCCTCGGGGTCGTCGCCGTTCACGTGGAAGATGGGGGCCTGAATGGTTTTGGCGACATCCGTCGCGTACACCGACGTGCGGCCCTCGGACGGCGGCGTGGTGAAGCCGACCTGGTTGTTGACGACCAGGTGAATCGTCCCGCCCACCCGGTATCCGCGCAGCTGGGACATTTGCAGGAGTTCGACGACGACACCCTGGCCGGCCATCGCGGCGTCGCCATGGATGAGGATCGGCAGAATGCGGAAACTGCCGATCGGCTTGCGGTCCTGCTTCGCACGGACGATGCCCGACAGCACGCTGTCGACCGCTTCCAGGTGCGAGGGATTCGCGGCGAGGTACACCGGAATCTTTTCCCCGTTCGCGGCTGTGAACGTGCCCTCGGTGCCGAGGTGGTACTTGACGTCGCCTGAACCCTGGACGGTGCGCGGGTCCTGCGTCCCCTCGAACTCGCGGAAAATCTGGCCGTACGTCTTGCCGGCAATGTTCGTGAGGACGTTGAGGCGGCCGCGGTGGGCCATGCCGATCGCGACCTCGTCGAGTTCCTGTTCCGCGGCGGTCTGGATTACCGCATCGAGAAGCGAAATCATCGACTCCGCACCTTCGAGGCTGAACCGTTTCTGTCCCACGTACTTGGTCTGCAGGAACGTCTCGAACGCCTCAGCCTCGTTCAGCTTCGCCAGTACCCGCATTTGCTCATCGTGTGACGGCTTCGTGTACGGGGTTTCCACGTGGTCCTGGATCCACTTGCGTTCAGCCGGGTCCTGGATGTGCATGTACTCGATGCCGACCGTACGGCAGTACGAGTCGCGGAGGATCCCGAGAATTTCCCGCAGCAGCGCGGAGCGTCTTCCGCCGAAGCCGCCCGTGACGAATTCGCGGTCGAGGTCCCAGAACGTGAGACCGTGACTGGAGATCTCCAGGTCCGGGTGGGTGCGCTGGCGGTACTCAAGGGGGTCCACATCGGCCATGAGGTGGCCCCGAACCCGATATGCGTTGATGAGTTCCTGAACCCTCGCGGTCTTGTCCACGGAGTCCGCGGTGTCGACGTGGATGTCAGCGGCCCAGTGGATCGGGTCGTACGGGATGCGCAGGGCCGCGAAGATGTCCTCGTAGAACCGGTGGCCGCCAATGAGAAGTTCGTTCACAATGCCGAGGAACTGGCCGGAACCGGCGCCCTGGATGACCCGGTGGTCGTACGTCGAGGTGAGCGTGATCGTTTTTCCGACACCGAGGTTGGCGAGCGCCGTGGGCGACATCCCCTGGAACTCGGCCGGGTAGTCGAGCGCGCCGGCGCCGATGATGCAGCCCTGCCCTTTCATGAGGCGGGGAACGGAATGCACCGTGCCGATGCCGCCAGGGTTCGTGAGGGAGATCGTCGTGCCGGCAAAGTCGTCCGCCGTGAGCTTGTTCGAGCGAGCCTTGTTCACGAGCGCTTCATACTCGGCCACGAACTCCGCGAATCCCATGGTGTCCGCGCGCTTGATGCTGGGCACCAGAAGCGCCCGCGTACCGTCCGGTTTCGGAATGTCGATCGCGATTCCGAGGTTCACGTGCGCCGGAGCAACCACGGAGGGTTTCCCGTCGACTTCCTCGTAGTACACGTTCTGGCTCGGAAGCTCCTTGATCGCCTTCACGAGCGCCCACCCGATCAGGTGCGTGAAGGATACTTTTCCGCCCCTGGCTCGCTTCAGGTGGTTGTTGATGACGATCCGGTTGTCGATCAGCAACTTCGCCGGCATGGTCCGCACGCTCGTCGCGGTGGGCACGGTCAGGCTGGCATCCATGTTGGCCGCGAGCGACTTCGACATCCCCTTGAGCGCATGCACGGTGTTTTGCGCGTCATCGACGGGTTCCGTCTCGACACGCTCGATGGGCTCCGTCTTGGGGGCCTCGGCGGGGATCGGCTGGGACTTGGGGGCGATTGATGTCGTGCGGGCGACGGGCGGGGTCAGGGAAACTTCGGAGGTGTCGGTGCTGACCGGAGCCGGAGAATCCGGCGCAGGTTCGGCGGGAGCCGCATCCTCGGCCTGTTCTGCTGGCGCCGCCGGCGCCGCGGGGTCGGGGGTGACCGGCGGGATCACCTCGCTGGTCTTCACCCGGTGATAGCTTTCCAGAATCGGCCACCAGGACTGGTCTACGGAGTTCCGGTCCGCCACGAACCGCCCGTACATTTCGTCAACGAGCCACTCGTTTGCACCGAACTCGCTCGAGGAACCGTCCTCGGTGGTACCGGGGGGTTGGCTTGACACGCCTGACCGCCTGCTCTCTATTGTCAGTGCCTGAATCGTTCTGGCATCGCTATTTCGGGCCGTGGTGGGAGGCGCAAAGGCAACCCTCGACCCAGCTTAATCGCAATCGGCTGCGAAGCCGGTGCAATACGGCAACCAGTAACCTTAAAACCATGCGGTTTTACGATTCGACACCCTCCAGTGACCTGACCTACTCCGACGTATTCCTGGTGCCCAGCAGATCGGATGTGGCGAGTCGGCTCGATGTTTCGCTGGCGCCGGATGACGGGACCGGCGGCACGGTTCCGCTGGTTTCCGCGAACATGAACTCGGTGACCGGTGCACGCCTTGCGGCAACCATGGCTCGGCGAGGCGGCCTGGGCGTTCTCCCGCAGGACATGCACCTGCAGGATCTCGACGCCGCCATCCGATGGGTGAAGGGCCAGCCGGTGCTCATCGACACGCAATGGGAACTTCGCCCGAATTCGACCGTCGCCGACGCGCTGAAGCTGGTTCCCCCACTCTCCGGTCACGGCATCGTGCTGCGCACTGCTGCGGGCGAATTCGCGGGCTGCCTTGAGGCGTCTGCGCTGCGCTCGGCACTGCCGGGAGCTCCGCTCGGCGACCTGGTGAGCGGCGCAGTGCCCTCGATCGACTTCGATGACGTGACTGAACCCAGAGCCGCCTTCGACCTCATGGTCGCCGCCGGAATCGAGTTCGCCCCTGTGGTGCGCCACGGCGAAGTCGTGGGAACGCTCAGCAGGAAAGGCGCGCTGCGGTCCACCCTGTACGCTCCGAACGTCGACGGCGATGGCCGCTTGCGGGTTGCCGCGGCCCTCGGCATCAACGGCGACGTCGCCGCCAAGGCGCGGGCGCTCCACGATGCCGGAGTGGACACGCTCGTGCTGGACACGGCGCACGGTGACCAGGATGCGATGCTTCGTGCCGTGTCCACCGTGGCAGGGCTGAATCTGGGGAAGCCGCTCGTGGCGGGCAATGTGGTCACCGCGTCGGCGGTCAGGGACCTTGTCGCCGCCGGCGCGACCATCATCAAGGTGGGAGTCGGCCCCGGGGCCATGTGCACGACCCGGATGATGACCGCGGTGGGCAGGCCACAATTCTCCGCGGTGCTCGAGACCGCCGCCGCCGCGCGGGAGGTCGGTGCGGCGGTGTGGGCGGATGGCGGCGTACGGTATCCGCGCGACGTCGCGCTCGCGCTCGCCGCGGGAGCGGCATCCGTCATGATCGGCTCCTGGTTTGCGGGAACGATCGAGGCGCCGGGCACGCTCGAGACCGACCCGGAGGGCAGACTGTACAAGGACAGCTGGGGGATGGCGTCCACGAAAGCGGTGCAGGACCGGTTCGAACGCCTCGACCCCTACGAGCTCGCCAGGAAGACGCTCTTCGCGGAAGGGATCTCCTCGTCGCGGATCCTCCTCGACCCGCAGCGCCCGTCCGTGGAAGATCTCGTCGACATGATCACCTCCGGCGTGCGGTCGTCCCTCACCTACGCGGGGGCACGCAACCTCGCCGAGTTTCGAGATCGCGCCCTCGTCGGCATCCAGTCCGCAGCGGGTTACGAAGAGGGAAAAGCTCTGCCGGTCGGCTGGTAAGCGGGCCCACCCCGTTATACTCGATCAGATAATGGACGACCCTCCGCCTGAACGCGTCGACGATCAGAACGACGCGCCCCAGCAGGTACCGTGCTCGAGTTAGTCATGCTCGGGGCCGGTCTGCTCTTGACCATCGGCACTGGCCTCTTCGTCGCCTCCGAGTTTTCTCTCGTCAACCTCGACCGGTCGGAGCTGGAAGCGCGCCGCGAACGCGGTGAACGCGGCCTTTCCATCACGATCGGCGCGCTCAAGCGCACCTCGACCCACCTGTCCAGCGCGCAACTGGGCATCACGCTGACCACCCTCCTCACCGGATTCATGCTCGAACCCGCCATCAGCCGCCTCCTGCACGCGCCGCTGGCGGATCTGGGCCTCACGGGCGGTGCTGCGACGGCGGTCGCGAGCATCATTGCCATACTTCTCGCCACGCTCCTGTCCATGATCGTCGGGGAACTGGTTCCCAAGAACTTCGCGCTCGCGCTCCCGCTGCGGGTGGCCAAGCTTGTGCTGCCGTTCCAGGTGGGCTTCACCTGGCTGTTCCGCCCCGCCGTGGTGCTCCTCAACGACACGGCGAACGTGATCCTCAGGATGGTGGGGATCGAACCCAAGGAAGAATTGTCGTCCGCGCGAACCGCGGAAGAGCTGCGGTCGCTCGTGCGGCGTTCGGCCACTGCCGGAACTCTCGACCTGGACACCGCCACCCTCCTGTCAAGGACGCTCGTGTTTGCCGGCCACGTGGCCTCCGACGCGATGACGCCACGCCCGAGAGTCGCGAGCGTGGACCGGTCGGACACCGCCAGCACCGTCGTGGCGCTTGCGAGGGAGACGGGGTTCTCGCGATTCCCGGTCATGGACGACAGCATCGACGACATCGTGGGGCTCGTCCACGTGAAGAACGCGGTCGCGGTCCCACTCGATCGGCGCGACGACGTGCCCGTGTCGGCACTCACCTCCGATGCGCTGAGCGTGCCGGAAACCATGAAACTGGATGCGCTGCTCGGCGAGTTGCGGGGCCGCGGATTCCAGATGGCGATCGTGCTCGACGAATATGGGGGAACGGCCGGCGTTGTCACCCTGGAGGATCTCGTCGAGGAACTCGTCGGCGAGGTCGCGGATGAGCACGACCGATCCCGCGCCGACGTCATTTCCTTCCGCGACGGTGTGACATTCCCCGGCATGCTCCGGCCGGACGAACTCCTCGACCGAGCCGGGGTGAGCGTGCCGGAGGACGGCCCCTACGAAACAGTCGCCGGTTTCATCATGAGCGAGCTCGGTCGGCTGCCGGTCGTCGGCGACACCGTGGCGATCCCGAGCGGCGAACTGCGCGTCGAACGGCTCGACGGCCGACGGATCGACCGGGTCCGATTCACCCCGCTGCCGGAGGGGGAGCAGGAATGAGCGACTGGTGGGGTATCGCGTGGCTGGTCATCCTGCTGTTCGTCAACGCGTTCTTCGTGGCGGCAGAGTTCGCGGTCATTTCCGCGCGCCGTTCGCAGATCGAACCGAAGGCGGATGCGGGGAAACTGGGCGCGAAAACGACCCTGTACGCCATGGAACACGCCACGCTCATGCTCGCGACCAGCCAGCTCGGCATCACCGTGTGCTCCCTGCTCATCCTGAACGTGTCGGAGCCGGCAATCCACCACCTGCTTCAGGCCCCGCTGGCGTTGACCGGCTGGCCGGATCCGGTCATTGCCGGTGTCTCCTTCGCGATCGCGTTGATCCTTGTCTCGTTCCTCCACGTCGTATTCGGCGAAATGGTTCCCAAGAACCTGTCGTTCTCCGTTCCCGACCGAGCCGCACTCCTGTTGGCACCGCCCCTCGTCTGGATCTCCACCGTCTTCCGTCCCGTCATCGTCGCCCTCAACGCCACCGCCAACGGCGTTCTCCGGCTGTTCGGAGTTGAACCGAAGAGCGAAGCGAACAGCATCTTCACGATCGACGAAGTGGCCAACATCGTCGCCCAGTCGCGGCAGGCCGGCGTGCTGAAGGACGACATCGGCGCACTCTCCGCCGCGTTCGAGTTCAGTGCAAAAAAGGTCAAGGACATTGCCGTGAGCATGGCGCAGCTTGTGAGCCTCCCGGAAGGGGCAACCCCGGAGCAGGTGGAGCGCGCCGTCGCGCAGCATGGCTTCTCCCGGTACGTCCTTGTCGATCCGACTGGCGAGCCCACCGGGTACCTGCACCTGAAGGATGTTCTGGACCTCGAGGACACCGAGGAATTCGTCAGGTCCGTTCCGCAAAAGCGGATCCGCCGGCTCATCTCCATTTTCCAGGACACCGATCTGGAGGACGCGCTCGCCGCGATGCGGCGGACGGGCGTGCACATCGCCCGGGTGTTCGACGAGCACGGCGCCGCGAAGGGGGTGTTGTTTCTCGAGGACATCATCGAGGAACTCGTGGGGGAAGTGCAGGATGCCACTCGCCGCAATCGCGGCACCGCAAACTATCGTTGACCCATGAGTGAATACTCGGAGTGGACGCCATCCGAAGCTCGAGAATGGATTGCGGTACCGCGCGAGTGGGACGACAAGTACTCGCACGGCGTCCTCGGAGTGGTCACCGGATCGCAGGATTACCCTGGCGCAGCGGTGCTCGGCGTCGATGCGGCGCTGCACACCGGAGTCGGGATGGTGCGGTACCTGGGCCCGGAACGCGCCACCTCGCTCGTGCTCTCCCGCCGTCCGGAGGCCGTGACGATCGATGGCCGGGTGCAGGCCTGGCTGCTCGGTTCCGGAATGGGGGAGGCGCCACAGGACCCGCAGACGGCGGCGTGGCTTTCCACCGCGCTCCAGTCCGGCCATCCGCTCGTTCTGGACGCGGGCGCGGTCGGCATGGCCGGTACGGCGCGCGGGCCGGTAGTCATCACACCCCACCACAACGAGCTGGCGCGGCTGCTGCGTGCCGATGTCGCGGATGTCGTGTCGGCGCCGGAGAACTGGGCTCAGCGCGCCGCCGACAGTCTCGGGGTGACGGTCATCCTGAAAGGCCACACGACGCTCGTGTGCGGCGTCGGCGGAAGTTACTCGATCACCGCGCCGACGACCTGGCTGGCCACCGCGGGAACCGGGGACAGCCTCGCCGGGATCCTCGGTGCTCTCGTTGCCACGCACGCGAAAGGCATCGCCGGCGATGTCGGAGTGCTCACCCAGCTCGCCGCCACCGCCGTGCTCCTGCACGGGCTGGCCGCCGATCGGGCAGGGCGGGGCGGGCCGTTCACCGTTCTGGCGCTCAACGCCCGGTTGCCGGAGGCGATCGCGGCGCTGTCGTAGCCGGGCCGTCCGGTCGGTTACGCTGAACCGTGATGAGGAGAGTAGGCAGCAACCCCGTTGCCCTGTGGTCAGCATTCATCCTCGTGCACTTGTGGCTGGGCCTTGTCAACCTGTACGGGCCGGGCCTACCGCTCGGCGACGTCACAATCGTGTACAAGTTCTGGTCGGACCAGGTATTCATCGCGGACTTTTGGGTGGGAATCCAGAGCAGCTGGGTCTATCCGATCCTCGCGATCTTCCCGATGATCGTCTCCGGGCTTTTCGGACCGGCGCACTATGCCGGCACGTGGCTCACCCTCATCCTGCTCCTGGACTCGGTCGCGTTCGCCGTGCTCATCGGATTGCACAGGAGGGCGCGCAACAGCGCGGCAGCGTGGTGGTGGATTCTCTTCCTTGCGCTTCTGGGGCCCATCGCGCTCGGTCGGATCGACTCTGTCACGGTCCCGCTCGGAATCGTCGGGGTGCTGTTCATCGCCACGCGCCCACGCGTGGCCGCTGCCGTGCTCACCGTCGCGGCCTGGGTGAAAGTCTGGCCGGCCGCAATCGTCGGAGCGATGGTCATCGCCGTGAAGGAGCGATGGGCGGTTGCCGTGACCGCCCTGAGCGTGAGTGCGGCGATCATCGCGGCGGCGCTCGCGTTCGGCAGCGGGGCAAACGTGTTCAGTTTCATCACGATGCAAACCGATCGGGGTCTGCAGGTAGAGTCGCCCATCAGCACGGTATGGCTATGGATGGCGTTCGGCCACGTTCCGGGGACGACGCTCTACTACGACCAGCACCTGCTCACCTGGCAGGTCACCGGTGACGGCGTCGGCGCGGCCGGCGCCCTGATGACCCCGCTCATGGCGCTCGCGGTAGTCGCGGTCATCCTCGTGGCGATTTTGGCACTCTGGCGCGGGGCACCGGCAACCCTCCTCATCGCGCCGCTGGCTCTCGCGCTCGTCTGCGCGCTCATCGCCTTCAACAAGGTCGGGTCTCCCCAATTCGTGTCCTGGCTTGCCGTCCCCATCGTTCTCGGCCTCACGACGCGCCGGGAGGGGCACACACGATGGTTCATCGTCCCTGCGGTGCTCGGCGCCGTCACGGCGGCACTCACCCAGACGATCTACCCGTACCTGTACGGTTGGCTGCTTGGGCTGCATCCGCTCCTGCTCGCCGCGCTCACGATTCGCAACCTTCTGTATTTCGTGCTGCTCGGCTGGGCGGTTGCCGCGCTGTGGTCGCTGGGCCGGAACGACCAGGACGATGTGCCGCCGGATGCCGAAACGGCACACCCCACGCGCTGGCCGCTCGGCGCCGCGTACAAATCTAGATGATGCCGGTTTCGTCCGACTGCACGAGGATGCCGTCCTGAATGGCACGCTTGCGCAGCGCGACCTTCGTCCCCACGTCGATTCCGGCAATCCGGTACTTCTCCCGAATCCGCTTGAGGTAGGACTTCGCGGTTTCTTCGGAGATTCCGAGCTGGAACGCAACGGATTTCACGGGCTCGCCGCCGCCGTACAGCGCCATCACCCGGCGTTCCTGCGCGCTGAGCTTCGGGGCGCCACCGACATCGCTCGCATTGAGCGCGAGATCGAGTTCGGCCGAAATGAAGGATTCGCCCTTGTGCGCTGCCCGAATCGCCTCGACGATCATGGCGGCATCCTCACTCTTCACGAGGTAGCCGAGAGCGCCGGCACCGAGCGCCTCGCGAACCACGTTCGGTTCGGAGTACGTGCTCATGAGCACCGTCTTGACTCCGGTCGTCTTCAGGGTCGAAATCTTGAGCGAGATGGGCAGGTTGTCCTTGAGGTCGAGGTCGAGGAGGACGACATCGACCGGGAACTCCGGATGCGTCAGCAGTTCCGGCCACGTCGTCACGGCGGCGACCATGGAGATATCCGTTGCTGCACCGCGGATCCACTCGGTCAGCGCGCCGAGCAGCATTCGGTGGTCGTCAACGAGGGCAAGTCTGATCGGTGCTTGGTCTGTAGTCACGGCGTTGGTCCCTTATCTGTGAACTGTCTGTTCAGCATGGTATTGGTCTGCGGGGTTCGCGACCAGACAATCGATCTCGACGCGCAGGCTTGAATTCTCGGTGGCATTGGTAAACGTACCCACTCGCGCGAAGGACCCCCAGGTCGCCGGGTCCACCCGATTGCGGGAAATTCCGGTCGTCGAAATGACGATCGGGACGGACACCGTGGACTGCTGATCGTCGGATTCCGCGGCCCCGACCGGGCCGAGCGCGAGGTGGACGGTCGGTCGGTCCTTGTGTTTGTCGCTGACCAGAAGCCACACGCCGGAGAGCAGTCCATCGCGTTGGTGGGGGTCGAGGAGGCCGGCAAGGCTGCCCGCATCCGACAGCGACACCGTCTTGCCGAGCTGTTCGGACTCGGTGATGGCGTGATACAGCCAGGTCTCCCTGCGCCCCTCGATGAGGTGCAGGCGCAGCTCGGTGGCGAGCGAGGCCGCGATGGACGCGGTCTTGGGATCCAGGGGAAGCTTGGTTCGGCCGCTGGCCACCGAGTCGAACAGTTCTTCTGCGGCAAGGTCAAGCCGGGCGAGTTCCTCCGAAGCAAGCATCCCGACCGCGAACCGGGGCGCGGAGACGGTGCTCTGTACGAGGACGCGATCGAGTTCGATCTGCACGATCCGGCGGAACTGCACCACAAACCAGGTGGCGAACACGGGGGGCAGCACGACGATCGCGAGCGTCACGAGTTGCGCGGGCAGGGTCTCGGGCGTGAGCGGCGTCGTGATGAGAATCGCCGCAACGAATGCTGCGCCGATCAATCCGACGGACACCAGAATCTCGCTCGTGCGCCGCAGCGTCACCGCGATCAGGAGTCCGATGCTTGCCGCAACGGATGCCGACGCGTACCCGCCAATGTTGTGGAGGTTCCAGATGGAGATGAAGTCGAGCGCGATCACGCAGGCGAGCCCGGTCAAAAACAGGGCGAAAAGCCAGTGCGGCATCCGCTCTCCCGTCGTCGCAATGGTCACGCCGACGACGACGAGGATGAGAAAGAAAATAAGCCAGGCAAACGAGGCGGGCAGTGGATTCGGAAATGAACCGACCCGCACGAGGAAGGTGACGAGCAGCGCGAGCGCCGAAATGCCGGCGATAATCCCGGCACCGATCCCGAGGAACCCGGTGCCGAGGCTCGCGCCGCCGGCACTCGCCTGCCGCAGGGCTCGCGCGGCCGGCGACGACGAGGGCTTGGGTTTCCCGCGCTTGCCGATGACGACGCCGAGAGTGTTCTCATCCGGTCTGCCGTATCCGCTCACTTGGGCACCTCCAAAACGACCGTTGTTCCTGATCCCGGGGAGGAGAATAACCGGGCGGTACCGCCCACTTCGCCAAGGCGAGCGATGACCGAATCCTTCAAACCGAGCCGAGCCGAGTCGATGTCCTTGACATCGAAACCGATTCCGGAGTCGGTCACCATCGCCCGTACCGTCGTCTCATCGTCCGTGATCGTGACGTGCGCTTCAGTGACCCCCGCGTGACGCCGGACGTTCTCCAGACACTCCGCGAGCGCGAGCAGGAACGCGTCGAGGACGTCGCTGGGGAGGAGCACCTGTCCGGTCCCGTGCCAGCTCACTTCCAGACCGATACGCCCGAAACGCTGCTTCACCGACTCGAGCGTTGTGCCCAGGATTGCATCCTCCGTGGGGAGGACGGGGATCGACCCGGTCTCCGTTGGCGTGAGGTCCGGCGGTGCCGGGGTCACGCCGAGGCGCAATTGCCGAAGGAGGTTCGCATCGTCGGCAGCCTGAGCCCGCAGGGCCCCGGCGGTCACCCCGACTCCGGAGTGGGCCATGAGGGTGAGGGTGGCCAGGACCGTGTCGTGGAGGAGTCGGGCGGATTGGCGGCGCTGGGCTTCAATCTCGCTCGCCTGCCGCTCTGCCCGGTGTGCGCGCCCGATGCTGTGAATCCGTTTCGCCGCCCGCGGAATGCTGGAGGAGATCCACTCGCCGGACAGGGTGAAAATGACCCAGCCGAGAACCACGGCGCCCACCGGATAGCTGATCAGGTCTCCGGTCCCGGTCACGAGCAGGACGAGCGCGACCGAGGCCACAAAACTCGCTACGAGGAGGAGGATTCTGGGGATGCTTCGGGTGAGCACGAGCGAGAACGACGCGATCGCACCGCCCGCGAACGGAACGAGCGCGGTCGACAGGCCGCTTCGGTTCGTCGTTCCAAACGGAACCTGCACGATCGCGAGGATGGCCAGCCCGGCTGCAATTCCGAGGAGAACCCACAGAATCGAGTGGCTGTTGCCCAGGCGGTACAGGCAAAACACGAAGACGATGCCGAGGATGACCGCGGCGAGAAGACTTGTCCCATCCACGACTCCCGGGATCGCCAGCCCAAGAAACGAAACGACAGTCATCGTGGTTCCGATGAGGCGCACGGATCGGTGCAACAGCCGGTCGCGCTCCCTGGCGATAAGTTCCACGCCTGCTATCGTCACACGCTTGTCCCCATTTGTGGGGGTGCGACACTGCGGGAATGACACACCGCAATGGGAAAAACTCGCAGCACATTCGGTGGAGACGATCAGGACCAGCCGCAGCGTCGCCCGACGTAGTCGTACAATTCGACGCGGACAGCGTCATTGACGCCGATGAAGATTCGTCCGGTGTCGAGTTTCGTCGTGACGGTGAACGTGAAGAATGTCCCGCGCTTGTCCTCCACAACGACGTGCGGATCGCAGCGGGCGGGGACCAGGGTGAGGGAGAACGTGACAGGGGAAGTCGCCCGTCCGATGTCGAGCCCGAGCGGCACGGTGTCGCCGACCTTCCCGTTGGCGGGATCGAGCGCACCGACCAGGACGGTTCCTCGCACGTCATCGATCATGAGGAGACCGCCGGCGCCGGTGGGGGTTGCCGTGAAGTCGAGCACTGCGGTTTGCTGCCCCGCCAGCGTGACGTATCGGAGCGCAGTCGCCGGCTCGATCGTCGCGACGGCCGCCACCGCGTCGTCCCGGCAATCCTCCGCGGCGATCGTGGGCAGCTGCCCCATGCGGTCGCGGGGAGTGAGATCGGCAACTGCGGTTGCCGGAGTGTCCTTCGTCGCAGAGCCCGCCGCCTCGCCGAAAACGTACCGCACGTGGACGCGCGGCTCGCCCGACGATGCCGAGCAGTCTGCGGGAGGCAGCAGCAGCCGGAGATTGACGGTGTCGCCCGGCTGGATGGTGGTCGGCGCCCGTTCGTAGTTGACGGGCGGGGTGAAGGTGGGGGAGGAGAACGACAGCGCGAGCACCGTGAAGGGCAGTGTTGTCGCGTTCGCGACGGCAACCTCGAGTGCGTGGTCCGCGTAGTCGAAGCGGCCCTGATACACGTCGACGGTGACGCCGCGCGGGAGCGTTGTCGCGGTCGGCTCCGCACAGGATGACAGGGCGAATGCGCTCAACAGCAGCATCGCCATGACGGCGAATGCCGGGAGTGGCGGATGCCGCCGACGCCGGTTCACGCCGACAATCCTACGAGCGCGGGGGCGCTTCGCACACTAGTCGTCGTCGAACCAGCCTTCCTGAACTCCCTGTACCCGCAGTCGCGTCCGCGAACCAAGATCCACTCCGGTTTCCCGGTATTTGCGTCGCGCGCGTTTCACATAGGACTTGACCGTCTCCTGGGTCGTGCCCATTCTCTCGGCGACCTCGCGCATCGACATGCCACTGGCATACAGTGCCGTCGCGCGTTGTTCCTGCGGTCCGAGCTTGGGGGGCAGGGTGACGCTGAGCCCGGCGATCGACGTCTCAATGCCGTCCGGGAAATATGTTTCGCCCCGGGCAGCGCACCGAATTGCCTGCGCAAGTTCGTCGACGCCCTGGGCTTTGGGGATGAAGCTGAGTGCGCCTGCGCTGATTGCCCTCGCGACGGTCGCTGGCTCGGAATGCCGACTGATCACCACAATTTCGCTGCCCGCGGCGAGAAGCGCCTGGATTTTCGTTCCAATCGAAATCGCGTCGTTCAGGTTGAGGTCCAGAACCGTGACCTGGGGCGGAAAATCCGGATGCGAAACCAGCTCATGCCAGGACTTCGCTTCGATCACGACGCGCACGCCGAATCGGCCCTGGTCGAGCCGCATCACGAGGCCATCGAGGAGGAGTTGGAAGTCGTCGACCACGGCAACCCGGATGTCCGAGTTGGAATGCGAAGTGCTCTGTACCGTGCGCCGCAGGGTCATGGCCGGGGTTCCTTCTCGAGGGTGCCATCATCCTAACTAAACTGAGCACTTCTCTCCTGTAGCGCGCAGCGCGCCAGCGTGTCAGGAGTCGAGCAGTCGCAGCAGGTGCGGTCCCACGAGCGCGTCCTCGATGAGAAACGCGTCGTGCCCGAAATCCGAGCTGATGACGACAGCCTGGTCGCCGTCGATGCCGTGGGGCAGTTTCGCGGCGAGTTCCTGCTGTGTGGACACCGGAAAGAGGCGGTCGCTGTCGACGCCGAGGACGAGGCTGGCAGCGGTGACTCTCGCGAGCGCGTCCGCGACGCTGCCGCGTCCGCGGCCGATGTCGTGGGAGCTCATCGCCGTGGCCAGGGTGAGGTAGCTGTTCGCATCGAACCGGCGCGTGAACTTGTTCCCGTGAAAGTCGAGGTAACTTTCCACGGCGAACCGGCCGGCGCCGCCGAGCGGGCTGATATCGCTCTGCCAGCTCCGATGGAAACGCCCATTGAGCTCGCTGGGCGAACGGTAGCTGAGCAGCGCGAGCCGCCGTGCGAGGGCGAGGCCCCGGTGGGGGCCGTCGCCATCCTTCGCGTCGTAATAGTCGCCGCCGCTGAATCCCGGATCCATCCTGATGGATTCGGCCTGCACCGAATTCAGCGAAATCTCGTCGGCGTCGCTCACGGCAGGGGCGGCCAGGATCGCGACCCGTGCGAGTCGATCCGGGTATCCGACGGCCCATTCGAGCGCGTGCATGCCGCCCATCGATCCGCCGATCACCGCGGCGAACCGGTCGATTTCGAGCGCGTCCGCGAGGGCGACCTGAGCCGCCACCTGGTCTCGGATCGTGAGGAACGGGAACCGGGAACCCCACTCCTGGCCGTCCGGGGCGGAACTGGCGGGCCCGGTCGTCCCCTGGCAGCCGCCGAGCATGTTCGGCGCGACGACAAACCACCGGGTGGTGTCGATGGCCAGGCCGGGGCCGACGATGCCGGACCACCAGCCGCTTGTCGGGTGGCCCGGCCCCGCATTCCCGATGACGTGGCTGTCGCCGGTCAGGGCATGCAGGATGAGAATCGCGTTGCTGCGGTGTGCGTTCAGTTCCCCCCACGTTTCGTAGGCGACCCGCACGGCGGGCAGGACGCCGCCGAACTCGAGTTGCTGCGGCGCAAGCGCCGCAAACCGGCGCCCGCCGACCGGATCACCGTCCCGCCACGCTCCGGTTGCCGGGGGTTTCCCGAGCAGTGACCGGATGTTCGATTCCGTGATGAATCCCGACGGGACGGAGTCCGCTGCAGTTTGCCAGTCCATGGTGTGTTCATTGTCTCCCGCGCCGCGGGGTTCGCGATCCCGTGTTACGCGGCGAGAGCACCCCGCGCGGCGGCAAGTCCCTGCTCGAGGTCGGCGAGAATGTCGTCGATGTTCTCCAGGCCAACCGAGAGTCGCACGAGGCCCGGCGTGACGCCGGCAGAGAGTTGCTGCTCTCCAGTCAATTGCGAGTGCGTGGTCGATGCGGGGTGGATGATGAGGCTGCGCACATCGCCGATGTTGGCGACGTGGCTGAACAACTCCACGCTGTCCACGAGGGAACGCCCGGCGTCGACGCCGCCCTTCAGTTCGAAGGACAGGACCGCGCCCGTGCCGAGCGGGGCGTACTTCTTCCCCACTTCGAACCACGGGCTGGAGGCCAGGCCGGCCCAGGACACCGAGGCGACATCCGGGTGTGCTTCGAGCCATTCGGCCACCGCCCTCGCGTTCTGCACGTGGCGCTCGACGCGAAGACTCAGGGTTTCGATGCCCTGAATGAGCTGCCACGCACTCGCCGGTGCGATCGCCGAACCGAGGTCGCGCAGGAGTTGCACGCGTGCCTTGATGATGTAGGCGATCCCATCTCCCAGCACGGTCGTGTAGCTCGCTCCGTGGTAGGACGGGTCGGGTTCGGTGAGGCCGGGGAACTTCTCGACGTTCTTGCTCCACGCGAACTTTCCACCGTCCACGATGACTCCGGCCATGACCGTGCCGTGCCCGCCGAGGAACTTCGTCGCGGAGTGCACGATGATGTCCGCCCCGTGCTCGAGCGGGCGGATGAGGTACGGGGTTGCAATCGTGTTGTCGACGATCAGGGGTACCCCGTTCTCGTGGGCGACATCGGCGACGGCCCTGATGTCGAGAATGTTGATTCTCGGATTGCCGATGGATTCGGCGAAGAACGCCTTCGTGTTGGGTTTGACGGCGCGGCGCCACTCTTCCGGATCGTCCTGATCCTCAACGAAGGTCGTTTCGATGCCGAGCTTCTCCAGCGTGTATTTGAACAGGTTGAACGTGCCGCCGTAGATGGAGGAGGACGACACGATGTGGTCGCCGGCCTGCGCGATGTTCAGGATCGCGAAGGTCGTTGCGGACTGCCCGGACGAGAGCAGGAGCGCGGCGGTGCCGCCCTCGAGGGCGGCGATGCGCTGTTCCGCGACATCCTGCGTAGGGTTCTGGATGCGTGTGTAGATGTTGCCGAATTCGGCGAGCGCGAACAGGTTCTTTGCGTGGTCCGAATTGTTGAACACGTACGCGGTGGTCTGGTAGATGGGCGTGGCCCGTGCGTTCGTGACGGGGTCCGGCTGGGCGCCGGAATGAATCTGCTTGGTTTCGAACTTCCAGTCCTGGCTGGTGGTGGTCATGGTGGTTCTCCCTCGATGAGCGCGGATGCAGCGTGGTGCCGACCTGTTTCCGAGAGTAGGCAGCGGCCGGGGGAGGGTCAACGCGCATCGAAACACGAAGTAACCTTCCGCTGGCACACTGGTAGCACCGGGTGAAAGGCGAAGTACATGGCGGTTCGACGAGTGGTGGTTACCGGCGGGAGCTCCGGGATCGGTGCGGCGACGGTGCGGTTGTTGAGGGAGCACGGCTGGGACGTGATCGGGGTCGCCCGGCGCGCCGACCGGCTGGAAGCCCTGGCGGCGGAGACGGGCGCGAGCGTGTTCGCGGCCGACCTCACCGACCAGAGCCAGGTCGACGCGTTCCGGGACTTCGTGGCGCAGGGCGGGGCGATCGATGCGCTCGTGAACAACGCGGGCGGTGCGTTCGGCATGGAGTCCGTGGAGGACAGCGACCCGGAGGACTGGACGCGGATGTTCGATGTGAACGTCGTCGCGGTCAAGCGCGTGATCACCGCCCTGCTGCCGCTCCTGCGGGAGGGGGCCGGTGCGCTCGGCCATGCCGACATCCTGACCGTCACCTCGATCGCCGGGCACCTGCCGTACGAGGGCGGCGGCGGGTACAACGGTTCCAAGTTCGCGTTGCGCGCTATGGTCGGGGTGCTTCGGCTCGAACTCAACGGCGAGCCGATCCGGGTGATCGAGATCGCGCCCGGGATGGTGAAGACGGACGAATTTTCACTCACCCGGTTCGGCGGGGATCAGGCGCGGGCGGATGCCGTGTACGCGGGCGTCGACAACCCGCTCACCGCGGAAGACATTGCCGAGGTCATCGTGCTCGCGCTGGAACTGCCCGGCCACGTGAATCTGGACCTGGTCACCGTGAAGCCGGTCGCGCAGGCCGCGCCGCACAAGGTGGCGAGGGTTCCCCTGGTTCCGAAGCGCTGACTACCCCGAAGCGCTGGCCCCGTCGAGCCGGGCGAACGCGAGAGCGGCGAGGTACGCTGCGGCATCCGGCAGCACCGAATCGTCGAACCGGGCGAGGTTCGAGTGATTGTAGGGTGCCGTCGCCGGGTTGAGTTCGGGACGGCACGCGCCGACGAACACGAACGCGCCCGGCACCTCCCGAAGCACTGAAGCGAAGTCCTCCGCACCGCCGATCGGCGTCTCGGCCAGCGTGAACCGTTCCCGTCCGAACATCTCGACCGCGACGCGTTCGGCCACGTCCACGTGCTCCGGCGCGTTGACGAGCGGCTCCGTCACGATGGCGAAGTCGACGTCGGCGGCGAGCCCGAACGCGGAGGCAATGCCCGACACGAGTTCCCGACTGTGCGCCTCCACCGCGACGAGGTTCTGATCCGAAAACGTGCGGACGGTCGCTCCGAAACTCGCCGTGCTCGGGATCACGTTGCTCGTCCCGCGCTCGCCGCCAGCAAGCCAGCCGACGGTGATGATGACCGGGTCGAACGCGCTGAACCGGCGCGTGACCATCGTCTGCAGGCCCGACACGATTTCGGCGAGCGCCTGATTCGGATCCCGCGCGAGGTGCGGTGCAGAGCCGTGCCCGCCGCTGCCGTTGACCGTCACGTCCAGTGTTGCCGCCGCAGCCATGAGGGTGCCCGCACGGGTGAAAAAGTGGCCGAGCGGCGCGCTCGTCGTCACGTGCAGCGCGTACGCTCCGACAATCGAACCCGTCGCGAATCCGAGCGCGCCGTCCTCGAGCATGGCGTTTGCGCCGCGGTAGCCTTCCTCGCCCGGCTGCAGCAGGAAGAGCACTTCCCCGGCGAGCTCGTCGCGATGGGTCGCGAGCAAATGGATCGCCCCCACCGCTATCGCGGCGTGGAGGTCGTGGCCGCACGCGTGCATGAGGCCGGGGATTTCGGACGCGAAACTCTCACCGGTGTCTTCGTGCAGCGAGAGGGCATCCAGGTCTGCCCGCAGGATCACCGTCGGACCCGGCATACCGCCGGTGATCCGCACGATCGCCGAGGTCATGGGCAGTCCGTTTCCCGGGTCCACGCGGTCGGACTCGGGCCGGATGACCTCGATCGGCAGCCCGGAAATGGAGGCGAGGACACGGTCGAGTGTTTTCGGCGTGTGGAGGCCCAACTCCGGCTGGCGGTGGATGTCGCGTCGCACGGACTGCACTTCGCTCAGGTAGCCGGCAGCTTCGGCGGCGAGGTCCTTCAGCTTCACGGTACCGTCACTCCCGTCGTTTCACTTTCCACCGCATCGGAGAAGGCAAGCTTCGGCACGAAGAACAGGAGCACTGCGGCAATGAGCGCTCCGACCCCGCAAATCGTCCACACGAGGAAGTATCCGAACAGGCTCCCGGCGGTGGAACCGGCGACCTGCACGGCGCCGATCGCGAGCACGATCGCGAACACCGACGACGCGAAGGAGCCGCCGATCGTCTTCGTCGTGTTCGTGAGAGCCGAAGCGATACCGGTCTGCCCGCGCGGCGCTGCGGCGGCGGCGGCCGCGGGAAGCGCGCCGACGAGCGCCCCGCTGCCGAGTCCGGCGATGACCATGTTCAGGAACACTTGCCACGTCTCCAGGTGGAACGGGAGGAACAGGAGATACCCGATCGCCACGAAGAACGACGCGACGATGAGCGCGAATCTCGGGGTTCTCCAGCGAGAGACAAGCGGGAACAACAGCGCACCAATGATCATGGAGATCAGGTACAGGCCGATGATGTAGGAGCGGGCATCCGAATCGAGCCCGAGCCCGTATCCGAGGGCCGCCTTGTCGGTGCCTGCGTAGGTGGACAACGGAGCCTGGGCGCCGAGCAGACTGATTCCGACGAGGAACGCGGTGAGCTGCACGGGCCACATATTCGGCTGGCGGAATACCCGGATGTCGATGGCCGGGTCCTTCTGGCGGAGTTCGAAGCGCACGAACGGCCAGAACGTGAGGACGCCGAAGGCCATGATCGCCCACGGCCACCACTGGTCGTCGTTGAACTTCAGGAACGTGAGCCCGGAGGTGATGAGCAGCAGGCCGATCGTGAGGATGGAGAAGCCGATCCAGTCGAGGCTTCTGCCCGGCAGCGACTCCGACTCGGGCACGCCGAACAGGATCACGAAGAACACGAGGGACACCGCGATTGCCGGCACCATGAGGGTCGGAATCATCGAACTGTGAAGGTTCTCCGGACCGCCGAACGCTGTGAACACCCGGGAACCGCCGAGTGCTCCGGCGATGGCGCCGGCTTCGAGGCCGACGATGAGGAGCCCCGCCGCCCTGCGCGTGGCGGAGGCTGCGCGGCCGCTTCGTCTCCCCTTGTCGAAAATGAGCGCGATCTCCAGCGGCAGCCAGACAACGTAGAACGCCTGCAGCGACCAGGCGATGAGGAACGTCGTGAAGTCGCCCGCAAACGCGAGCCACCACGTGGCACCCGCCGTGAGCGCCGTGGCGACGAGCAGGATTTTCTTGTGGCCGTACATGTCGCCGAGCTTGGCCAGAATCGGAACCACGAGGGCGGACAAGAGCAGTTGCGCGCCCTCGAAAATGTTGAAGTCGGCGTCCCTGATTCCCAGGTACTTCACGAGGTCGGGGATGAGGGGAACATAGAAGCCCTGCAGGATGCCGCTCACGAATTCCACGAAGATGAGGAAGCCGATAAGGCTGACGGTGACCGCACCTGCTTTTCCGCGAAGAAGAGTCATGAACGCACACTAGCGCCTCGGCCGACCGTATTCTGCTGTCATGGCCGCGCCGAAACCGCTCACCGAACTCGTCGACCCCGGCTGGGCCGAGGCGCTGGCACCGGCCGCCGCGCAGGTGGCCGCACTGGGGGAGTTCCTTCGGTCGGAGGTTTCCGCCGGCCGCGGGTACCTGCCTGCCGGCCGCAACGTTCTGCGCGCATTCACCTACCCGCTCGCCGACGTGCGGGTTCTCCTCGTCGGCCAGGACCCGTACCCGACCCCCGGGCATTCGATCGGGCTCGCGTTTGCGGTGGAGCACGGGGTGCAGCCGATCCCGCGCAGCCTGCAGAACATTTACCGCGAACTGCACGATGATCTGGGGATCACGGTGCCGTCGCACGGCGACCTGACGGGCTGGGCCGAGCAGGGCGTCATGCTCCTGAACCGGGTGCTGACGGTGCAGCCCGGGGCCTCCGGATCCCACCGCGGCAAGGGATGGGAGGCTGTCACGGAACTCGCGATCCGCGCCCTTGTGGAACGCGGCGGACCGCTCGTCGCGATCCTGTGGGGCAGGGATGCCGCGGCTCTCGGACCGCTGCTTGGTGGGACGCCCGTCGTGAAGTCGGTGCATCCAAGCCCGCTGTCGGCGCGCAATGGATTTTTCGGCTCGCGGCCGTTCAGCCGGGCGAACGAGCTGCTCGTGAAGCAGGGTGCTCCGCCGGTGGATTGGCGCTTGTGACGGGGCTGGCGCGCGCGCGGTAAATCTGCTTTACTTGTGCTATGTCAACTAGCACAACAATCGAGATCGCCGGGCTGGGGAAGTCCTTCGGCGCTATGCGCGCCGTCGACGACCTGAGCTTCAGCGTTCGGCCCGGTCAGGTGACGGGGTTCCTCGGCCCGAACGGCGCGGGCAAGACGACCACCCTGCGGATGCTGCTCGGCCTCGTTCGGCCCACGGAGGGCACCGCGACGTTCGGCGGAACCGAGTATCGAAACCTCAAAGATCCGCTTGCGACGGTCGGAACAGCTCTGGAAGCGTCCAGTTTTCACCCCGGCAGGTCCGCGCGAAATCATCTGCGGGTGTACGCGCGCGCCGCGGGCATCGGCATGAAACGGGTCGACGCAGTTCTGGCCCAGGTGGGCATCGCCGCGTTCGCCGACCGCAGAGTCGGCGGGTACTCGCTCGGCATGCGGCAGCGCCTCGGCCTCGCCTTCGCGCTGCTGGGCGATCCCGGAGTGCTCGTACTGGACGAACCCGTCAACGGCCTCGACCCGGAAGGCATCAAGTGGATCCGTTCCTTCCTGGGGCAGCTCGCCGCCGAAGGGCGGACCGTTCTCGTGTCGTCGCACCTCCTGAGCGAGGTGCAGCAAAGCGTCGATCGCGTCATCATCATTTCCCACGGGTCGCTCGTGTACGAGGGCGGGCTTGCCGAACTGGAAAGCGGTCCGCGGGTGCTGGCCGATTCGCCGGATCGTGCGGCGCTCGAGTCTGCGCTTCTGGCAGCCGGGGCCGACGTGGAAGCGACGGCCGGCGGGCTTGCCGTGACAGGTCTGACACGCGAGCAGGTGGGGACCATCGCGCTGTCGGCGGGCGCCGTGCTCAGCCTTCTGGCCTCGGAGCACAGTGGAATCGAACAGGCCTTTCTCGACCTCGTGGGAGAAGGAGGATCACTGTGAACGTGCTGACGGACGCGCTGGCTGCACTTCGCGCCGAGTTTTCGAAAATTTTCACCGTCCGCATGTGGTGGGTGCTTCTCATCGTTCTCGCGGGCTACGTCGGATTCACGGCGGGAATTCTCGCCCTCGTGTTCGGCGGCGTCGGCGGCGCGCTCGCCAGTGGTGGAAACGCACCGCAGATTCCCGCGGCCGCGCTCCCGCCCATCATTTACAGCATCGCCTCGAGCGTCGGATACGTCTTCCCCGTCCTGTTCGGAACGCTCGCCACGACCGCGGAGTTCCGACACCAGACCCTGACCCCCACGTTCCTCGCGACGCCCCGTCGCGGACTGGTGCTCGGTGCGAAGTTCGTCGCGCTCGCAGTGGTTGGTGCCGGGTACGGCCTCGTCGCACTGCTGATGTCAGTGGGCCTTGGTTCCTCGATCCTGGCCGCCACCGGCCACGACACGGGGCTCGGCGACGGCGACACGTGGTGGCTGCTTGCCCGCATCGTGCTCGCGATGGCGATCTGGGCGATCATCGGCGTCGGGCTCGGCGCGCTCATCCCCAGCCAGGTCGCCGCGATCGTCATTGTGCTGGCGTTCACGCAATTCCTGGAGCCGATCCTGCGCCTCGTGGCCACGTTCTGGGACTGGACGGCGAGCATGGGCCAGTACCTGCCGGGGGCCGCGAGCGATGCCCTCGTCGGGTCGAGCATCTTCACCACGTTGGGCGCGGCGACCGGACAGACCCAATCTCTGGATTGGTGGGCAGGCGGGCTCGTGTTGCTCGCGTACGCCGTCGTTGCCGGCGTGTTCGGTTACTTCACGAGCTGGCGACGCGATGTGACGTGATGCCCAGCAATCAGTGGGCTCGGAACAGTTTCATGGAGGTCGGCGACATCGTGATCGTGGAGCTGGGAGCATGATCGCTCTGCTCGATCCAGTCGTACGCGCTGTCGAACAGGAGGGTAAAGCTCTCGACGCCGGCGTGCTGGGGGAGCGTGACCGTTTCCTCGGCTTCGAGCCCGTGCACGATGAGCAGGATCCGGTTGAACCCGTCGACCTCGTGCGTTGAGGCGGCGAGGTACTGCAGCGTCCGCTCGGCGGGCGAATCCCAGTCCTGAATCGACATCGAGGCGCCGGCGGCGTTGTACCAGTCCATTTGGGTCGCGGAATCCAGCGTCTCCCCCCACACCCCGAAATCGCGGGGCCGGATCGCGGGGTGTTCGAGGCGGAACCGGATTCCGGCTCGTGCGATCGCGAACAGGTCGCGCTGCCATTCCTCCAGATCCCACGGAAGCCAGCTCAGTTCGTCGTCGTGGATGTACGCGTTGTTGTTCCCCCGCTGGCTTCTGCCGATCTCGTCGCCCGCGGTGATCATGGGGGTACCCGCAGACAGCAACAGGGTGGCCACCAGATTGCGCATCGCTTTGCGGCGTGCAGTGACGATCGCCGGATCGTTCGTCTTACCCTCCACGCCGTGGTTGAAGGAGTGGTTGTTGTCGGTGCCGTCGCGGTTGTTCTCGCCGTTGCCGAGATTGTGTTTGACGTTGTAGGACGTGAGGTCCCACGCCGTGAATCCGTCGTGCGCCGTCACGAAATTTACGGAAGCCCCCGGGCCGCGATCCGCGGAGAACAGATCGGAAGAGCCGGATATGCGAGTGGCAAGCCGACCGATGCCGATCGGTGCGGCGCCGGTGGAGCGCGCCGCGGCGATGTCGCTCAGCCAGAACTGCCGGACGCGATCGCGATACCGATCGTTCCATTCGAGCCAGCCCTTCGGGAACCCTCCCGTGTGCCAGCCGTCGTGACCGATATCCCACGGTTCGGCGATCAGCTTCGTGCCGGCGAGGGCCGGATCGTCCCGAATCGCCGTGAGAAGGGGATGCTCGGGGTCGAACTCGTGGTGCGCGTCCCTCGCGAGCGTGACGGCGAGGTCGAAACGGAATCCGTCGATCTGCACCTCGTTTGCCCAGTACCGCAACGAATCGAGAATGAGCCGCTGCGTGGCCGGCATGGCGGTGTTGAGCGCGTTCCCCGTGCCCGTCGTATCGATGTAGCCTCCGTGCGCGTCCTGCCGGTAGTAGGTGGCGTCGTCGAGGCCGCGGAGGCTCGACGTCGGCCCGCCCGGCCCCTCCTCCGACGTGTGGTTGTATACGACATCCAGGATCACCTCGATGCCTGCTTCGTGGAGCAGCCGCACCATTCCCTTGAATTCGCGCAGCACGCCGGCAGGTCCGGCACTTTGCGCCGTCGGGGATGCCCAGGCGGCGTGCGGGGCGAAAAAGGAGAGGGTGTTGTATCCCCAATAATTGGTCAGCCCCATCGCGACCAGGCGCTGTTCGGACACGAACTGGTGGACGGGCAGCAGCTCGATGGCCGTGACGCCGAGATCCAGGAGGTAGCGGATGGTCGATTCGTGCGCGAGCCCGGCATAGCTTCCCCTGAGCCGTTCGGGCACGGCCGGATTGAGTTTGGTCATCCCCTTCGCGTGCGCCTCGTAAATGATGGTGCGATCGACGGGGGTCGCGGGCTTGGGCACCCCGCCCCAGTCAAAACCCTCGTCGAGGATCGTGGAGCGCCACTCACCGCCGGTGACTCTGGAAAGCCCTTTCGCGTAGGGGTCGAGGAGGTGGAGGTTGGGGTCGAATCTGCCCAGGGACGAACCAGCCGACTGCCCTGTCGCCCGCAGCGTGTAGCTGCGGCCGGCCGTGAGTTTCGGCGACGTTGCCGACCAGACGCCGTTGCCGTCCTGGACGAGCGGAACCGTGTCGGTGATCCAGTTGAGGTCCTTGCGGGAGAACAGGCACAGTTCTATCCCGCTCGCGTTCGCCGAGTAGACGCGGATCGTTCCGCCGTCTGTGGAGAAGGTGACGCCGAGATCGCGAAGCGGGTCGGGTGTCGGCACCGTTCTAGAGTAATTGAGTGCGAGACCGCCCCGTGCCGTGACCTCGAGGGAGAAGGCAGATGACCGTGTACCTTGACCACGCGGCGACCACCCCGATGCTGTCGGCGGCGCGCGAGGCCTGGCTGGAAGCCCTGGGGCTCGTGGGGAATCCCTCCTCGATTCACAGTGACGGGCAGAACGCGAAGCGGATGCTCGAGGATGCCCGGGAGCGGATCGCCGCGAGCCTCGGCTGCGACCCGATTGAAGTCGTGTTCACCTCGGGGGGCACCGAATCCGTCAACCTCGCCATCAAGGGGTTGTACTGGGCGGCGGTGGCCGCCGACTCCGAGCGTCGGCGCATCCTCGTTCCGCGGGGCGAGCACCACGCGACGGTGGACACGGTGGAATGGCTGGAGCGGCACGAGGGGGCGATCGTGCAGTGGCTGCCAGTCGACGAGTATGGCCGGGTGTCGCCGGCGGAGGTGGAGTCGGCGCTGTCGTCGCACGCGGACATGGCGCTCGTCACCCTGCTGTGGGCGAACAACGAGGTGGGAACCATTCAACCCGTTGCCGACATCGTCGCGCTCGCGACGAAGTACGGCGTTCCCGTCCACGCGGACGCGGTGGCCGCCTATCGGCACCTGCCCATCGACTTCGCGGCATCCGGGCTCGCCGCGCTGTCGGTTTCCGCGCACAAGATCGGCGGCCCGCTGGGAATGGGCGCTCTCGTCCTGTCCCGGAAGGCCACGGTCGTTCCGCTGATCCACGGGGGAGGGCAGCAGCGCCAGGTGCGCTCCGGCACGCAGGATGCGCCGGCCGCGCACGCGTTCGCGGCGGCTGCAGAGCATCCGGTTTCGGACCTCTCGGCATTGCGGGACGAACTCATCGCGGGAGTTGCCGGCGCGGTGCCCTCCGCGATCCTGCGGGGCGATCCGGTGAATCGGCTGGACAACAACGCCCACTTCACATTCCCGGGCTGCGAGGGCGATTCGCTCCTGTTCCTTCTGGATGCGGCAGGGATCTCGGTGAGCACGGGTTCCGCGTGCCAGGCCGGGATTCCGGAGGCGAGCCACGTGCTGATCGGGATGGGGCTCGACGAGCAGGAGGCGCGCGGCGCGCTCCGGTTCACGTTCGGCCACACCTCGACCAGGTCGGACATCCGCGCGCTCGTGGCGGCGCTGCCGAACGCCCACGAAAAAGCGGTGCGGGCCGGCCTCGCGACCCGCGAAACGTCGAAGGGCACCCGCTAGGTTTCGATCGTTCTCTGCATGTGTTAGTATTTTATAACAGGTGCAAGAAAGGACGAGGACGTGAACGCGGAGGAGCTGAGCGGCCAGCTGGCGGCAATCGCCAGTACGCAACGATTGGGCATCATCGCCCAACTCGTCAGCGAGCCTCTTCACGTGAGCGAACTAGCGCGGCGCATGGAAATGTCCCGCGCCCTGCTCTATATGCATCTGGCAAAGCTCGAGGCGGCCGGTTTCGTGACCGGCCACCTTGAACTGAGCGACGACGGCAAGGCCCTGAAGTTTTTTCAGGCCGTGCCGTTCGAGCTCAGCATCACACCTGCCGTCATCGCGGCGGCGGTCAGCAACGAGGAAGGCACGAACGGCTGATGGAGATCTTTTACAGCTTTTGGTTTTGGATCGCGGTTGTCGCGGTTGTCGGAATAACCGCAGGGGTAATCACGAACGCCGTGAACAAGTCGGCAGAGACGCGCAAGTATGTTGCGGATGCCCAGTCGGGCGGCAATTACAAAAAGGTCGCCGAAGACTTCGCCGCGCTGAACACCAAGGTGATCGCGCGACTGGACACGGTGGAGTCCCGCCTCGCCGCGATCGAGAAAACTCTCACGGAAATCCCCTGAGACCTCGTGTTCACGTTCAGCAGCGTCTCCTACGTGGGCTCGTCGTCGCGGCCCGCCGGTCGGGAACCGGACCCGCCCGACGGGAACCGGGATGAGGACGAGGCGACTCTTACCTAGACTGAAATCATGAAAGTTCTCGCGGCGATGAGTGGTGGAGTGGATTCCGCCGTCGCCGCCGCGCGCGCCGTCGATGCCGGCCACGAGGTTGTCGGCGTGCACCTGGCGCTCAGCCGGATGCCGGGAACGCTGCGCACCGGCAGCCGGGGTTGCTGCACAATCGAGGACTCGATGGACGCTCAGCGGGTCGCGAACCTCATCGGGATCCCGTACTACGTGTGGGACTTCTCCGAACGTTTCAAGCTCGATGTGGTCGATGATTTCATCGCCGAATACTCGGCGGGACGCACGCCGAACCCGTGCCTGCGGTGCAACGAGAAAATCAAGTTCGCGGCCCTCATGGAGAAGGCTCTGGACCTTGGCTTCGATGCTGTCGCCACCGGCCACTACGCGACAATCACAACCGACGCCGACGGCAATCGCGAACTCCACCGCGCGGCTGACTGGGCGAAAGACCAGTCCTACGTGCTGGGAGTGCTCACCGCCGACCAGCTCGCGCACAGCATGTTTCCGCTCGGCTCGACCCCGAGCAAGGCCGAGGTGCGGGCCGAGGCGGCCGCACGCGGATTCTCGGTGGCGAGCAAACCGGACAGCCACGACATTTGCTTCATTCCGGACGGGGATACCCGCGCCTGGCTTGCGGAGCGTGTCGGTGCGGAACCGGGCGACATCCTCGACCGTGCAGGGGAGAAGCTCGGAACGCACGATGGCGCGGCGGCGTTCACCGTCGGGCAGCGTAAAGGGCTGAACATCGGATACCCTGCCGACGACGGCAAGCCCCGGTTCGTGCTTGAGGTGCGGCCGAAAACCAACGAGGTCGTGGTCGGACCGCGCGAGGCGCTCGACCTGGCCGAAGTAGCCGGGTCACGATTCAGCTGGGCCGGCATGCCGCCGAAGGAAATCGCAAACTCAAAGTCCCAGCCCCTGGACTGCACGATTCAAATTCGCGCGCACGCCGACCCGGTTCCTGCCACGCTCCGACACGACGGCGGAGAGCTCGTGGCGGTCCCCGACGAACCGCTCAGCGGGGTCGCGCCGGGGCAGAGTTGCGTGATCTACCTCGGCACCCGCGTCGTCGGCCAGTTCACGATCGACCGCACGGTCAGCGCGGCGCCGGAACCTGCCATTCCCTCGCCCGCCTTGTAAGATTGCAGGGGCTTCAGGAACCAATCCGGGTTCGCTCGCCTCGCCGCTGACTACCGTGAGGCCAAGATGTCCCATGAGGCTGTTGTGAACGCCAACCCGCTCGCCCCGCCGTGGCTCGAACCGCCGGCGGACGCGAACGCGCTCGCCAGCGGGGTATGGCCGGCCCACTCGCTTCGCGCACGCGAGGGCGAGCTCGAGTTCGCCGGGGTGTCGGCATCCGCCCTCACCGCGCAGTTCGGTTCGCCGCTGTACGTGCTTGATGAAGCGGATGCGCGAGCGCGCGCAGCCGGCATCCGCCGTTCCTTCGAGGCGGCGTTCGGCGCGATCGGAGCGAACGTGACGGTGTATTACGCCGGAAAGGCGCTCCTGTCCGCCGAGGTCGCACGCTGGATGGATGCGGAGGGCCTCGCCATCGACGTGGCCAGCGGCGGCGAACTCGCGCTGGCCCTCGCCGCAGGCATTCCGGCCTCCCGCCTGGGGCTGCACGGCAACAACAAGAGCCTCGAGGAAATCGAGAGCGCGGTTCGCGCCGGGGTCGGCGCGATCGTGCTGGACAGCGCCATCGAGATCGAAAGGGTGGCCGAGGCCGCCGGGCGGCACGGCAGGGTGCAGCGCGTGCGGTTGCGCACGAACACGGGTGTTCATGCGCACACCCACGACTATCTGGCCACAGCCCGCGAAGACCAGAAGTTCGGCGTTCCGCTCACCGACGTGGCAGGCCATGTGGAACGCATTCGAGCCCTGGACTCCCTGGAGTTCCTTGGGCTGCACTCGCACATCGGTTCGCAGATTTTCGACGTGAGCGGATTCGTCGAGGCCATCCGGCGCCTCGTCGCGGTGCACGCGACCCTGCTCGAGGGCGGCCCCGTGCCCGAGTTGAACCTCGGCGGGGGATTCGGGATTGCCTACACCTCGGCCGACCGGGTGACGCCCATCGAGGACATGGCACGCCAACTCGCGGCGGCGGTGGCGGGCGAGGCGAAACGCCACGGCGTCGCCGTTCCGGACATCGCGATCGAGCCGGGCCGCGCCATCATCGGACCGGCAGGCGTCACGCTGTACACGGTCGGCACGATCAAGGACGTGGACGTGGCGACGGATTCCGGAATTGCCCCTCGCCGGTATGTGAGCGTCGACGGCGGCATGAGCGACAATGTTCGGCCAGCACTGTACGGAGCAGACTTCACCACGCGAATGGCGAGTCGGGCCTCTGATGCCTCTCCCGTGCTTGTCCGGATCGCCGGCAAGCACTGCGAGAGCGGCGACATCGTCGTGCACGCCGACTACCTTCCCGGCGACGTCGCGCCGGGGGATATCCTCGCGGTTGCCGCGACCGGCGCCTATTGCTGGTCGCTTTCGAGCAACTACAACTACCTCGCCCGGCCCGCGGTCGTCGCCGTGTCTGACGGCGCAGCACGAGCGATCATCCGTGGGGAGACGCTGGCGGACCTTCTCGGCCGGGACCTGGCACTTGCCGGCACGGCCGCAGCGAGCGATGCCGCCACGGGCGAAGGAGACACCGAATGATCGAATACCGCAATCTGAAAGTGGCGCTGCTCGGCGCGGGAAATGTCGGCGCGCAGGTCGCCGCGCTCCTCCTGGAGCACAGCGCGGAACTCGCCGAACGGGTGGGGGCCGGGCTCGAGCTGATCGGCATCGCCGTGCGCGACCTCGATGCCGAGCGCACCGCCGACCTTCCGCGCGAACTGCTCACGACGGACACCGAATCCCTCATCCTGAACGCCGACATCGTGATCGAACTTCTCGGCGGCCTCGAACCGGCCAGGGAATACATTCTGCAGGCGCTGAATTCCGGTGCGGACGTGATCACCGGCAACAAGGCCCTCCTGGCCACGCACGGCCCTGAGCTGTTCGAGGCTGCGGAGCAAGTGGGAGCCCAACTGTATTACGAGGCGGCCGTGGCGGGGGCGATTCCCATCATCCGCCCTCTGCACGACAGCCTCGCCGGCGATCGGGTGCGGCGAATTCTCGGCATCGTGAACGGCACGACGAACTTCATCCTCGACCGAATGCACACGAAGGGCGCGACGCTTCAGGAGGCCCTCGCGACGGCGACGGAGCTCGGCTTCGCCGAAGCGGATCCCACCGCCGACATCGGCGGATACGATGCGGCGCAGAAGGCGGCCATTCTGGCCAGCCTCGCGTTCCACACCGTCGTTCCCCTCGACGCGGTGTACCGCGAGGGAATCACCGGGATCACCCTCGAGCAGGTTGAGGCGGCCAGGCACGCCGGCTATGTCATCAAACTTCTCGCGATTTGCGAACGGCTCGTCGACGCGCAGGGAACCGAGGGCGTGAGCGCCCGGGTGTATCCCGCTCTCGTCCCGCAGGACCACCCTCTTGCCGCCGTGCACGGCGGCAAGAATGCGGTGTTCATCGAAGCGGATGCCGCAGGCGACCTCATGTTTTACGGGGCCGGGGCGGGCGGCCTGGAGACGGCATCCGCGGTCCTGGGCGACCTCGTCTCCGCCGCCAGACGCCACGTCATCGGCGGTCCCGGCATCGCGGAGTCCCGTCACGCCATCCTGCCCATTCTGCCCATGGCGAGCATCACGACGAGGTATCAGATCACCCTCGCGGTGCCGGATCAGCCCGGCGTCCTCGCCGCGATCGCGGAATTGTTCCGCGAACACGGTGTGTCCGTGGAGACCCTCGTGCAGTCGGTGCGGGTGCGCCGGGATGAATCAACGCCCAGCGCTACCCTGGTGATCGGCACCCACGAGGCATCGGAGGCGTCCCTCGCCGCGACCGTCTCCTCACTGGCCACCTCCCCCGTCGTCGAAACCGTTAGTTCCGTTCTGAGAGTTGAGGGCCTGTAGGAATGTCCACGTCGAATACACCAAAGTCCCGCCTGTCGAAGCCGAGTCCGTCCGCGCAGTGGCGCGGGGTGATCCGCGAGTACGCGGATCGGCTGGACGTGAGCGAGGCGACCCCCATCGTGACCCTCGGCGAGGGCGGCACTCCGCTCATCGACGCGACGGCGCTTTCCCGCCGCACGGGCGCGAACGTCTGGGTCAAGTTCGAGGGGATGAACCCGACGGGGTCCTTCAAGGACCGCGGCATGACGATGGCCGTGTCCAAAGCCGTCGAGCACGGCGCGAAAGTCGTCGTGTGCGCATCGACCGGTAATACCTCCGCCTCGGCCGCCGCGTACGCCACGCGGGCCGGAATCGCCGCGGCAGTCCTCGTGCCGCAGGGCAAGATCGCGATGGGCAAGCTCAGTCAGGCGATCGCGCACAATGCGCACATCCTTCAGGTGGAGGGCAATTTTGACGACTGCCTGGAAATTGCGAAGGAATTGGCCGAGCGGTACCCGGTCCACCTGGTCAATTCGGTGAACAACGACCGCATTGAGGGGCAGAAGACCGCGGCGTTCGAGGTCGTCGAAGTGCTCGGAGACGCGCCCGACTTCCACCTGCTTCCCGTCGGCAACGCCGGCAATTACACGGCGTATCACCGCGGCTATCGCGAAGAGCTCGACCGTGGGGCCACGACCCGGCTTCCGCGGATGTTCGGCTTCCAGGCGGAAGGCAGCGCCCCGATCGTCTTCGGCCACATCGTGAAGGACCCGGACACCATCGCGAGCGCCATCCGAATCGGCAACCCGGCCTCGTGGAGCCTTGCCCTCGCCGCGCGCGATGACAGCGACGGCTACTTCGGCATGTTCTCCGATGAGAAAATACTCGAAGCGCACCGCATCCTTTCCGCGGAGACCGGGATTTTCGTCGAGCCGGCATCCGCGATCGGTGTCGCCGGACTGTTGGAACGCGCCGACGCGGGGATAATTCCGAAGGGCGCAACCGTGGTCGTCACGGTCACCGGCCACGGACTCAAGGATCCGGCCTGGGCCCTGCGGCAACCTGATGGCTCGGATATCACGCCGACGGTTGTTCCCGTTGACACCGACCAGGTCGCGCAGGCGCTCGGCATGACCGGACAGGCAGGACAGCAGTGACGGCGGCACAGTTCGTGCCGGTCGGCACGTCCGTTTCGGTCAAAGTCCCCGCAACGACGGCAAACCTCGGCCCCGGGTTTGACACGCTTGGTCTGGCCCTGTCGCTGTACGACGAGCTTGAGGTGACCGTGCGCGATGCGCCCGGGATTCACGTCACCGTCTCCGGGGTTGGCGAGGGAGAGGTTCCCACCGACGAATCGAACCTCGTCGCACGGTCTCTCGTTCACGTCTTCGACCACTTTGGAATACCGGTGCCGGGAATCGAGATCGCCGCGCACAACGCCATTCCTCACGGACGCGGGCTCGGTTCCAGCGGTGCAGCGATCGTCGCGGGAATCATGTCCGCGAAGGGGCTGCTCACCGGGATCATCGACCTGGACTCCACGGTGCTGCTCGAACTTGCCACCGAGCTGGAGGGCCACCCCGACAACGTCGCGCCGGCACTCTTCGGAGGACTCACGATCGCGTGGGTGGGAGACGGAGGTCCGAAACACAAGCGCCTCATGGCCCACCGCGGCGTTTCCGCCGTCGTGTTCGTGCCGGAGACCGAAATGTCGACGGCGCTGGCGCGCAGCCTGCAGCCGGCATCGGTGCCCCACGAGGATGCGATTTTCAACGTGTCGCGAAGCGCCCTGCTCGTCGCAGCGCTCGTGCAGAGCCCGGAGTTGCTCCTCGCGGCAACCGAGGATCGCCTGCACCAGAGTTACCGTGCAAGCGCCATGCCGCAGACGGATGAACTCATTCACATGCTGCGCGGCCATGGGCTTGCCGCGGTGGTTTCCGGGGCCGGCCCCTCCGTTCTGGTGCTCGGAAGCGATCCGAGCCAGCGTCTGAAGGCCGCCGAGCTTGTGGCGGAGAACTCCTCGACGACATGGCAGGCGCTCATGCTGGCCGTCGACTTCAAAGGTGCTACAGTGATTGTGCACCCGGTAGAAGGCTCCGTCTGAGCTGGCAACACCCCGTCAGGGACTGCCGCTTCCGACAGAGGTCCCGGATGCCATCACCAGCACTCGACCAGTCCCCGCCCTGCGCACCCGCGCAGATCCGGTGAGGGTACCTGGCCGACAAGCTCCGCTGCGGGTCGCAGCGCACCAATGGTGCGGGCCCCGTCAGGGGAAAGGAATCCTCCCAGTGACAGACCACAACGTTCGCGCCGTGGGGCCGAACGCCGACGCCTCTCTCGCCGCGCTGCGACTGCCTGAACTTCAGGCGCTAGCCGCAGAACTCGGCATTTCCGGCGCCGCCAAACTTCGAAAAGGAGAACTCGTGGATACCATCTCCGAGGTACAGACGAGCACGACTGCAGCACAGAACCCGGACGCGAGCGCCAATGCTCCGGCCGCGGCGCCGAGAAAGCGCGCGCCCCGACGGGCAACCGCGGCAGCGGGCGTCGTGACGACCACGGTGCCGGACGCGACGGCGAAAGAGGCGCCAGCGAACGGGGCACCGGCAAACGAGTCGCGCGCAAAAGAAGCGCCAGCACAGGAAGACGCCGCACAGGGCGAGCCTGCGACCCGAAGCTCCGCCACGGATGCGAAGGTCGATCAGGGCAGCGACGACGCGAAGGGCGCCGACCAGGGCGCCAATCAGAGCGGCGACAAGGACGGCGAGTCCGGCGGTCAGCGCAGCCGTAACCGTAACCGCAACCGCAGCGGCGGCGACCGCCAGCAGGGCGACAAACAGCAGGGCGACCGCCAGCAGGGCGACAAGCAGCAGGGTGACCGTCAGCAGGGCGACCGCCAGCAGGGGGACGGGGACGACCGCAACGGGCGCGGCCGGTACCGCGACCGCAAGCGGCGCGGGCAGGGTGGCGGCGACGAGATCGAGCCGGAAATCACCGAGGACGACGTGCTCATCCCGGTCGCCGGCATCCTCGATGTGCTCGACAACTACGCCTTTGTTCGCACGAGCGGATACCTCCCGGGCAACAACGACGTGTACGTATCACTCGGCCAGGTGAAGAAATACAACCTCCGCAAAGGCGACGCCGTCGTCGGATCCATCCGCCAGCCCCGCGAAGGCGAGAACCCCGGCCGTCAGAAGTACAACGCGCTCGTGCGGATCGACTCCGTCAACGGACTCGCACTGGACTCCGCGGTCGAACGCGTCGAGTTCGGCAAGTTGACTCCGCTCTATCCGACAGAGCGCCTGCGGCTGGAGACGGAAGCGGGAAAGCTCACGACCCGCATCATCGACCTCGTGTCGCCGATCGGCAAAGGCCAGCGCGGCCTCATCGTCTCGCCTCCCAAGGCGGGGAAGACGCTCGTGCTGCAGGCCATCGCCAATGCGATCGCGAAGAACAATCCCGAAGTCCACCTCATGGTCGTGCTCGTGGACGAGCGGCCGGAGGAAGTCACCGACATGCAGCGCACGGTGAAAGGCGAGGTCATCGCCTCCACCTTCGACCGGCCGGCCGAAGATCACACGACGGTCGCCGAGCTGGCGATCGAGCGCGCGAAGCGGCTCGTCGAACTCGGCCACGACGTGGTCGTCCTGCTCGACTCGATCACCCGCCTCGGACGCGCGTACAACCTCGCGGCGCCCGCCTCCGGACGGATCCTGTCCGGCGGCGTCGACTCCTCCGCGCTGTATCCGCCGAAGCGGTTCTTCGGGGCAGCGCGCAACATCGAGGATGGCGGCTCGCTGACCATCCTGGCCACCGCGCTCGTGGAGACCGGATCCAAGATGGACGAGGTCATCTTCGAAGAGTTCAAGGGCACCGGCAACATGGAACTTCGCCTCTCCCGCCAGCTCGCCGACAAGCGCATCTTCCCCGCCGTCGACGTGAACGCGTCCGGCACCCGCCGCGAAGAGATGCTCATGAGCGACGACGAGACGAAGATCACCTGGAAGCTTCGCCGCGCACTCGCCGGGCTCGACACCCAGCAGGCGCTGGAGATCGTCCTCGGCAGGCTCAAGGACACCTCGAGCAACGTCGAGTTCCTCATGCAGGTCCAGAAGTCGATGCCGACCGCCGGCGGGGCGAAGGAAGACTAACCACATGTTCGAGTCGGTGGCAGCGCTGCTGGCCGAGCATGAGGATCTGCAGATTCAACTGTCGGATCCCGCCGTTCACGCGGATGCCGGCAGGGCCAGGAAAATCAATCGGCGCTACGCGGAACTCAGTCAGATCAAGGCGGCGCACGAGCACTGGGTGAGCGCGGCGGATGACCTCGAGGCTGCGCGCGAACTCGCGAAGGATGACGAGTCTTTCGCGGCCGAAGTGCCAGCCCTGGAGGAGAAACTGGCGAGCGCGCAGGAGAAACTTCGGCGCCTGCTGATCCCTCGCGACCCGGACGACGGCCGCGACGTGATCATGGAAATCAAGGGCGGAGAGGGCGGCGCGGAGAGCGCGCTGTTCGCGGGAGACCTCCTGCGCATGTATTTGCACTACGCGGAGTCCAAGGGCTGGAAAACGGAGATCCTCGACTCCACGGAAAGCGATCTCGGCGGTTACAAGGGCGTTCAGCTGGCCATCAAGTCGAATGCGACCGACCCCTCGCAGGGCGTGTGGGCCCACCTCAAATACGAGGGCGGCGTGCACCGCGTGCAGCGGGTACCGGTTACGGAGTCGCAGGGCCGCATCCACACGTCCACGACCGGGGTCCTCGTGTTCCCCGAGGTGGATGAGCCCGAAGAGGTCGAGATCAACCAGAACGACCTCAAAATCGACGTGTACCGTTCGAGCGGCCCCGGCGGCCAGTCGGTGAACACGACCGACTCCGCCGTGCGCATCACGCACCTTCCGACCGGAATCGTCGTGTCGATGCAGAATGAGAAAAGCCAGCTGCAGAACCGCGAGGCGGGGATGCGCGTGCTGCGGGCACGCATTCTCGCCCGGCAGCAGGAGGAGCAGGCCGAACTCGACTCCGCGGCGCGCAAGAGCCAGATTCGAACGATGGACCGCTCCGAACGCATCCGCACCTACAACTTCCCGGAAAACCGCATCGCAGACCACCGCACCGGATTCAAGGCCTACAACCTCGACTCCGTCATGGACGGCGCGCTGGACGCCGTCATCGATTCGTGCATCCAGTTCGACGAAGAGGCTCGCATCGCCGAACTCGGCGATCACTCCTGACGAGTGCCGGCGTCCAGGTTTCCACGCTGCCGGACAGTCGCCGGAATCCCGACGGCAATGGCGTCCTCCGGCACATCGTGAACGACCACGGCGTTCGCCCCAATGACGCTGCGGTTGCCCAGAGAAACGTTCCCCAGCACTTTCGCGCCAGCCCCGACGGTAACCTCATTGCCCAGGGTCGGATGGCGTTGCCCGCGTCCGGAGCCCTTGCCGCCGAGCGTGACGCCGTGGAAGATCGTCACGTCATCGCCGATCACGGCGGTTTCCCCGATCACGACGCCCATCCCGTGGTCGATAAAGAGCCGGCGGCCGATCTGCGCACCGGGATGGATTTCGATCCCGGTAAGGAAGCGCGCAACTTGCGAGTTGGTGCGTGCGAGGGTTTTCCACCGGTGGCGCCACAACCAGTGTGAGCAGCGGTGCGCCCACACGGCGTGCAGACCGGAGTAGTTGAGGAATACCTCAAGCCGGGTGCGTGCCGCCGGGTCGTTGCGAAGGGCTGTGGCGATGTCCTCCCTCGCGCGAGAAAACAGGGGCATCGGGTGACTCAGTCCTGCAGGTCCTGGTACAGGATGGTCGAGACGTAGCGCTCACCGAAGTCCGGGACGACAACGACGATGGTCTTGCCCTCGCTCTGTGGCCGCTTCGCGACCTGGATGGCGGCATGAACCGCGGCACCCCCCGAGATCCCGGCGAGGATGCCTTCCTCGGCGGCCAGTCGGCGCGCCATGGTCAGCGAGTCCTCAAGGCCGACATCCACGACCTCGTCGTACACCGTGGTGTCGAGAACGTCGGGAACGAAATTTGCGCCGAGCCCCTGGATCTTGTGCGGGCCGGCGACGCCGCCGCTCAGAATGGGGGAGTCGCTCGGCTCGACCGCCACAACCTGCACGGAGGGCTTGCGTGCCTTGAGAAGCTGCCCGACACCGGTGATCGTGCCCCCCGTACCAATCCCGGCGACGAAAATGTCAACATCGCCGTCGGTGTCGTCCCACACCTCGACGCCGGTCGTTGCGCGGTGAATGTCGGGGTTTGCGGGATTCGCGAACTGCCTGGCCCACACCGCATTCGGGGTGCTCTCCACGATCTCCCTGGCTTTCTCCACCGCACCGCTCATCCCGCCCGCGCCCGGGGTGAGGATGATTTCTGCGCCATACGCGCGCAGCAGCACCCGCCGTTCCCTGCTCATGGAATCCGGCATGACGAGAATCACCCGATATCCCCTCGCCGCACCCACGAGGGCGAGGGCGATGCCGGTGTTGCCGCTCGTGGCTTCGACAATCGTTCCGCCGGGCGCCAGCGTGCCGGCCGCTTCCGCAGCGTCGGCTATGGCCACACCGATTCGGTCTTTCACACTGGAGGCCGGGTTATAGAACTCAAGTTTGGCCAGCACCGTGGCACGGGCGCCATCGGTGACCCGATTCAACTGAACGAGCGGGGTCCGTCCGACAGTCTCGGTGATGTTGGAGTAGATGTTTCGTGCCATGAGTGTGCAGTCCTTGCAGTGTTGGGGGGGGCTTCCAGAACAGACTACGTACCCAACGCCCGGGCCGCCCGAATGTTTCCTTTGTGACGCGGGCAGGCTTGCCGGACATCTCCGCGGCACGTAACCTGAGCCGATGAGCGCCGCTCGCCGCAACGACGTCACGACACGACCGACAACCGTTCCCGTCGAGGAGTTCCTCGCTACCGTGACCAAGGAACGCAGGCTCGCGGATGCGAGGAAGATCATCGCGATCATGCGCCGGGTGACCGGGGTGGAACCCGTCATGTCGGGTGCTTCCGTGATCGGCTTCGGCAGCTACCACTACCGCTATGCGACCGGCCACGAGGGCGACACTCCCGTGGTGGGGCTCTCGCCGCGTTCGGCCGCCATGTCGGTATACGGGCTCTACAACGCATACGACCCGGATCCCCGGTTCGAGAAGCTTGGGCCGCACAAAGTCGGCAAGAGCTGTCTGTACATCACCCGGTTCGACGCGGTCGATCAGGACCTGTTCGAGACGTTCGTGCGGGAAGCCTGGGATCGGCAGGGTTCGCCCTGCTGACACCCACCACGATCCGCGCAGTACGTGACAGGGCGGCAGCCGAGCTCGCTGCGGCGGCAGTCCCCGACCCCCAGGTCGATACCGAGCTTCTCATCGGTCACATTCTGGGCTTGAGCCGGGGAGAAGTGCAGGCCAAGATCGCGCTGGATGCGCCAATACCGCCCGATGCCGCCGCGGAGATACTCGCGCTCGCGAAGCGCCGCGCCTCCCGCGAGCCGGTGCAGCACATCACAGGGCGCGCGCCATTTCGCGGAGTCGAACTTCTCGTGGGACCGGGAGTGTTCGTGCCGCGGCCGGAAACCGAACTTGTCGCGCAGTTCGCGATCGACGCGTTGCGGGCCAGTGCGGAGCCGGAACCCGTCGCGGTGGATTTGGGCACCGGAAGCGGGGCCATAGCGATTGCGCTGGCAACCGAAGTGCCGCACTCCCGCGTGTTCGCCGTGGAGATCTCCGAGGAAGCCCACGCGTGGGCCGCGCGCAATGTCGCGTCATCCCGCGCCGAAAATCTGGACCTGCGGCTGGGCGATCTGTCCACCGCGTTCCCCGAACTGGACGGCAGCGTCGCGGTCGTGATCTCGAATCCGCCGTACGTGCCCGCGGATGCGGTTCCCCGCGACCCCGAGGTGCGCCTGTTCGACCCGGCGTTGGCACTGTACGGCGGTGAGGACGGCCTCGACGTGGTGCGCGAAGTCTCCGCCGCCGCCCGTCGGCTCCTGCGCTCCGGCGGCACGCTCGTGCTCGAACACGGAGAATTGCAGGGCGAGGCGATTCGCCGCCTTCTCGACGCCGACGGTTGGCGGGCCACGTCCACGCACCCGGATCTTCTCGGCCGCGACCGCGCTACCGTTGCGCTGCGCTAGCTCCTGGTGCGCTGTGCGAACGCTTCGACGGCGTCCTGCAGAGCGGCCGTTTGCGGTGTGTCCCCGACCCACTGGATCTGGTAGGCGTGGATGCCTACCGCCGCGGCGCCCGCCGTATTGGCTTCCGAATCGTCGGTGAAGAACGTGTTTTCCGGCGACGCTCCGAATCGTTCGAGTGCCAGGCGGTAAATCGCGGCGTCGGGCTTGCGCACTCCGAGGTCGCTGCTCACGAGCACATTCCCGCCGACGACCTCCGCGACATCCGGCGCCAGGATGTGAAACGATTCGGCGAACGGCGACGGGTTGTTCGTGAGCACGCCGACGGTCCCGAGCGTCGACGCCGTGCGCAGAGCGTCCACGGACCCGGCAATCCGGGTGCTGGCGAGCATTCGGGTTTCCCGCCACTGCTCCAGCGTCAGGTGCGCCCCGGTTTGCTTGTGAAACTCGGCAAGATATTCGTCGGAGGTGGGCCACTCGCCGGCCTCTGCGCGTTTTTCGAAACCGGCCGCCCACCAGTCCTTGGCCAGACGGTACTGGCTTACGCCCGTGACGAGGCTGAGCGCCGGGAGCCGGTACCGGAAGTCGTAGTTGTAAAGCGTCTCGTCAAAGTCGAACAAGTACAAATCCACGCCGGGTCTCCTCCACTGCACCGTGCGGGTGCCGCTGGAACTACAGTCTGCCCGAAGTAGGATGGCAATCGACATGGCGACCATCTACAACTGCTTGGACAGCACCGAGCTCCTCACCGGCATGCGCCTCGCACGGCAGGCGCTCGGAATGGGCGAACTCATCGTCCTGCCCACCGACACCGTCTACGGAATCGGCGCTGACGCGTTCAGCCCTGCCGCCGTCCGACGGCTGCTCGAGGCGAAGGGCAGGGGCCGCACCGCGCCGCCGCCCGTGCTCATCCCGGGCATTCCGACGCTCGACGCGCTCGCCGAGGGCATCCCGGACGAGGTCCGTGCGCTCGTGAAGGCGTTCTGGCCCGGCGCTCTCACCATCATCCTGCCGGCACGGGAATCGCTCAACTGGGACCTGGGGGACACCCACGGCACCGTGGCATTGCGGATGCCAGACAATGAGATCGCGCTCGAACTTCTGTCGGAGTCCGGGCCGCTTGCTGTCTCCTCCGCCAACCTCACCGGCCAGCCCCCCGCAAGCACTGCCCAGGAAGCGTTCGACTCACTCGCCGACCGCGTCTCGGTGTATCTGGACGGCGGACCAGTCGGGTTGACGATCGAACCGGGCAATGACCCCGGCTCCACCATCGTCGATGCCACCGGCATCGCGCTGGGCAGGGAACTGGCCATCGTGCGGCATGGCGCCATCCCCGACGAGGCCATCTTCCAGGCCATCCGATGAGCGGGGCGATCGGGTGATCTTCTACATTCTGGCCGGCGTGGTTTCCGCCGCGGTGACCTGGGGGGTGTCGTGGGTCATCCTGCGGCTCAGCTCGAAGTACAAGCTGTACCCGACGATTCGCGACCGCGACGTCCACTCCACCCCAACGCCGCGGCTGGGCGGTTTGGCGATGTTCTCCGGGATACTGGTGGCGTTCGCCGTGGCGAGCCAGGTGAGCTGGTTCCACCTCGTGTTCGCCAGGCCGGGCCAGATTCTGGCCATTCTCGGCGCGGCCGGCATCATCGTCCTCATCGGGGTCGCGGACGACATTTGGGACCTCGACTGGCTTACCAAACTCGCGGGCCAGATCATCGCGGCCGGGCTTCTCGTGTGGCAGGGCGTCCAACTCGTGACGCTTCCAGTCGGCGGAATCACGGTGGTCCCACCCGTTGTCGGGCTCATCCTCAGCGTCGGGGCCGTCGTTCTCGTCATGAATGCGGTGAACTTCATCGACGGTCTGGACGGGCTCGTGGCCGGTGTCGCGATTATCGCCAACGGTGCGTTCTTCATTTACAGCTACATTCTTGCCCGCGCCGTCGGCGAGACCGAGTACTTCAACCTCGCCTCGCTCATTACCGCGGTGCTCATCGGCGCGTGCCTCGGGTTTCTCCCGCTCAACTGGCATCCGGCGAAGCTCTTCATGGGCGATTCGGGCGCGCTGCTCGTCGGCCTCCTGATGGCCACCTCGGCGATATCGGTCACCGGACAAATTGACCCGAATACGCTGCAGTCCGGACGCCTTCTCGCGCCAGCGTTCATCCCGATCGTACTTCCGCTGGCGATCCTCCTGATTCCTTTGCTCGACTTCATGCTCGCCGTGACCCGGCGCATTCGGGCAGGGAAGTCGCCGTTCAGCGCGGACCGCAAACACCTTCACCACCGGCTCCTGGACATGGGACACACGCACCTCCAGGCGGTTCTGATTTTCTACTCCTGGACCGCCGTCGTTTCGATCGGGGTGCTGAGTTTCCTGTTCATCCCCTGGGGCTGGTCGATCGCGTTCATCGTGGTGGGGCTCGCGATCACCACGGTTGTGACGCTCGCGCCGCTGGGAAAGCGGATGCGGCGTGCCGCACGGTCGGCGCAGGCAGTCCCTGCGCCGCACAAGAAGGGGGCACCGTCGTGACGGACCATTCCGCGGGTGAGGGATCCCGCATCGACAGTCATCCGCGCGCCGCGCCCGTGTATTCGCGCGCGCTGCGGCTCGGCAACTTCGTGACCCTCGGCATCGCGATCCTCGGGTCCGTCGCCGGCTATTTCCTGGCCGGCCTCCCCGGCGTGTTCAGCGCGCTCATGGGGGCCGGGCTGGCTCTCGTATTCATGGGCCTCACCGCGGTGAGCATGATCGTCGCGGTGCGGGTCACCAGAAATTCTCCGCCTCCCGATGTGCGCTTCTTCGGAATCGTCGTTGGCGCCTGGTTCGTGAAGCTCCTCGTCTTCGTCGGGGTGGCCATCTGGCTGCGCGGCCAGCCCTGGCTCGACCCGATGGTGTTCTTCGTCGCGGCACTGACCGCCGTCATTGCGCTGCTCATCGTCGACGTCGTCGCGTTGCAGACGAGCCGCGTTCCGTATGTGGATGTCACTTTGCCCGGCGAAGGATCGAATTCGACGGACAAAGCAGCGCCAAATTCTTGATAGGGTTATCAAGGTTTTTACCGTCCTAACGCTGCGCGTCCCGCCCTACGTCTGGAGCACATCCTGCTTGCCACAATTCTTACCGCATCGCTCTTTGCCTCCGGCGATGAGCCGGGCGGCGGGTTTGTCGGCCCTTCGATTTACGAGTTCTTCCCGCCCGTCATTCTCTTCGCCGGCACCCCATTCGAACTCAACCGCATTCTGCTGATCCGCCTCCTCGCGGTCGGCGTGCTCGTGCTCGTGCTGTGGCTCGGCACGCGGAAACTCAAACTTGTCCCCGGTCGCGGCCAGGTTGCAATGGAATTCGCGATCGATTTTGCGCGCAAGGGCATCGCCATCGAAACCCTCGGCGAAAAAGAGGGCAAGCGCTTTGCGCCGCTCATCATGACGATCTTTTTCCTCACACTCGCGCTCAACCTCACGGGTACGATTCCGGGGTTGCAGATCGCGAGCACCGGGCTCATCGGCCAGGCGATCATCCTGGCGGTCATCGCCTACGTGACGTTCGTGTATGCGGGGATCCGCAAGTTCGGTGTCGGCGGATTCTTCAAGAACGCCCTGTGGCTGCCCGGCGTGCCCGTCGCCATCAAACCGCTCATCGCGGTCCTTGAAGTTCTCTCGACGTTCATTGTGCGCCCCATCACGCTCACCCTCCGGCTCACCATGAACATGGTCGCCGGGCACATGCTGCTTGTTCTGTGTTTCCTCGCGACCGGATTTTTCTTCTCGCTCCTGGTCGGGGGAAACGCGATCGGCCTGATCGGTGCCGGAACTCTCCTGATGGGGATTGCATTCACGGTCCTCGAAATTTTCGTCGCCGCGCTGCAGGCGTACATCTTCGCCATCCTCACGGCCATCTACATCCAGCTGGCTCTGGCCGAAGGGCACTAAGCCCGAGGCTTTACGCATCACCTCGAAAGGAACACTATGAATCTCGTCGGACACATTGCACCGCTCGCCTTCGGCCTCGCGGCCATCGGCTCCGGTATTGGCGTCGGTGTCATCGTCGGCAAAACGATCGAGTCGGTTGCGCGTCAACCAGAGCTCGCCGGCCGCCTCCAGACCCTGATGTGGATTGGTATCGCCATCACCGAAGCGCTCTGTTTCATCGCGATCGGTGTTGCCTTCATCCCGTTCCCTGCCCCGTAAGCCTCGCACCTCGATCCAAAGGAGTCCTGAATGCATACCGCATTCTTCCTCGCCGCGGCCGTACCACCCGCCGACGGGTCGCAGCACAGCATCCTCCTTCCGGAGCTGCCCGACCTGATCTGGGGCACCGTCGCCTTCATCGTCGTGCTGGTCGTGATCATTCGGGTCGTCCTTCCGAACATCAACCGCGCGCTGGACGCGCGCCACGATGCCATCGAGGGCGGAATCCTCCGTGCAGAGAAGGTTCAGGCCGAAGCCGAAGCGACGAAAGGCGAGTTCGAGGCCGCACTGGCGGAAGCCCGCACGGAGGCGGGAAAGATCCGCGAGCAGGCCAGGGAAGACGGCATGCGGATTCTCGCCGAGCTCAAGGAGCAGGCGCAGGCCGAGGCGGCGCGCATCGCCGCGGCGGCGCAGGCGACCATCGAGGTCGAGCGGCAGAATGCGCTCAACTCCCTGAAGGCCGAGGTCGGCACGCTGGCGCTCAGCCTCGCCTCCGGTGTGATCGGCGCGAGCCTCGAGGACGACAAGCGCTCCGCGGCGATTGTCGACAAATTCCTCGCCGACCTTGACTCGGACGCTTCCATCGGAGCGAGCAAGTAATGGGCTCAGCGACCAGGGAAGCGGTTGCCGCGGCGAAAGCGGCGATCGCCGCACGCCCGAGCGCCGCAACGCTGGCCGTCGGCGAGGAGCTGTTCTCGGCCGGGCGCGCGATCGGCGGATCGGCGCAGCTGCTCGGCGCACTGACCGACCCGTCGGCGGGGGCGAAGGAGAAAGCACGCCTCGTCGACGCGGTGTTTTCGTCTCTCGGCAACGAATCGCGCAGCCTGCTCACCGGGCTCGCGCAAAGCCGCTGGTCCGATGCATCGGACTTCCTGTTCGGCGTGGAGGAGCTTGGACTCAGGGTCATGGCGTCCTCCGCAGAGGGCGGCATCGACATTCCCGCTGAGCTGTTCGCGTTCGGCCAGCTCGTCGGAACGAACGCCGAACTTGAACTCGCGGTCGGCAGCAAACTGGGAGACCCGAGCGCGAAGGCCGCACTCATCTCCTCGCTGCTGGGCGGCCGTGCGAGCGACCAGACGATTGCGATCGTGAGCCACCTCGTGCAGCAGCCGCTCGGCCGCCGCATCGGCGCCCTGCTGGCGGCAGCCGCCGACATCGTCGCCGACCAGTCTGGGCTCGCCGTGGCCACCGTCACTGTGGCGTCACGGCTCGATGACGGCCAGGTGGATCGGCTCCGCGCGGCGCTGGCGAAAAACTACGGCGAGCTTCGCATCAACCAGATCGTCGATCCGGCAATTCTTGGCGGTGTCCGCGTCGCCGTCGCCAGCGACGTCATCGACGATACCGTCGCGACCCGGCTGAAAGAACTCAAACTTCAACTCGTCGGCTAAACGCCGAGAACTACCCAGGGGCCAGTGCGCTCCGCAACGTAGAGGAAAAACAATGGCAGAACTGACCATCAGCCCGGACGAGATCCGCGATGCCCTGCAGGACTTCGCGAAGTCGTACGAGCCGAACAAGGCCGGCGCAAACGAGGTCGGGCACGTGATCGACACCGCCGACGGAATCGCCCACGTCCAGGGGCTGCCGGGGGCGATGGCGAACGAATTGCTCCGTTTCGCCGACGGAACGCTCGGTCTTGCGCTGAACCTCGACGAAAGCGAAATCGGCGTCGTCATCCTCGGAGACTTCGGTGGAATCGCCGAAGGCATGGAAGTGACCCGCACGGGCGAGGTGCTGTCGGTTCCGGTCGGCGACGCGTACCTCGGCCGCGTCGTGGACCCGCTCGGCAACCCCATCGACGGCCTCGGCGAGATCAAGTCCGAGGGACGTCGCGCCCTGGAACTTCAGGCGCCCGGCGTCATGCAGCGCAAGAGCGTTCACGAGCCCATGCAGACCGGCATCAAGGCCATCGACGCGATGATCCCGATCGGACGTGGCCAGCGCCAGCTCATCATCGGCGACCGCCAGACCGGCAAGACCGCTCTCGCGATCGACACGATCATCAACCAGAAGGCGAACTGGGATTCCGGCGACGTCAACAAGCAGGTGCGCTGCATCTACGTTGCGATCGGCCAGAAAGGTTCGACGATCGCGAGTGTGAAGGGCGCCCTGGAAGATGCCGGAGCGCTCGAATACACGACGATCGTCGCGAGCCCGGCGTCCGACGCCGCAGGCTTCAAATACCTCGCCCCCTACACCGGAAGCGCGATCGGCCAGCACTGGATGTACGGCGGAAAGCACGTCCTCATCGTGTTCGACGACCTCTCCAAGCAGGCGGAGGCCTACCGCGCCGTGTCGCTTCTTCTGCGCCGCCCGCCCGGACGCGAGGCATACCCCGGTGACGTGTTCTACCTGCACTCCCGTTTGCTGGAGCGCTGTGCGAAACTCTCCGACGACCTGGGCGCAGGATCGATGACGGGTCTTCCCATCATCGAGACGAAGGCGAACGACGTCGCCGCCTACATCCCGACCAACGTAATCTCGATCACCGATGGCCAGATCTTCCTGCAGTCCGACCTGTTCAACGCGAACCAGCGCCCCGCCGTGGACGTCGGTATCTCGGTGTCCCGTGTTGGTGGCGACGCTCAGGTCAAGTCGATCAAGAAGGTCTCCGGAACCCTGAAGATCGAACTCGCGCAGTACCGTTCGCTCGAAGCGTTCGCGATGTTCGCGTCCGACCTGGATGCCGCCAGCCGCCGCCAGCTCGCGCGCGGAGCCCGGCTCACCGAGCTCCTGAAGCAGCCGCAGTACTCGCCGTACCCGGTCGAGGATCAGGTCGTCTCGATCTGGGCCGGAACGAACGGCAAGCTCGACGAGGTTCCGGTTGAGGACATCCTGCGTTTCGAGCGCGAACTCCTCGACCACCTCGCACGCCACACGAAGGTGCTGGATACGCTGCGCGACAGCAACGTGCTGGATGACAAGACGGTGGCGACCCTCGATAATGAGATCGACAAGTTCAAGCTGCAGTTCCAGACCGGAGAAGGCAAACCGCTCATCGCGGCCGGAAAGGAAGAATTCGAGGAAATCGCCCCCGAAGACATCGCGCAGGAACAAATCGTGAAGAAGCGTCGGTAGAAAACAATGGGAGCACAACTTCGGGTCTATCGGCAGAAGATACGGTCTGCCCAGACGACCAAGAAGATCACCAAGGCGATGGAGCTCATCGCTGCGTCGCGCATCCAGAAAGCGCAGCAGCGGGTCGCGGCATCCGGGCCGTACTCGCGCGCGGTCACTCGCGCGGTGTCAGCACTCGCCAGCTACTCGAACGTGGACCACGCGCTCACGACGGAGCCGGAGAAGATCGACCGCGCGGCGATCCTGATCTTCTCGTCCGACCGGGGTCTCGCCGGCGCGTTCAACACGAACGTCGTCAAGGAGGCCGGCGAACTTGCGGCCCGGCTGCGCTCGGAAGGCAAGGAAGTCGTCCACTACCTCGTGGGCAGGAAGGCGATCGCCTACTTCAACTTCCGGAAGCGCCCGATCGAGAAGTCCTGGGTCGGCGGTACGGACAACCCCGAGGTCGAGACCGCGCACGAGATCGGCGACACGCTCGTGACCCGGTTCCTCCAGCCAGCGTCGGAGGGCGGCGTGGATGAAATCCACATCGTGTACAACCGGTTCGTGAGCATGCTCACCCAGACGCCCGAAGTCGTTCGGCTCCTCCCGCTCGAAGTCGTCGAGGGGGTCGAGGAGCCCGGCGACCACACCGTGCTCCCGCTGTACGAGTTCGAGCCCGACGTCGATGACGTGCTGGATGCTCTGCTTCCGGTGTACATCGAGAGCCGCATCTTCAACGCCATGCTGCAGTCGGCGGCGAGCAAGCACGCCGCAACGCAGAAGGCGATGAAGTCGGCGAGCGACAACGCGGACAAACTCATCAAGGACTACACCCGGCTGGCGAACAATGCGCGCCAGTCGGAGATCACCCAGCAGATTTCCGAGATCGTGGGCGGCGCTGACGCCCTCGCCTCGGTGAAATAGCCAATACAGGAGAAACAGGATAGCCATGACGACGACAGCTCCGGCCAAGAAGAAGCCCGCCGCGAAGAAGAGCGCGCCTGCGAGGGAACAGCCAACCAAGCCCGGCGGCGTCGGCCGCATTTCGCGGGTGACCGGCCCGGTGGTCGACATCGAGTTCCCGCACGACGCAATCCCCGAAATTTACAACGCGCTGAAGACGACGATCACGCTCGGCGACGAGGTGCACGAGATCACGCTCGAGGTTGCGCAGCACCTCGGTGACGACGTGGTCCGGGCGATCGCGCTCAAGCCGACTGACGGTCTGGTTCGCGGGCAGGAGGTCCGCGACACCGGTGCGCCGATTTCGGTGCCCGTCGGCGACGTCACGAAGGGCAGAGTGTTCAACGTCATCGGCGAGGTTCTCAATGCCGAGCCGGGCGAGAAGATCGAGATCACGGAGCGCTGGCCGATCCACCGCAAGCCGCCAGCGTTCGATCAGCTGGAATCCAAGACCGAACTGTTCGAGACCGGAATCAAGGTCATCGACCTGCTGACGCCCTACGTGCTCGGTGGGAAGATCGGCCTGTTCGGCGGTGCCGGCGTTGGCAAGACCGTGCTCATCCAGGAAATGATCCAGCGCGTCGCCCAGGACCACGGCGGCGTCTCGGTGTTCGCCGGCGTCGGCGAGCGCACGCGTGAAGGCAACGACCTGATCAAGGAAATGGAAGAAGCCGGGGTCTTCGACAAGACCGCGCTCGTGTTCGGCCAGATGGACGAGCCGCCGGGCACGCGTCTTCGCGTCGCCCTGTCCGCGCTCACGATGGCGGAGTACTTCCGCGACGTGAAGAAGCAGGACGTGCTGTTGTTCATCGACAACATCTTCCGCTTCACGCAGGCCGGCTCCGAGGTGTCCACCCTGCTCGGCCGGATGCCTTCCGCGGTGGGGTACCAGCCGAACCTCGCGGACGAGATGGGCATCCTCCAGGAGCGCATCACCTCGACCCGCGGTCACTCGATCACCTCGCTGCAGGCGATCTACGTGCCCGCGGACGACTACACCGACCCCGCGCCGGCGACCACGTTCGCGCACCTCGACGCAACCACGGAGCTCAGCCGGGAAATCGCCTCGAAGGGTCTGTACCCGGCCGTGGATCCGCTGACCTCGACGAGCCGCATTCTCGACCCGCGCTACCTGGGCGAGGACCACTACCGGGTGGCGACGACTGTGAAGCAGATCCTGCAGAAGAACAAGGAACTGCAGGAGATCATCGCGATCCTCGGCGTCGACGAGCTGTCGGAGGAAGACAAGATCACGGTGTCGCGGGCGCGGCGCATCCAGCAGTTCCTGTCCCAGAACACCTACATGGCGAAGAAGTTCACGGGCGTCGAGGGTTCCACCGTCGCACTGAAGGACACGATCGAGTCGTTCGACGCGATCTGCCGCGGAGACTTCGACAGCGTGGCCGAGCAGGCGTTCTTCAACGTCGGGTCGATCTCGGATGTCGAAGAGCGCTGGGCGCAGATCCAGAAGGAGAACGGCTGACATGCCCCTCAGTGTGAGCGTCGTGTCGGCGGACCATGAAGTGTGGTCCGGCGAGGCGAAGCAACTCGTCGCGAAGACCATGATCGGCGAAATCGGCATTTTGTCCGGCCACGAGCCCGTGCTCGCCATCCTGGACGTCGGCGAGGTGCGCATCACGCTGGAGGACGGGAGCGTCGTGAAGGCCCGTGCGGAAGACGGATTCCTGTCGGTCGAGCACGACATCGTCACGGTCGTCGCCCGAAACGCTGAGCTGGTGCACACCGACACTGCCGCGCGGTAGTGCGCATTCTTCTCCCTCCCTCCCAAACCAAGCGCGACGGGGGAGCAGAGGACAGCGCGCTCGATTTGTCGGCCCTGGGTTTCGCCCGGCTTACTCCGCTTCGGCGGAGGATGCTCGCGGCGGTGCGGTCTCTGTGCAGCAATCGGGCGACCGCGGCGGCCGCGCTTCGCCTCAGCCGCACCCAGTATTTCGAGGTGGAACGGAACCGCGCTCTTCGGCGTTCGCCGGTGCTGCCGGCGATGGACCGATACACGGGAGTTCTCTACGACGCGCTCGGTGCGGCGAGCCTTGGTGCTCGGGCGCGCGACTTCGCCCGCGAACGGGTCGTCATCCACTCTGCGCTGTTCGGACTCGTCCGAGCCGCCGATCCGATTCCCGCCTATCGGCTGTCGCACGACTCCAGAGTGCCTGGACATCCTCTCGGCTCGCACTGGAAAAGCGCGATCGAACGGGAGCTGGTCGGCCTGTCCGGTCTGGTCCTGGATCTGCGCTCTGAGGCGTATGTCGACCTGGGTCCCGCGGGTCCGGCGTCGCAGTTCCTCCGTGTAGTGACCCGCGACGCAAACGGCTCCCACCGCGCGCTCAACCACTTCAACAAGAAGGGCAAGGGCGAGTTTCTGCGGGCGCTTCTTCTCGCGGGAATCGACCACGCGAGCGTGGAGTCGCTGCTCACCTGGGCCGACGGCTCAGGTTTTCGGCTTGAGCGTGCCGGCCCGGGAGAAATTCAGCTCATCGTTTAGGCCGCGAGCAGGATGCCCTCGTGTTCGAGCAGCCACAGTTTCGTGGGTACTCCGCGACCGCCGCTGTAGCCGGTGATTTTTCCGTCCGACCCGAGAACACGATGGCACGGGACGATGATCGGGATCGGATTCGCTCCGATGGCGCCGCCCACCGCTCTGCCGGCCGTGGCCCGGCCGGTGCCCATTCCGAGCTCGCCGTAGGTGGTGACTTCGCCCCATTCGAGGGCGGTGAGCTGGTCCCAGATCGCGTGCTGGAACG
>OEIU01000145.1_pt1 | contig 71749 bp, 81 predicted proteins | sample 1539221 | NCBI WGS metagenome assembly OEIU01 (sample SAMN03792071, study PRJEB22550) | activated sludge metagenome | feature: wastewater treatment plant; material: activated sludge; isolation source: Wastewater treatment plant of a petroleum refinery complex | place: Argentina: Zarate | collected...
CGCGTCGCCGAGGTCAGGCCTCTCCAGGCTCATACCTCGTTTGGAAAAGACTGGGCGCATTGACGGAATGAGTGCGAATGATTAGCATTCTTGGATGCAGTCGCCGTCGCAGCCTCTCAAACCACCGTTCGTGGCGCCGTCGCCACCGCGGGTCTCCAGCGCATCCCTGTTCGGGCGCCACAGAGAGCTGGTTGTCGAGCACAACGGGCGCGAATACCGCCTGCAGATGACACGCAACGGCAAGCTGATTCTCACCGCATGACGACAGGGCGCCATTGCGGTGGCGCACAAGCCTTGAACCTTTCCTCCAGCCAGCCAAGGGGCGACCGTTCGCCTGTAGCCAGCCAGCGAGTTCCACATGAACGCGGGTTTTCTACGGGGAATGTCCCTTGGACGCAAACAGATTCGATGCGCGGCCGCTGCTGCGTGCGGTGGTCGTAGCGGGCCTGGCGAGCTGCCTGCCCGCGCATGCCGAGACCGAAGTGCAAAAGCTCAACGCCACGGTGGAAAGGCTCTTGCAGCGCATGGAGCAGCTCGAGGAGGCGAACAAGCGCCTGCAAAGCGAGGTGGAGCAGCTCTCCGCCGAGAAGGCCGCCGCCGCAGACGCGCCGAAGCAGGCCGACGCAGCCGAACTCGACGCGGCCAAGCCCGGCGCGCCGGCCGGCGAGGCACAGGCGGCCGCGAACGCCGGGCGGGAGCCCAGCAAGCTCGAACAGGCGCTCGAAGGTGTCAGCGTCGGTGCCTCGGTCGCGATGGTGTCGCAGCGCGCGTTGCGCGGCACGACCGACGGCAACAAGAGCCAGTTCAACTACCGCGCCGACGTCGAGGTCGAGATCCCGCTCGCCAAGGTGGCCGACGTGGGGGAGAGCAAGCTTTTCTTCCACATTCGCGCCGGGCAGGGCGAGGGCCTGGTGTTCGCCTACCCGACGCTGACGGCAACGCCCAACAGCACGGCCTTCTTCAAGCAGGACAGCGACGATTCGTCGACCGTCATCGGCCAGGCCTGGTACCAGTTCACCCATCCGCTGGCGGCGGGCGAATCCGGCGCGCAGCCGAGCATCGAGGCGACGATCGGCAAGATCGACCTGTTCGGCTTCTTCGACCAGAACACGATCGCCGACAGCGAGACCGACGCCTTCCTCAACAATGTCTTCGTGCACAACCCGCTGCTCGACTCGGGCGGCGCGATCGGCGGTGACAGCTATGGCTTCCAGCCCGGCGTGATCGCGAGCTATGCGAGCGATGCGAGCGACAAGAACCACTGGAAAGCGTCGCTCGGCGTCTTCGCGTCGGGCTCCGGCGCGAGCTTCAACTCGAGCTTCAACCGGCCGTTCGTGATCGGCCAGCTGGGCTACAGCGGCCAGGTGCTTCAGGAGCGCCCCGGCAACTATCGGGTCTACGCCTGGACCAACGGTTCGTTCACGCCGTACAACAACGCGCTCGCGAGCCCGACGGGCCGCACGAGCGGCATCGGCCTGTCGGTCGATCAGGAAGTGGCCGACGGCCTCACCCTGTTCACCCGCTACGGGCATGCGTTCGACGGCGAGGTGCGCTTCAACAACGCGGTCACGCTCGGCGCGCAACTCACCGGCGCGCGCTGGGGCCGCGAGAACGACCGCGTCGGCGTCGCCTTCGGCTGGCTCAATACCAGTTCGGGCTTCAGGTCCGCGGCCGCGACGCTGGATGTCGACGGCGACGGAGTGCCCGATATCGGCTACAGCCCGACCGGTGCCGAGAAGGACTTCGAGCTCTACTACGCCTGGCAGATCAACCCGAACCTGCAGATTTCCCCCAGCCTGCAGTGGATCGGCCAGCCCGGCGGGGATCCGAATGCAAAGGATATCTGGGCCATCGGCCTGCGCGCCGTGGCCGGCTTTTGAGCTCCGGACGGTTCATCAAGCTTCAAGACGAGGAGATCGACCATGCTGAACAAATTGCTCGCCGGCATCGCTGCAACCGGTTTCGTCACGGCCGCACTCGCGGCCGAATACCCGATCGGCAAGCCCAAGGAGATCAATGGCCTGGAAGTCGCGGCGGTCTATCTGCAGCCGGTGGAAATGGAACCGAAGGGGATGATGCGCGCCGCGAAGGAGTCCGATATCCATCTCGAGGCCGACATCCACGCCACCGCCGACAACAAGAACGGCCTGCCCGAAGGCGCCTGGGCGCCGTACCTGAACGTCCAGTACGTGCTGCAAAAGCGCGGCAGCGACAAGGTGCTCAAGGGGGATCTGATGCCCATGGTGGCCAACGATGGCCCGCACTACGGCGACAATGTCAAGCTCGAAGGCCCCGGCAAATACGACCTGACATTCATCATCGGCTCGCCGGAGACTGCGCACGGAAACCATTTCGGCCGCCATGTCGACAAGGAAACAGGCGTTGCGCCCTGGTTCAAGACCTTCGAGCTCAAATACGAATTCGTCTATGCGGGAACCGGCAAGAAGGGCGGCTATTGAAATGAACCACCCCCTACGCGCTTCGCGCGCCCCCTCCAGGGGGCACCGCCAGCGGCCCGGCAAAGCCGGATCCGCGGCGGTCGCTTGGGAAGATCCGGTTCCAGCGCAGTTGCCGATACTTCTGCGGCATGGATCGCCGAGATGAAGTTGTGGCTGAAGGTCGTCGTGTTGCTGCTGGCGGCGTGGTTTGCGCCGATGGCCGCGGTCAGGGCCGAGATGCCGACCTACACGCTGACCTTCAGGCCGGATGGCAGTTTCGAGCCGGCGCGCCTCGAGGTTCCGGCCGGGCGCTTCAAGATCGTTCTCGTCAACCAGAGCAAGCAGGCCGTCGAGTTCGAGAGCCTGCCGCTGCGCACCGAGAAGGTGCTCGGCCCCGGCGTGACCTCGTTCGTCGTGCTGTCGCTGTCCAAGCCGGGCGAATATCCGTTCTTCGACGACTTTCATCCGCAGTTCAAGGGCACGCTGGTCGTCGTACCCAAGCCCTGACACACCGGCATGGATCAGGTCGCCTTCATCGTCTGGCGCGAGAGTGTCGAGGCCTTGCTCGTCGTGGGCATTCTCTACTCGTGGCTGAGCCGCTCGCCGGCCGGCCGCCGCGGCCTGCCCTGGCTCTGGGGCGGCGTCGCGGGCGGGCTGTTGCTGGCCGGCGCACTGGCCGCCGTGCTGCTCGGCGTCGCGTCGTGGCTGACGGACGCCGGCCAGCAGTGGTTCCAGGCGCTGATGGCGCTTGCCGCGTGCGCGCTGGTCGTCCAGATGGTCGTCTGGATGCGCCGCCATGGCCGCGGCCTCAAGCGCGAGCTGGAAACGGGCGCCGCGGCGCAGGTCGGCGAGCAGCAGTGGTGGGGGCTCTTTGCGCTGGTCGCGATCGCCGTCGCGCGCGAAGGCAGCGAGACCGTCGTCTTCCTGTACGGCACGATCCTCTCGTCGCAGGAGAAGGGCGATGTCGGCGCGATGCTGCTGGCCGGAGCGGGCGGGTTTGCCATCGCGCTGCTGACCTTCTGGCTGCTGCAGCTCGGCGGGCGCATCATCACCTGGCGGCGCTTCTTCAAACTGACCGAAATCCTGCTCCTGCTCCTCGCGAGTGCGCTGCTCGTGTCGGCCACCGATCGCCTGATTGCGCTCGAAGCCCTGCCGACGCTGGTCGATCCGGTATGGGATACGGCGGCCTTCCTCGATACCACCGGCGGCTTCGGCAAGGTGCTGGCCGATTTCGCCGGCTATCGCTCGACGCCGGCCCTGTCGCAACTGCTGATCTGGCTTGCCTACTGGGGCGTCGTCGGCGGGCTGTTGCGGCGCACCTCGCATCCTGCGGCGCCGGTTGCGCGAGCGACCGGAGCCTCTGCCAATGGACTACCGTCTGAGCGCTGAGAGCGGGCGATCACAGCGATCGATGGCGGCGTCGAGCTCGTTTCGGCGCCGGGTCGCCGCGGTCGGAAATTTTCTGCGCGACCATCAACGCGCGATCCGGACCCTCCAGTGGGTGATCGTCGTTGTCTATGTCGCTCTGCTGGCGATTCCGGCGGCAATGCCGCTGCCGGACAGTTCTGCATCGGTCTTCAACAACCTGACGATCGCGGCCCAGTTCGCGTTCTGGGGCATCTGGTGGCCGTTCGTGCTGGTATCCATGCCCCTGTTCGGACGCGCCTGGTGCGGCCTGTTCTGTCCCGAGGGCGCGTTGACGGAATGGGCCAGCCGACACGGGCGGGGCGGTGCGATCCCGCGCTGGTTGCGCTGGGGCGGCTGGCCTTTCGTCGCCTTCAGCCTGACGACCATCTACGGCCAGCTGGTCAGCGTCTATCAATACCCCTGGGCGGCTGCCGCGGTGCTCGGCGGGTCGACGATTGCGGCGATCGCCGTCGGCTGGCTCTACGGGCGCAACAAGCGGGTCTGGTGCAAATACCTGTGCCCGGTGAATGGCGTCTTCAACCTGCTCGCCAAGCTCGCCCCCTGGCACTACGGCGTCGACGCCGCGGCGTGGCGGGCGCCGGTGCGGCGCACCCAGACGGTCAACTGCGCCCCGCTGCTGCCGCTGCGCACGATGCAGGGGGCGGGCGACTGCCACATGTGCGGTCGCTGCAGCGACTACCGCGGCGCGATCGCCTTGAGCCCGCGCTCGCCCGAGGCCGAGATCGTCGAGATCGAGAAGGGCAGCGGCTGGCAGACGGCCCTGATCGTTCTCGGCCTGATGGGCATTGCGGTCGGCGCCTTTCTCTGGAGCGCAAGTCCGTGGTATGTGACGATCAAGCAGGCCGCCGCAACCTGGCTCGTGAATCGCGACATCTACTGGCCGCTGGCGCAGAACGCGCCGTGGTTCATCCTGACGCACTACCCGCAGGTGAACGACAGCTTCAGCTGGCTCGACGGCGCGATCGTCCTGCTCTTCATCGCCGGCGCGGCGCTGATCGTGGGCGGGTCGGTCTTCCTCGGCCTTTGGCTCGCGGATCGGATCCTGCCGGCTCATGGCCAGCCGCAGGCGGACGCGTCGGCACACCAAGCGCCGCGCGCCGCGTTCGCCGGCGTTCACAAGCTGGCTCAGGGCCTGATACCGGCGGCCGGCATCGGCGTATTTCTAGGGCTGTCGGCAACGACCTTGACGTTGCTGCACAACGAGGGCGTATCCACCGGCTGGGCCAATCCGGTGCGGTTTGCGCTGCTGGCGCTAGCGATTGCCTGGAGCCTGCGTTTCGAGTGGAGGCTCGCCGGGCTGCGAAGCCCGCAGCCGGCGCGCCGTCTGGCCGCCGTCGGCGCGGTTGGCGCCGGCCTGCTGCCGTTCTGCTGGGCCTGGGTGGCCTTGTTCGTGCTCTGGTAGCGTGCGCTCAGGACGCGCCGCCCGACCCCATCTGCGACTGCAGCCAGTTGGGCTCACCCACCTTGGCGACGAGTTCGATCTGCGTCTCGAGCGTATCGATGTGGTCTTCGGTGTCGTCGAGGATGCCTTGCAGGATCGCGCGCGATACATAGTCGCCCACACTCTCGCAGTGCGCGATCGCGTCCTTCAGCGTCGCCTGCGCGCCCACTTCGAGCTTCAGATCGCAGTGCAGGATTTCGACCGCGTTCTCGCCGATCAGCAGCTTGCCGAGATCCTGCAGGTTGGGCAGGCCGTCGAGCATCAGGATGCGCTCGATCAACTCGTCGGCGTGCTTCATCTCCTCGATCGACTCTTCCCGCTCGCGCTTGGCCATCGCGCCAAAGCCCCAGTGCTCGAGCATGCGGTAGTGCAGGAAATACTGGTTGACCGCAGTGAGTTCGTTCTTCAGTTGGTGGTTCAGGAAATCCAGAACCTTGGCGTCGCCTTGCATGGCATGCTCCTCGCGTGGGGGAAGCCCGCATTGTGCATCGCGCAGCAGCGCGGTGCGTCATTGGCATGACGCGCCGCAGGGGCGAGTGCAGTCGTGCGCTCAGGCGAAGGCAAGCTCGCGGGCGGTGGGTGCTGCACTGAAGGCGCCACCCGCGCAACTGCATTCGGCGAAAACCTCGCGTGCGCAGTCGTCGCAGGTGCCGCAACTGGTGCCGACGCGCAGATCGTCCTGCAAGGCCTCGTAGTCGGTGCAGCCGCTTCTCGCCGCGCGCGCGATATCGCGATCGGTGACCCGGTGGCAGAGGCAGACAACCATTACGCGCTCCTAGTCCATGCGAGACCCGCAATGCCGGTTGGTGTGATCCAGTCGGGGGCCTCGATGGATCACAATGTAATACGAACCGTTCGTATTTGCAATAGCTTTCTACAAGTCGACCTGCAAATGGGGTTGCTGCTGCTGCGTCGACGCCGGCGAGCGGCCGTCTTCGAGTCGGGCCGGGCTGCGACGTGGGGCCTCGATCGTTTCCGGGCCGCACGGGTGCGGTGCCTACAATTCAGGCCCCAACCGACCAGCCGCGACGGGCGGCGCCGCTGTCATGCTCGATATCAACCTGCTGCGCAAGGATCTGGCCCACGTCGTTGCCCGCCTCGAGTCGCGCAAGGGCGCGCAGCCGGCGCTCGACGTCGCGCGGTTTTCGGCGATCGAGGCCGAGCGCAAGACGATCCAGTCGAATACGCAGGCGCTGCAGGCGAGCAGAAACAGCCTTTCGAAACAGATCGGGCAACGCAAGGGCAAGGGCGAGGATTGCGCCGCGCTGATGTCCGAAGTCGCGGGACTGGGCGACGCGCTGAAGGCTTCCGAGGAGCGGCTCGAAGCGATCCAGGCCGAGTTGCATGCCATGTTGATGGCGCTGCCCAACCTGCCGCATCCGAGCGTGCCGATCGGCGCCGACGAGACCGCGAATGTCGAACTGCGCCGCTGGGGCACGCCGCGCGCCTTCGACTTCGCGGTGAAGGACCATGTCGACCTTGGCGCACCGCTCGGCCTGGACCTCGATACCGGCGCCAGGCTTTCCGGCGCGCGCTTCTCGTTCCTGCGCGGCCAGGTCGCCCGGCTGCATCGCGCGCTGGCGCAGTTCATGCTCGACCTGCAGACGACCGAGCACGGCTATACCGAATGCCACACGCCCTACATCGTGAACCGCGAAGTGCTCGAGGGTACCGGGCAGTTGCCGAAATTCCGCGACCAGATGTTCTGGGTCTATCGCGGTGAAGAGGGCGAGCCGGGCCAGGCCGCCTCCGGCCAGGAGCAATACCTGATCTCGACCTCGGAGATCTCGCTGACCAACAGCGTGCGCGAGCAACTGCTCGACGCGGCGCAGCTGCCGCTCAAGCTTACCGCGCACAGCCCGTGCTTTCGCAGCGAGGCGGGCAGCGCCGGACGCGATACGCGCGGCATGATCCGCCAGCATCAGTTCGACAAGGTCGAGATGGTGCAGATCGTCGCCCCCGAGACAAGCTACGCGGTGCTCGACGAGATGGTCGGCCACGCCGAGGCGGTGCTGCAGCGGCTCGCACTGCCGTACCGCGTCGTCGAGCTCTGCACCGGCGACCTCGGCTTCGGTTCGACCAAGACTTTCGACCTCGAGGTCTGGCTGCCGGCGCAGGGCACGTACCGCGAGATCAGCTCGTGCTCGAACTGCGAGGCGTTCCAGGCGCGGCGCATGCAGACGCGGTTCAAGAACGCGCAGGGCAGGAACGAATTCGTTCACACCCTCAACGGCTCGGGCCTTGCGGTCGGCCGCACGCTCGTCGCGGTGCTCGAGAACTACCAGCGCGCCGACGGCGGCGTCGATGTGCCGGCCGCGCTGCGGCCCTACATGGGCGGCCTGGCGTTGCTCTCGTCTTGATGCAGGCTTGATCGGCGGATAGCCCCTTCGGGCAGCTTGCCCGCTGGCGCGGTTGGGTGAGAATGACAATGCGCGAAGCTGTGTCAACGGCTGACCCTCGCACCTCGCCCCCCTTTCACTTCAGGAGAGCACGATGCCCGACGTCATCCGCCCCGCGGCGGCCCTAGCACTTTTGTTCGGGGCCGCGAGCCTCGCGAACCTCGCCCACGCACAGGACACGCACCTCGCGCGCAACCTGGCCGCGACCTGCGCCAACTGCCACGGCACGAACGGCCAGGCCCAGGGCAAGATGAAGTCGCTCGCCGGCATGCCGGCCGACAAGCTCACCGCCTTCGTCGCCGACTTCAAGAGCGGCGCGCAAAGCTCGACCATCATGCAGCAGATCGTCAAGGGCTACAGCGACGAGCAGATCAAGCTCATCGCCAGCTTCTACGCCGCTCAACCCGCTGCCAAGTGAGGGCCACGACGATGAACAAGCTTCACCCCTCGCGCCGCACCATCCTCGGCGCCGGCGCCGCGCTCGCCGCCACCTCGCTCGCCGGCTGCGCCGGCACACCGGGCGCCAGCGGGCCGTCGATCGGCCGCGTCGTCGTCATCGGCGGCGGCTTCGGCGGCGCCACGGCGGCGCACTATCTCAAGCTCTGGGGCGGCAACGTCGACGTGACCCTCGTCGAGCGCAATGCCGGCTTCGTCTCGTGCCCGATCAGCAATCTCGTCCTCGGCGGCTTCAAGCAGATCTCGGACGTGAGCTTCGGCTACGACGGCCTGAAGGCGCTCGGCGTGCGGGTCGTGCAGGGCGAGGTGATCGCGATCGACACCTCGACGCGCAAGGTGAAGCTGGTGGGCGGCGGCGATCTCGGCTACGACCGCCTCGTCCTGTCGCCGGGAGTCGACTTCATGCTCGACCAGGTCGGCGGGCTGCAGGCGGCAATCGACAGCGGGCAGATCGCCCATGCCTGGAAGGCCGGGCCGCAGACCGTCGCGCTGCGCCGCCAGATCGAGGCCATGCCCGACGGCGGCGTGTTCGCGATCTCGATCCCGCTCGCGCCCTATCGCTGCCCGCCGGGGCCGTACGAGCGCGCCTGCGTCGTCGCCGCCTACCTGAAGGCCGCCAAGCCGCGATCCAAGGTGCTGATCCTCGACGCCAATCCGGAAATCACGTCGAAGAAGGGCCTCTTCATGAAGGCCTTCGAGGAACACTACAAGGGCATGCTCGAGTACCGCCCCAACTCGGTGCTGAAGAGCGTCTCGGGCAATGTCGCCAAGCTCGAATTCGAGGACGTGAAGGCCGACGTGCTCAACGTCATCCCCCCGCAACGGGCGGGCGATATCGCGCGCACCGCGGGCCTCCTGAACGTCAACCAGCGCTGGGTCGGCATGAACTGGCTGACGATGGAGGCACAGGCGAGCCCGGGCATCCACGTGATCGGCGACGCGACCTTCTCGGCCCCGGCGATGCCCAAGTCCGGCCACATGGCCAACCAGCACGCGAAGGTCGCGGCGGCGGCGATCATCCAGTTGCTCAAGGGTGAGCCGGTGAGCCCGACGCCGGTCGTGATGAATACCTGCTACAGCTACGTGACCGGCACCGACGCGATGCACGTCGCCTCGGTGCACCAGTACGACGCGGCGGAGAAGACCTTCAAGACCGTGCCCGGATCGGGCGGCGTATCGGCCGCGTCGAGCCAGATCGAAGGCCGCATCGCGCTCGGCTGGGCCGCCAACACCTGGGCCGACGCGCTCGCGCTGTAGCCAGACGCGACAGCACTCGGTGCGCGACCCGGGGTTGCGCACCGAGCCTGCGATCCGGTGGCGGGGTGGCGGCTGCCCCCAGGTTCCGGGCTAGAATCCTGCGCTCGGCAATTGACCCGCCGATGCGGATCCAGGAAGGGTGGCAGAGTGGTCGAATGCGCCAGACTCGAAATCTGGTTTAGCCTTTCAGGCTAACGTGGGTTCGAATCCCACCTCTTCCGCCAGCATACTTACTCTCACGTTGACGCACCAAGGCGCAGTGAGAGACAGACAACAAGCCCTAACTTGTTGATTTGACTGGCAAAAAAGCCAAAGCAATACTCTCACGACGGCGCAGATGCGCGCAACGCCGATCCCGACGCGACTCCGATTTTCGGGGGACCATCGGGGGACAGGCGGGGGACAGCCGCAAGTGAGGGGTTCATGGCAACGACGATTCACCGATTGACGGCGCTGCAGGTGATGCAGGCCAAGGCCGATTGCGACGACGGCGGCGGACTCCTTCTGCGCGTCAAGCCATCCGGCGCCGCGTGGGCCTGGCGCTTCACCGCACCGGATGGCCGGCGCCGCGAAATGGGGCTCGGCACATGCCCGCGCAAAAGCCAGCGAGCGGCCGGCGAGTCCTTGGAGCGGACGCGAGCGCTGGTGATCGAGGCGCGCGGCAAGCTCGCGCGTGGCGTCGATCCGCTGGCCGAGCGGCAACAGGTGCGCGCCGACGCCCGCGCCGAGCTGGCGCGGCTGGAAGACGAGGCGAAGACTACCCGCGACGTAGAGCATTGGACGCTTGCACGCTGCGCACGCGACTATCACGCCCGCGCCATCGAACCGAAGAAGTCGCCCAAGCACGCGGCGCAGTGGATTGCGAGCTTGGAGAATCACATCCCGGCCGCGCTTTGGGGCGCGCCAATCGTCGCCATCACGGCGCCGCAAGTCGTCGCCGCGCTGCTCGCGATGAAGCCGCATCCGCGCGCGCGCCAGTTCGGCAAGGCCGACCGGCTCGGCGAGACGCGAGGCCGGGTCTTGCAGCGGCTGGCCGCAGTCTGGGATGACGCGATCTTTCATGACCGCGCGGCGAGCAACCCGGCCGGCGCTGGCACTCGGCGCAAGATCGCCGAGGCGGCACCAAAGCGCCGACGCGGCGGGCATCGCGCGCTTGCCTACGCCGATGCGCCGGCCGCGCTGCGGCTGCTGTCGGACGCCGAAGGCAGCGCTGCTCTGGCGTTGATGTTCGCGGTTCTCACGGCTTCCCGCACGGGCGAAGTGCTCGGCGCGCGCTGGTGCGAAATCGACCTGGCCGCGAAGGTCTGGCACATCCCGGCCGAGCGGATGAAGGCTCGCCGGCCGCATGACGTGCCGCTCACTTCGCAGGCGCTGGCCGTGCTCGCCCGAGCGCGCGGGCTTGCTGACGATCTGGTGTTTCCGTCGCCGGCCGCAGACGGCAAGCCGCTATCGAACATGGCGATGTTGACCGCGCTATCGCGCCTGGGTCTGCGCTCGCGAACGACGGTTCACGGGCTGGCGCGAGCCACCTTCTCGACCTGGGCGAACGAACTCGGCATCGCCCGCCCCGACGTGATCGAGGCCGCGCTCGCGCACGCCGAGAAGGACAAGACCCGGGCCGCCTACTGCCGCGCGAGCTTCGATGACGAGCGCCGGGCGCTGCTCCAAGCCTGGGGCGACTTTCTGCTGAACGAGGCGAAGGTCATCCAACTGCCCGCGAGGGCGGCATGAAGCATCTGACCGTGCGACTGACCCGCGCCTACGATGGCGGGCCGCTGGCCGTGATCGACGGGCTTCCCGGCGACGGCGCCGAGCTGCGTCCGCGCCAGATTCGCCAGCTCGCCTACGCGCTGGCACGGGTGGCCGACGAGACCGAGAAGCGCAAGCTCACGCATCGCGGGCGCCCACTGCCTGACGAGCTGCGTACCTTCGGCGTGGGGTAGAACCGCTGCCCGATTTTTCGCCGCGCCTAGCCCGAGGCTGATCCCCGAGGGCGAAAACCGGGTTCCCTTGCCCGGCCGGCGCGGCACCCCACACAAGGGCGCACCCGTAAGGGGGAGTGCAGATGACAGTGAAGCGACGCCGCCCGCCGGACCATTTCGATGATCCGTCGATGAGCCGGATCGAGCTGGGCGATCTCCCTGCCGTTCTAGACAGCGAATTGCGGGCCTTGATCCCGAGCGGCACCGATCCCGCCAAGATCGACGAGTTCATGATCCAGTGCCGCGAGGCGGCGCAGCGGGCACCCTCTTGGCACGGGCTGGAACCTGCCGCCGGCCGCGCGAAGCGGCTGCGCGCCGTCGAGATCAAATGCCACGCATTGGTTACGGCGCTGCTCGATCTGCACCGCGACGATCGGCACGAACTGGACCATGCCGTCGATCGGCTGGTGAACGAATATGCGGATGCTGATCTGTCCGAATCGATGCGCGCTGCCGTGGAACGCATCAAACCGAAGGACGAGGGGCGCAAGGTCGTCTGCCTGGGCCATGGCTCTGCGATCGTCAAGTCGCACTTGGTCGCCATCGTTGACGAGGTGCAAGACCTGGAGATGATTGCAGCGCTCGCGGCGGACTCGGCGAAGAAGCGCGCATCGAGGCATGAACGGCCGAAGATTGCGGCGGCGCGCAGCCTCGCGATCGGTGCTGTCCACGCGCACCGGGATGCGTTCGGAACGCTGCCACCTATTGGCGATGGCTGGTTTCAGGCGTTCGTCGCGCGGCTCGGCGAGTCATGCGGGATAACGTGCGGGGTCGAAATCGCGAATCACATGATCCGCATCTGCCAAGACGCGACGAAGCGCGCGACTTAGGGTTGATCGACGAAATAGCGGATCAAACGCCCCTGACAGAGTGGCGCCCATCGCGTCAACTGCGCACCGTGTTCAACACGAAGGGCGCAGATGAAACCCGGACCAACCAAACCCGCGCAGGCCGAGAAAGGCAAGCGCCGCCAAACGAACCCGCAACCGCTGCAAGTCGCGCAGATCGCCGACGCGCTGTTGCGCATGAAGACCGCAGCGCAGATTGCGGGCCTGAGCGAAGCGACGCTCTATCGCCGTGCGGCGAGCGATCCGACCTTCCCGAAGCTCATCAAGATGGGTGCGCGCGCCACCCGCATTCGGGCCGGCGATCTGACGGCTTGGCTTGCCGCGCAGGCGGGAGCGTGAGCCGTGGCGACCGCACGCAACGGCGGCGCCGAAGCGCCGGGGCCAGTCACGCCCACAAGTGACGAAGCCCCGGCCGGTCGCACGGCGCAGGGCTTCAAGGGACAAGCTCATCAGGTGAGCCTCGATTGTCGCCGCGACCAGGTGGCAGCGCAACCCGCAACCGGGCAAGCGCTGCTCACGATCGCAGGCGAGCGCAAGGCCGGCGCGTACCTGGCCCGTCTGCACTGCGAACAGGCCGACCCCGATGAACTGGCAGTGATCGTGTCCATGCTCTACGGCGCGACGCTGCGGGGCTTTTGCCGCGTGATCGAGAAGGCCATCGGAGGGCGCCATGCGTGAGCCCATCGAAGCCTTCCCCGAGACGATCGAGCAGCATCGTGATGTCACCGCCGAGCGGGATGCACGCTTCGCCCGCGTGCGCGCCGCGCTGGCCGCACGAGAGTTCGATCTGATCGTCACAGACGGCCCGCTGTACATCGTCTCCCGCTGGGGCCGCTCGCGAGACCTCGGCGACATGGGCGCGGTTGAAGCGTTCGCCCGCCAAGTGGGGGAGAAACCGTGATTGCCGAGCAAATTCAAACTAGTCGCAATTTGCCTCGCCAGCGTGGCAAGGCCGCCGCCACGTTGGAGCTTGAGGCGGCGATTCATCGCATCGTGCGGGAGCGCCACCCCATCACCGTGCGAGGCGTGTGCTATGCGCTCTTCACGGCGGGCCTGATTCCCGACATGAGCACGGGCAGCACGCAGCGGGTCAGTCGCGTGATGACCGCCATGCGCGAGTCGGACGCGCTGGACTGGACGTTGATCGTCGACGGCTCGCGCGCCGTGGAACGCATCAACGCATGGCGCGATACTGGCAGCCTGATCCGCGCGGCTGTCCAGCAGTACCGGCGCGACTACTGGCAGGATCAACCCGCGCTGGTAGAGGTGTGGAGCGAGAAATCGACCGTGCAAGGTGTGCTCGCGCCAGTGCTCGATGAGTTCGGCGTGACATTCCGAGTGATGAAGGGTTTCGGCTCCTTCACTGCGGTACGGCAAGCGGCCGAAGACTCGCTCGACCTGCCCGACGACCGCGACGCCATTGCGCTGTACATCGGCGATTGGGACCCGTCCGGGCTGTACATGAGCGAGGTCGATCTGCCGCGCCGGCTCGAACGGTACGGGTCGAGCTGGGATTTCAAGCGTATCGCCCTGGTGCGCGACGACCTGAACCGCCTGCCGCACTTCCCGGCCGCCACGAAGGCCGGCGATGCCCGCGCGAGCTGGTACGCCAGTGCCACGAGTGCCGAGCCGAGCAAGTGTTGGGAACTGGACGCGATGGACCCGAACGACCTTCGTGCGCGGGTTCGTGATGCCGTCACCGGCTACATCGATGCCGACGCATGGCGCCACGCCGTCCAGATCGAGCGCACCGAGGTCGAGTCCATGAAGCACTTCCATGCAGCGTGGAACAGTCGGCTTGGAGGCCATGATGGCGAACGGCCGTAACGCGGGCAGGAAAGGCGATACAGGCCGCGATTCGGGCGCATTTGTGGCACTGCCTTGGTCTGTGCTCGATAGCCCCGCATACGGCCGTTTGAGCCATCCTGCGCGGTCGCTGCTGTTGGAGGTCGCGCGGCAGTTCGTGCGCGACAACAACGGCAGGCTGTTGTGCTCGCGTGCTCATCTGGCGAAGCGGGGATGGAAGTCGGCAGACGTGATTCAGCGCGCCAAGTCCGAGTTACTGGCGGCGGCTTTCATCTTCGAGACCGTCAAGGGGCACCGACCGAACCGGGCAAGCTGGTACGCGGTGACGTGGCGGGCGCTCGACCGGCATCCCGATTACGACATCGGCGCCACTGCCGGTTTCGAGCGTGGCGCCTACAGAAACGCGAGCCTTATCCCGTCTGGCGGAACAGAGAGGGCGCTGATAGTTCCGTCTCGCGGAACAGAGAGTCCGCCGCCTGTTCCGTCTCGCGGAACTATCAAGACCGTTCTTGGGGTCTCGTCTGTTCCGTCTGGCGGGCACCATCTAGAGAAGCCATCTGCTGCGGCTGTTCGACGACCGGCGGATGTGCCTGGAATGCCAGCACTACCGCCCGGACCACCGCGGCAACCATCGGCGCGCCGGGCTGCACTCGGCGGACGTAGGGCGTGAACTGGCCGCGACGATGCAGCGCTGCGCCGGATTCAAAAGGACAACAACATGATCGACGCAATGATCGGCGGCAAGCTGCACGGCAAGCCCGAGCGGCGCACCGCGAAGAACGGCAAGCCCTACGCGCTGGCGAAGGTGCGCGTTCTCGCCGGCAATTCAACCATCACTGGCGGCGTGGTCGCGTTTGCCGAACCGGTGCAGGCGGCGCTGCTCGCGCTCGACGATGGCGAGCCGGTCGCGCTGGCCGGCAGCCTCACCATCAAACCGTGGATCGACCGCGAAGGTCGCCCGCGCGCCGGGTTCGATCTGATCGCAAACGCCGTGCTGACGCTGCACCACGCGAAGCGACTCGGCGAAGACTTTTCTCCCCCCACTGAAAGGACGCTATGACCCCCCTGCACGAACAATTGGCCGCCGCCGAGCGCGAACTGGCATCCCTGGACTTTGACGGCGCGCGCGAGCGTGTGCGCCACGCCGAAGCCGAGGCACGAACCTACCCGATAGGCGGGGTTTGGCACGTCGCGGGCGATGCCGAGCAGCAGGCGCAAGGGCGACGCAAGCAGGCTCGCGATGCCCTGGCCAGCATGGAGCGCCGCGCCGACGAACTGCGCCGCGAGGTCGCCGGCATCAGTCGGCTGCTGAACGCCGACAAGCGGGTAGAGCAGGCCAAGGCCGGCGTGCATCGCGCCCAGCAGGCGGCCGACGCCAGTGCAGGCTCGCTCGCCGATGCCGAGGCCGTCGTTGCCCGGCTGTCTGTCGCCATCGATGGCGAAACCCGAGAGGCCGCCGCCGTCGTCGAGGCCGCCGCCGCCGAGATGCTGGAAGCCGCGCGCACCGGCGCGGATGCCGCAAGCGTGCAGGTTCGCCCGGACAGACTCGCACCATTGCAGGCCGCCCTGGCCGGTGCCGAGCGCGAGCGTCGCGCCGCGCGGCGCAAGCACGAAGCCGACAAGGCCGCCGTCGTCGAGGCCGTGCGCCTGGTGCGCGAGTGCGAGGCCGACGCGTCCGAAGCCGCGTATTTGACGGCGCAATCGGCTTTCGTCACGGCAGCAGCGCAGCATGTCGCCGCAATGACGCGCGCAGGCCGCCCGGCGCCCGCGTTCACGGGCCTGCACGGCTTGGTGATGCAAGCCGCGCAGGCCATCGAAAGCGCCGCTCCGTAGCATCGCGCCCGAACGACGCGCGAAAGAGGCATCAATGCTGAATCGAATCTATCTCGGCCCCGCCGACCGGCAGCCGCACACCGTCACGGGCGTTCTCGGCCTTAACGATCTGTTGCCCGGAACCTTCGTCACTCCGGGCAGCGGCGAGCCGCCATTTCAATTGCAGGTGGCCTACAGCGGCACCCGGCGCCCGCTGATTCTCGACTTCCAAGATGCGCTCGACGCGCCGACAGTCGGGGCGCAACCGGCCCGCATCAATTCGCCAATCAAGCAAGGCAATTCGGTTGTCGCCTACGTCCCGGAAAGTGGTCAGCACTATCAGGCGCGCTTCGCCGAGGGCGACTACTCGACTGGCGATCCCCTAGAGGTCGATTCGAACGGCCGGCTAAGGCATGTCGGCGCGGGTCGCATCGTCGCCTACTACGCGCCGAACGTCGGCCTGGATGCCCCGACCTTCGTGGCCGACGACGACGACCTTGCAACCGTCATCATCGCCTGAAAGGAAAGAATCGTGTCAGTCATCCTCAACGACTCCCCGGCGTACCGCCCTTCTCCGGCGACGAACACCCGCGCGCCGAAACCGCCGATCGACTCGCGCACGCGGCCCGCCACGCCCGCCTCGGCGGCGCCCGTCTCCAACGCGGCCCCATACGCGGGCATGTCGCTTTTGCAGCAGCGCGACGCAGCCGAAGCGGGCGTGCTGGCCGCGAAGCTGGACGCGTCGGGGCGGTTTCTGCGCGAGGGGTTGACGTTCGGCGACTTTGCGAAGTTGTCCCTGCGGCGCCTGCGCGAGTTGGAGGCGGGCACCGTCACCGGCAACGCGGCCGACGAGTTCGCGGGCTACGACCTGAACGCTTGCCTGCGCTGAAGTGCCTGCGCTCGACGATGGGCCATTCATTCACCGCATCGTGTCGGCAGCAGAGTGCGAGCCGCTGCAGCCGGGCTTGTGCTCGGTCTTCGATCTGCCCGGCGCACCGATAGAGGTCCTGCGGAGTATGGCGGCATCGCTGAAGCAGCACGGACGGACAGGCCACGACTTCGCCTTCAGGGTCGAGCGTGACGAGAGCGTTGTACGCGGCCGGCGCATGTGCCCCGAAGAAACCGACGAATGGAAGGCCCGCGAAGCCGCTCGCCGCGCACGCCAGCAGGTGCCGAAGCCGACCGGGTACAAGCGCCAGCGAAGCCGCAAGCTGCTCGCCCTGATCGGCGCCGACACCTGATCGCGCAGGACGTTTGCAGATGGACTCGGGCGCAACATCCGGGCGCTGGAAGCCGGGGCAATCCGGCAACCCAAGCGGACGCACGACCGGCTCGGGTGCCGTCGGCAAGCTGCGCGCGGCTATCTCCGGGCAGGTGCCCGACATTCTGGCCGCGATGACCGAGAAGGCACTGGCCGGCGACGTGCAAGCCGCCCGGCTGCTGCTGGAGCGTGTCATCCCGCCAATGAAGCCCGAAGAGCAGGCGCAGCCGCTGGCGCTGCCCGAAGGCTCGCTGACCGATCAAGGCCGCGCCGTGTTGGATGCCGTCTCGGCCGGCGAGCTGGCGCCGTCGCAAGGCGCCGCGCTGCTCGGGGCGATCGGCACACTTGCGCGGGTGGCGGAAATCGACGACCTGGCTCGACGCATCGAGGCGCTGGAAGGGCAACGCGATGACCAGTCTTGAACGCCGCATAGAGGCCCTGGAAGGCCCGCGTGACCCGCAGCGCGAACTGCCCCGCATCCTGCCGGATGACGCGCCACAGGCCGAGATAGACCGGCTGCGCCGCCGTGGCGTGGAGGTGTACCGCTTCAGCGACCCGGAGGCGGTTGAACGCTTCGCACCTTGATGTGCATGCGCAAGCTGGCGAGCGAGCTTGCATTCGTCGCGCTGGAAATCGAGAAGTACGAAGCGGGCGAAGCGAAGAAGCGCATGTCTGCTGGCGGTGGTGATCGGCGATCGGGTATGGCACAAATGCCACCCCCGATAACGGATGCTGGCGCAGCCCGCGAAAAAGCCGCCGCAGCAGTAGGCGTCAGCCCGCGCTACGTTCAAGACGCGAAGAAGATCAAGCGGTAACGTTACCGCTTGATTCCGTGGCCGACCGGATGAAAGCTCGCCGGCCGCATGACGTGCCGCTCACTTCGCAGGCAACGCGCGCGCTCGCTATCTCGCGGGGGACCATCGGGGGACATGCACCCGACTCGCCGCAAAGCCAGTATTGGCGCGGGCCTTGACAGTCACCTCTTCCGCCAGCAGCACGCGAAATCGGGCCCCTTGCGAGGGGCCTGTTCGCTTCCTCGCACAGTGTGTGCCTTGTGGGGCCATCGACTATTGCGGCGTTCTCGCGATTTGGCCCGGCACGCTCCGATACGGTGCATGGCGAGCGTCGTCGGTCGCCAAGCTCACCGGTTGAAGAAGTCGTCCCATTCGAGTTCGGTCTACCACTCGGCCTCGAGGCCGCCGCAGGTCTCGCCCATCGCGCGGCACATGTAGCAGCCGTCGCCTCGCACGAGTTGCGGATCCTCGAGCGGCGGATAGCGCTGCAGCAATTCCAGGATGCCTTCACGCGAGATCGCTTCAGCCGCGCTAGTCGACCGATCTTCGGGTTCGCGAACGCCGCACCGGAACAGTCGATCGATACTCTCCGGGAACAGGACCGAATTCTCGGCGTCGATGTGGCGCCACAGCGTCTGTGAGTAGCGGGTTGCCAACGCCAGCAGGTGGACGCGTTCGTCCGCCGACTGCGGCCGGCATTCGAGCAGTGGCGTCATCTCGTGCATCCAGGCTGCCATTTCGGCATGCTCGAGCGTCAGGGCGCGCACCGGCCCGCGCTCGGCCGAGAGTTCCGCCTGTGTCACGAGCGGATGGGGGAGCACGAGCTCCTCGCGCTCGGTATGGCAGCGGTCGGCGTACTCGGTGAAGAACGCCGCGAAGCGCCGCCCGTCGTCCGGGTTTCCACTTGCGGCAGCGTGGCCGTCGACCCAGGTGCGAAAGGACCCGAGCGCGCGATCGATCAGCTTCATCGCCGGCGCCAGGGTTGCTCATCGAGGGGCGGCTGCCACACAACGCGGATGCTCCGGTTGCCCATGACCGCGACGCGCAGACTGCTTGCGCCCGGTGCAGATCGTACCGCGCAGGCGCCGGCCGCGAGATGGGTCGAGGCCGGCGCGAGTTGGACAGTGCGCATGTAACGTGCGCAAACGGCCCGCAGGGCGCTGCAGGAGGGCACGCTTCAATCGAAGCGCGCGACCACCTCATAGGACGTGCGCGCGCGAAGCTGCGATTCAGCGAGGACATGACCGCGCAGCGGCCAGACGATGGGTGCCAACCGGGGCGGCTTCACGTGCGCGCGCCGCGCGAGCGTCAGATGCGGACGCCAGCGCCGCGTCTCGAGCGTGAGACCAAGAGCGCGCAGTGCAGCGTCAAGCGCGCGCCGCAACTCGGCAAGCGGCGCCGGCACGACCGAGGGTTCGAGGACGGCGATGCCGCCTCGCCACAGCGCGGTGCGATCGAGCGTCAGTTCGCAGCGGGCGCTCGGCAGCGCGAGTGCGCGCGTCAGTTGCGGGATTCGCTCGCGCGGCAGATCGCCGAGGAAGTGCAGCGTCAGGTGCAGGCGCTCGGTGGGAATGATCGCCGCGCCCGGCTGCCAGCGCCACTGGGCGCTTGCCGCCTGCAACGCGGCGCGAACGTGCGCGTCCGGCCAGAGGGCGACGAACAGGCGCACGTTGTCTGCCGTCGCGCGCTCCACTTGCTGCCCCGCCTCGCAGCAGTCAAGGTACCACGCGTACCGGAACGCGCTGCCGCCGGAAACCGCCGGCTGCGGCGCCGAAGTTGGCGCCGAAGGCAGCACGCCGAGCGTCGCAGTCGGCGTCCGGATTCACGATCAACACCGGCCGCCCGGTCTTCATGCTCGGGCGGTAGTGGAGGCTGCCAGGCATGGCGCGCATCCCGATCTGGCGTGCCGGCCGGATCGGATCAGGGCAGCAGCACGGCGGCGCCGCTGAAGCGCCCGGCGCGCAGATCGTCGAGTGCCGCATTCGCCTGCGCCAGCGGGTAGGCGACGGTCTGCGCGACGACCGGGATGCCTGCGGCGAGCGGCAGAAAGCCGAGCGCATCCTCGCGCGTCAGGTTCGCGACCGAGCGCAGCACGCGCTCCTCCCACAGCAGCGCGTAGGGGAAGGACGGGATGTCGCTCATGTGGATGCCGCCGCAGACGACGGTCGCGCCGGGCGCCGTCGCGCGCAGCGCGGCCGGCACCAGCGCACCGACCGGCGCGAAGATCAGCGCGGCGTCGAGCGGCGCCGGCGGCGCGGCGGTTGACGGCCCGGCCCAGACCGCGCCGAGGGCGCGCGCGAAACCCTGCGCCTGCGCGTCGCCTTCGCGCGTGAAGGCGTACACCTCGCGGCCCTGCGCGATCGCGACCTGCGCGACCAGATGCGCCGCCGCGCCGAAGCCGTAGATGCCGAGCCGCCGTGCGTCCCCCGCCAGCCGCAGCGAGCGGTAGCCGATCAGTCCGGCGCACAGCCAGGGCGCCATCGCCTCGTCGCTGGTGCCGCTCGCGCCCTCGGGCAGCGCGAAGCAGTAGCGCGCATCGGCGAGCGCGAGTTCGGCATAGCCGCCGTCGATGTCGTAGCCGGTGAAGCGGGCCCGCTCGCACAGGTTCTCGCGCCCGGCGCGGCATTGCGCGCACTCGCCGCAGGTCCAGCCGAGCCACGGCACGCCGACGCGCTGGCCGATGCGAAACTGCCCGACACCGGCGCCGATGCCGGCCACCACGCCGACGATCTCGTGCCCGGGGACGAGAGGCAGCTTGGGCCTCGCGAGTTCGCCGTCGACGATGTGCAGGTCGGTGCGGCACACGCCGCAGGCGCGCACCCGGATCAGCACCTGGCCCGGGCCGGGCCGCGGGTCGGGCAGGTCCATCGGCACGAGCGGCGTGCCGGGGCGCGTCAAAACCATCGCCTTCATGTCGCCGCCGCCTCAATGCGCCATCAGCACCGGCACCGTCATCTGTTGCAGCAGCGATCGCGTCGCGCCGCCGAGCGCCCATTCCTTCAGCCTCGACTGGCCCCAGGCGCCCATCACGATCAGGTCCGCATCCAGATCGGCGGCGCGCGACAGCAGCAAGTCGCCGACGCCGATCGGCGCCACCTCGTCGGCGAAGCGGACGTTGGCGACGCCGTGGCGCCGCAGCCAGGCGGCCAGATCCTGCGTCGGCAGCGGCCGGGCCGGTGCTTCGCGCTGCGTCATCACGGTGATGCCGTGCGCACGCCGCAGCAGCGGCAGCGCCGCGGTGAAGGCGTGCGCCGATTCGCGGCTGTCGTTCCAGGCCGCAAGCACCTGCCGTCCGGGAACGCGATGGCGGCCGGCGTACGGCACGACGAGCACCGGCCGTCCGCAGCCGAGCACGACCTGCTCGGGCAGATCGCGCTCGAGGCGATCGGCCGCGGCGCCCGGCTCGAGTTGGCCGATCACGGTCAGATCGGCGGCGCGCGCGAGCGCGAGCACGCCCGCGGCGTGCCCGGACTCGACGACGCGGCTCTCGTGCGAGCCGAGCGCAGCCGCTGCGACCTGCGCGTCGAACGCCTCGCACAACAGCTGCGCACACTTTCGCAGGTACTGGCGCGTCGCGATCAGGTAGCCGGGATCGACGAGCGAGGCGCCAAATTCGATCGGCGCGGCGACCTCACCGGTCGGCGCGACGCCGATCAGGTGGCTGCCATGTTCGCGCGCGATCGCGATCGCGAGCTCGGTGCGCGTCGCGCTGTTCGCGCTGCCGTCGAGATGAAGGACGATGGTCTGAATCATGTCTGCGCTGCGCTTTCGTTCGGTGAATCGGGACGCTTCGCGATTGCCGTCGCCGCGCCGCAGCTTCGGGCGAATCGCCGCTGCCGGCCGCGCTCAGCCGCATGCGGCGCGCGGGCGAGCCAGCCCGGCGCCTTCGGCGGCGCCGCCGCGCCGGGCATGAACGAGGCCGCGCGTATTGCTCGCGCAGGCGAGCAGCCGCTCGCGGTCGAGGATCTCGACCTCGCGGTTGTTGACCGCGACGCAGCCCCAGTTCGCGAGCGCGCCGAACGAGCGGCTCACCGTCTCGTGGGCGACGCCGAGGTGGCTTGCAATATCGCGCCGGCTCATGCGCAGGTACAGGCGGCGCGGCGACTGGCCCCGCTCGGCCATGTGATCGGAAAACTGCAGCAGAAAGCGCGCCAGCCGCACCTCGGCCGACACCGCGGCCATCAAATGGGCGATCTCGACCTGGTGCAGCAGCTGCCGGCTCGCCGCCAGGTGCAGCACGCGACCGAGGGCGGGGACGCGCGCGCTCAGGCCGAACAGATCGGCGACCGGCAGCGCGTAGACGGTCGAATCCTCGAGCGCGACGGCGGTCGTCGGATAGGCACGCTGGCACAGCGCGTCGTAGCCGAGCATCTCGGCGCGCCCGGCAAAGCCGAGCACCTGCTCGTAGCCGTCCTCGGCGGTGTGCATCAGCTTGAAGGTGCCGACGGCGATGAAATAGACCGCCTGCGCGCAGGTGCCTTCGTGGAACAGCGCGACGCCGGCGCGCACCCGCCGCGTCGTGATCTGCGCCGTCGCGTGCGGCGCCGGCTCGGCGACCCCCATCAGCCGGAACAAGGCGGCCAGGCCATCCTGCGGCGCGGCGGCGCTGCGCCGCACGAACCAGGCATCGTTGCTCCCCGCGGCTTGATCGATCTCGAGATTGGCCATGCTCATGATGCTTCTCCGCCCTGCGTGATCCGATGCTCCCGTTGCCGACTCAGTTCATGGTGCGAGCATCGCGCGCCGCGCCTGCCAAGGCTATCGGGGAGTGGCGCGCAAAGGGATAGGAAGCTTCTGTTCGCGGGGTAGGACGATTCCGAATCGCCGCGCCGGCCCGCGGGCGCAGCGGCGCGCTACGATAGACGCCGGCCATGCCCGTCCCCGGCATGGCCGGGCCGGAGACAAGCTGACGTGAGCCTCGAAGCGGCGTGCGCGGCGCACGCAACCCCCGACGATGCCGACTGACGGCGCACCCCGGCGCGACCGCCTCGATGTGCCGATGGCAAGCCTGGCGCGCGCGGCGCACGAGGCGATCGTCGTGATCGACGAGGCGCAGCGCGTCGTCATGCTCAATCCGGCGGCGGCGGAGATGTTCCGCTGCCGCAGCGCCGACGTGCTGGGCGGCCCCCTGTCGCGCCTCATCCCGCAGCGCTTTCACGCCGCGCATGCCGGCTACGTGACGCAGTTCGGCGCCTCCGGCGTGGCCGAAAGGACGATGGCCGAACGCTCGACGGTGACCGGCCTGCGCGCCGACGGCGAGGAGTTTCCGGTCGCCGTCACGATCGCCCGCATCGACGGCCTCGGACCCTTCGCGAACGGCCGCCACTTTGCCGCGCTGCTGTGCGATCTGAGCGTCGAGCAGGATCTGCGCGACGAGATCGAGGCGCTGCGGCGCGGCTTTCGCACCGTCGTCGAGATGTCGCCGAATGCGATGTGGATCGCGCAGGCCGAGCGCATCGTCTTCGTCAACCGGGCGTGCCTCGCGCTGTTCGGCGCGCGCTCGCCCGAGCAGTTGCTGGGGCGCACGATGTACGAGCTGCTGCACCCCGGATCGCGCGACACGGTGCGCGCCGAGGTGACGCGCGCGCTCGCGGTGGATGGCGATGGGTCGCGGCTGCAGGAGCGCATCGAGCGCCTCGACGGCACGCCGTGCGACGTCGAGATCGCGCTGGCCGCGCTGCCGGACCACGGCCGCACGACGCTGCAGATGGTGATCAACGACATCACGCAGCGCCGCCGCGAAAGCCAGGAGCAGGAGCGCGTGCGCGACACGCTGCGCAAGCTGTCGCAGCGCCTGGTCGAGGTGCGCGAGGACGAGCGCCGCCGCATCGCGCGCGAACTGCACGACGAACTCGGACAGCGGCTGACCGCGCTCAAGATGGACCTGGCGAGCCTCGCACCCGGGACGCGAAGCGGCAAGACGCGCGAACGCATCGATGCCATGCTCGAGATGCTCGACGAGACCGTGACCTCGGTGCGCCGCATCTCGGCCGACCTGCGCCCGCTGATGCTCGACGATCTCGGGCTCGACGCGGCGATCGAATGGCTGGCGCGCGACGCGGCGCGCCGCATGGGGATCGACGTCAAGGTGGAACTCGACGCCGCCGTCTCGGCAGTCGATGCGCGCAGCGCGATCGCGCTCTATCGGATGGTGCAGGAGGCGCTGACCAATGTCGCGCGTCATGCGCGCGCGAGCGAAGTGCACATCGAGATGAAGCATGCGGACGGCGAACTCGTGCTCACGGTGCGCGACAACGGCGTCGGCTTCGCGGAGCGCGCCACGGCGAAGGACGATTCGTTCGGCCTGCTCGGCATCGGCGAGCGCGCGCTGATGCTGGGCGGCCGCATGGAGGTGGACAACGCGCCCGGCGGCGGCGGGCGGCTTCGGGTTCGCCTGCCGGCCGCGATCACCGCGCCGCTGCTGCTGCCGCCGCCGCTGGCGCCGGAGCCGGCGCGATGACGCGCCGCGCCGGCGGCGCCGCGCTGCGCCTGCTGCTGGTGGATGACCACACCATCGTGCGCGAGGGTTTGAAGCGCATCCTCGAAGCGACGGACGACGGCTTCGTGATCGTCGAGGCGAGTTCGGGCCATCAGGCGCTCGAGGCGCTCGCCCGCTCGGCCTTCGCGCTCGCGATCGTCGACCTCTCGATGCCCGGCATGAACGGGCTCGACCTGATCCGCCGCATCAAGGCCGGCTATCCCGGCGTCGCCGTGCTCGTGCTGAGCATGCACGCCGAGGATCAGTACGCGTTGCGCTCGTTCAAGGCCGGCGCGAACGGCTACGTGACGAAGGACAGCGCTTCCGAGGAGCTCGTGCGCGCCGTCCACAAGGTGGCGGCCGGCGGCGCCTATGTGACGGCGAGCCTTGCCGAGCGCGTCGTGCAGCAGTTGAACGGTGCGGCCGACATGCCGCGCCACGCGCAGCTCAGCGATCGCGAACTGCAGGTGCTGCGCCTGATCGTCCGCGGCGAGCGGCTGACCGATATCGCGCGCGCGCTGCACCTGTCGGTGAAGACCATCAGCACGCACAAGGCGCGCATCCAGGACAAGCTGCAGCTCGGCAGCACCGCCGCGCTCGTGCGCTACGGGCTCGAGCAGGGCCTGAACGACGACGGCGCGCTGCCGCCTACTTGACGAGCATCACCGGCACCTCGGCAAGCTGCACGACGCGCTGCGCGGTCGAGCCCATGAACAGGCTGCCGATCGCGCCCTTGCCGCGCGTGCCCATGACGATCTGGTCGGCGCCGCATTCGGCCGCGGCGGCGACGATCTCGGGTGCCGGCGAGCCCTCGGCGCGGCGCGTCGTGCCGATCGCCAGGCCGCAACCGCGAGCATGATCGAGCGCCGCCGCGATCAGGCTGTCCTGCTCGCGCAGTTGTGCCTGTTCGATCTCGCCGCGCGTCGCGGATGGCAATCCGGCCAGCGGCGACAGGCGCGCGCGCACATTGATCAGCACGACGCCGAGCGGCTCCGTCCGGCCGGCAAGCCGGGCGACCGCCTCGATGGCGCGGTTCGACGGCTCCGAGCCGTCGACGGCGAGCAGGATCTTGATCATTCCTCCACTCCTCATGGTCGTGGATGTCGGTGTTGCAATACCGACGCATCGGTGCGCCGAGCGGATCCGGCGGCGCCTTCGGCCCGCTCTCGCTGCCGGGCGGCGTCGAGCGCCTGCATGACCTCGGCGTCGTCGAGCTGATGGAAGTCATCGTAATGCAGGCCGATCGCGCGAAACGGATCGGGCTGCGAAAGGCAAACCAGGTCGTCGACGTCGGGGCGCAATGCGCGGCAGGTATCGGCCGGCGCAACCGGCACGGCCAGGATCAGGCGCCGGGGCCCCTTGCGGCGCAGCGCCTGGAGCGCGGCGCGCACCGTGGTGCCGGTCGCGACGCCGTCGTCGACGACGATCGCGGTCGCGCCGCCGACCGGCCGCGGTTCGCGGCCCTGCAGGTAGAGCGCGCGGCGGCGCGCGATCTCCTGCAGTTCGCGCTGCGTCTGCCGCTCGATATAGTCCTGATCGATGCCGGGCATGCCGAGCATCGCCTCGTCGATGACGACCTCCGGCCGCGCGCCATCGACGACCGCCGCGACCGCAAGCTCGGGCTGCCAGGGTGCGCCGATCTTGCGCACCAGCAGCAGATCGAGCCGGGCGCCGAGAACGCGGGCGATCTCGGCGCCGATCGGCACGCCGCCGCGCGGCAGCGCGAGGACGACGATCGGCGGCTCGAGCTTCATCGACGCGAGCTGCCGCGCGAGCGCGCGCGCCGCCTGTTCCCGATCCGCGAAACGATGCGAGGTCATGCCGCGCGGCGCAGCCGCAGATGATTCGCGAACCAGGTGCCGGCCAGATGCGCCGCGGCGTCCAGCGCGCCGGGTTCGGCGAACCGGCTCGACGCACCGGGGACGACCTCGAGGCGCCGGGCACCGCGCAGAAGGCGCAGCGCGTCGCGGTTCAGCGCGAGCAACGCGGTATCGTCGCCGCCGACGATCAGCAGCGTCGGCGCATCGACGCGTGCAAGCGTCGCCGCGCCCGCGAGGTCCGGGCGGCCGCCGCGCGAGACGACGGCGCAGATCCTTGCGCCGCATCGGGCGGCCGAGCGCAAGGCCGCGGCGGCGCCTGCGCCGGTACCGAGCACGCCGAGCGGAAGTTGCGCCGTCGCGGCGTGCCGGTCGGCCCAGGCGAGCGCGGCATCGATGCGCATCGCCAGCAGATCGACGCCGGCAGCGGTGCGGCTTCGCGCCGACTCGGCCGCGCCCGGCAACTCGAGCGACAGCGTTGCCAGGCCGTAGCCATGCAAGGTCTCGGCGACGAAGGTGTCGCGGCGATCGGCGCCGGCGCCGCCGCTGCGGCGCGCGACGACGACGAGGCCGGTCGCGTCGGACGGCAGCGCCAGCTCGCCCGCAGCTTCGACTGCGCGCATGCTCACCTGCTCGCGATGCATCACCGATTCCACTCGAGGTCGCCTTTCGCCATGGCGCCATCGTGCGTCACGCCGCGTGCATGGCGTTGCGTTCGCTCAACGCGGGGTGTCGAATCGGCGCGCGGCGGTGCGCACGGCACACCCGGCAGGGCTTTCGGCCTATCGGGCCGACGCCCGCCGCGCGCAGTTCACTTGCGCATTCACTGCCGCAGCCAGTGCGCGGCGACATAGAGCACGAGCGCGCTGGCGCCGACCACGGCGAACATCGTCCACAGCACGCCAGTGCGCCGCGCGGCGCCCCGGCGGTGCCGCCGTTCCTGGGGCCAGCTGCTGTGGGCGCTGCCGGAGAGGGTCGAATAGGTGGTGGAAGCGAACTCGCTCGGCGAGTCGTCCTTCGTCTCGTCGTCCCACTTGTAGCGCTGGTTCTTCATGTATCCAATTGTGTCGCATGTACCGGCCTGCGGCGAGCCCGCGATTCAGGGGGGTTTCCGCCGCCGGCCGCGCTGCGAGCGGTCGCTTCGCACAACTTTACGCAGCCCGTATCGGTCGTTTACGCCGGCGCGCGAACATGCGTCCATGGCCGATGGGGCCAGCCACCGTAGGAGCAAGCCATGACTGAATCGAACAACGAACTGCCTGGCAAGGCGTCGCTGCCGCGCCGCGCGAGCCGGGCGAAGAAGGTCGCGCTCGTGACGCTCGTCGCGCTCGCTGCCGGCGTCGGCGCCGTCGCCTGGGCCGACGGCCGCCCGGGCGGCTGCGGCGGCCCTGGCATGGGCGGGCCGGGGATGATGGGCGGCGGCCACGGCATGATGTGGGACGGCACCCGGATGAGCGATCGCATGCTCGAAGGGCTGGATGCGACCGACGCCCAGCGCGCCCAGATCCGCCAGATCACGCAGGCCGCGGCGGCCGACATGAAGACGCAGTTCGAGGCCGGACGCGCGCTGCGCGAGCAGGGTCTGGCGATCTTCAGTGCCCCGGCGGTCGACCCGGCGGCCGCCGAGTCGCTGCGTCAGCAGATGGTCGCCCACTACGACCAGATGAGCCAGAAGACGACGCAGACCATGGTCGCGATCGCCAACGTGCTGACGCCCGAGCAGCGCGCCAAGTTCGCCGAGCGCGTGAAGCTGCGCGGCGAGCAGCGCCGCGACCGCATGCAGCGCCAGCAGGGCGCGCCCGCGTCGAAGAACTGAGGCACAAAGGGGCCGATAGCGGCGGGCGGCTATGCTCGCCGCATCCCGGTCCCCGCGCTTGACCCCATGCCTGCCCGACTGCTGCTGATCGACGACGACGCGCGCCTTGCCGCGATGCTCGGGGACTACCTGCGCGGCGCGGGCTTCGACGTCGACACCGCGCCGACCCTCGCCGCCGGCCGGATGCGGGTCGCGACGCAGGCCTACGACGCGCTCGTGCTCGACCTGATGCTGCCCGACGGCGACGGCCTCGAGCTGTGCCGCGATCTGCGTGCCAACCCGGCGACGCGCCAGTTGCCGCTCCTGATGCTGACGGCGCGCGGCGAGCCGACCGACCGCATCGTCGGTCTCGAACTCGGCGCCGACGACTATCTGCCCAAACCGTTCGAGCCGCGCGAGCTGCAGGCGCGGATCAAGGCGCTGCTGCGGCGCGCCGCGCCCGAACCGAACGCCTCCCAGGTGCTGCGCTTCGGGCGCCTCGAGATCGATCTGGGGGCGCGCTCGGCGCGCATCGACGGCCGCGCCTGCGATCTCACGGGCCACCAGTTCGACCTTCTCGTCGTCCTCGCGCAAAGCCCGGGCCGCGTGCTGTCGCGCGACCAGATCATGGACGCGCTCAAGGGCCACCCGATGGATGCCTTCGACCGCTCGATCGACGTCCACGTCTCGCGCATCCGCGCCGCGATCGAGGACGACCCGAAATCCCCGCGCCGCGTGCTCACCGTGCGCGGTGCCGGCTACGTATTCGCACGCAAGCAAGACGGCGACGATTCAGCCTGAACAATGCGCACGCTGTATCTGCGCATCTACCTCACGGTCGTCGCCGTGCTGCTCGTCTTCGCGCTCGTCTCCGGTTTTCTGCTCCAGCGCAATATCGACAGCGCGCGCGCCGAGGAGCAGCTGCTGTGGGCCGAGCGCCTCGCCGAATGGGGCGAGTACGCGCAGCGCCACCTGCCGCCATCGAGCGCGAGCCAGGACGAGCAGCGCGCCGCGCTGCAGGAGTTGTCACAGCGCATGCGCGTGCCGCTCGCGCTCGATGCTGCGGACGGCGAACGCATCGCCGCGTCCGAGCGCTTCGATCGGCGCGAGGCCGATGCGCAGCAAGGGCGCAGCCCGGGCCTGCGCATCGCCTCGTTGCCGCTCGCCGACGGCCGCACGCTGCGCGTGCTGCGCCCCGGTCCGCACGGTCCGATGCGTCCGCGCGGCGCGTTCGGCGTGCCACCCCTCGGGCCGCCGCTTCCGCCGCCCGGCGCCCTCGGCTGGCTCGCGCTGCCCGGTGCGGGGCTCGTGATGACGCTCGCGCTGCTGTTCGCCGCGATCTCGATCGGCGCCTATCCGGTCGTGCGCCGCCTGACGCGCCGCCTCGAATCGCTCGAGCGCGGCGTCGAGGCATTCGGTGCCGGCGCGCTCGACCGCCGCGTCGCCGAGGACGGCAACGACGAAGTCGCCGCCGTCGGCAAGAGCTTCAACCGCGCGGCGGCGCGCATCGAGACGCTGGTGCGCTCGCACCGCTCGCTGCTGGCGAATGCGAGCCACGAGCTGCGCTCGCCGCTGGCACGCATGAAGATGGCGCTCGCCATGTTCGAGGACGCGCCGGCCGACCGGCGCGAGGCGCTGCGCCGCGAGATCGACACCAATATCGCCGAGCTCGACGCCCTCGTCGAAGAGGTGCTGCTCGCGAGCCGGCTCGACGCCGCGCAGGCGCTCGAGCGCAAGGAGCGCGTCGAACTGCTCGCCCTTGCGGTCGAGGAGGCGGCGCATTTCGACGCCGATGTCGATGGCGCGGCGGTGGCGGTCGACGGCGACGAGCGGCTGCTGCGCCGCGCGCTGCGCAACCTGCTCGAGAATGCGCGCCGCTACGGCGGCGGCGAGATCGCGGTGCGCGTGCAATCGCGCGACCGGCGCGCCCTGCTTTGCGTCTGCGACCGCGGGCCGGGCGTTCCCGAGGCCGCACGCGAGCGCATCTTCGAGCCGTTCTATCGCCTGCCGGGGCATGCCGAACTCGCCGGCGGTGTCGGCCTCGGCCTCGCCCTCGTCAAGCAGATCGCCGAACGCCACGGCGGCAGCATCCGCTGCGCGGCGCGCGACGGCGGCGGAAGCTGTTTCGAGCTGTTGCTGCCGCTGGCCTGATCGCCGACGCGCCAGCGCTGCGGCGCTATGCTTGGCACGATGACGGCCGGGCGACCCTACGACGTGGCGATTCTCGGTGCGACCGGCTATACCGGCCGCCAGGCGGTGCGCGCGATGCGGCGCCAGGGCGCGGGCGTGCGCTGGGCGGTCGCCGGGCGCAACGTCGCCGCGATGCAGGCGCTGGTCAGCGACGGCACGCGGCGCGGTGTGCGCAAGCCCGGCGTACTGCTTGCCGATACGACCGATGGCGCATCGCTCGCGACGCTCGCGTCGCAGACCAAGGTGCTGCTCAACCTCGCCGGCCCGTACGCGACGACCGGCGAGGCGGTCATCGAGGCCTGCATCGCGCACGGCACGCACTGCCTCGACCTGAGCGGCGAGACGTTCTGGGTGCGCCGGATGATCGAGCGCCATTACGACGCGGCGGTGGCGGCAGAGGTCCGCATCATCCCGAGCTGCGGCTACGAGGTGCTGCCGTTCGACATCGCGACGCTGTGGATCGCCGACGCGCTGCGCCAGCGCCACGCCCAGGCGTGCCGCGAAGTGAAGCTCGTCGTCGCCTTCACCGGCCGGCGCATCACGCGGCTTGCCGATGCGGCCAGCGGCGGCACGGTGGCGACGATGCGCATGCTGCTCGAGCACGACCGCAGTGACAGCATCCGCAACATGGCCTGCCTGCTGCCGGCGGCGCGCGCCGATGCGGCGGCCGTCGCAAGGCGCAACGCGATCGAGTGGACGCCGCGCTACGACGCCGATATCGGCGCGGTCGTCGCGCCGAGTGTCCCGGCGCCGTTCGTCAATCCGCCGATGGTGCTGCGCAGCTGGGCGCTGATCGACGACGAGACGCTCTTCACGCCCGATTTCCGCTACCGCGAGGGCTCGAACATGGCCGCACTCGTCGCCGCGCCGCGCCTGCTGCCGGCGGCGGCGACGCTGCCGCTGCAGTTCGCCGCCGCGGCGTCGGTCGCCGCGCCGCTCGCCGGGCTCGGCGCAAGCGTCTGCGGCCCGCTGCAGTTCCAGCGTCAGGCCCTCGCGAAATTGATCGAACGCTTCGCGCCGCAGCCGGGCGAAGGTCCGAGCGAGGCGGCGCTCGACGCGATGGGCTACGAGTTCACCCTCTTCGCCACTGCCGCCGATGGCCAGCGCGTGCACGGCCGGGTGACGGCCGAAGGCCATCCGGGCTACCGCTCGACGCCGGAGATGGTCGTCGCGATGGCCAATGGGTTGGCGCTGGGCACGCTCGGACGCACGCCGCACGTCGGCATCGTCACGCCGGCCAGCGGCCTCGGTCTGGAGGCGGTCCAAGCATTGCGCCCGGCCGGGGTGCGCTTCAGCCTTCTGTAGCTGGGCGCGTCGCAGCGGCCGCCGCGGCGCGGTGCTCGGCACGTTCCTCGCGCCGGCGGGCGCGCAGCACCCAGGCGAGCAGGCCGCACAGCGAGACCGCGGCGATCGCGATGCCGAGCGTGAATGCCGCCCAGGAGCCGGGGGCGCCCTGCAGCGAAGGCGGCACGCGGCCGCTGCGGTCGAAGGCGAGCCAATAGCCGCCGCCCATGCCCACGCCCCACAGCGACGCCACGTAGATCAGCACCGGCGGCGTCGCGATATGGTAGGCGCGCAGGATGAAGGCGGCGATCGCCTGCGTCGCGTCGCCGACGTGAAAGAGCATCACCCAGGCGAGCAGCGGCAGCGCGGCGGCGAGGATCGCGGCGTCGCCGGTATAGACGCCGAGCAGCCGCTCGCGCGCGAGCCAGGCGGCGCCGCCCATCAGCAGCGCGATCACGAGGCCGAGCTGCATGCCGTGCCAGCCGATGCGGCGCGCATCGCGGCCGTCGTTCGCGCCGAGGCGCTGCGCGGCGAGCGTGCCGGCGGCCATGCCGATCGCCAGCGGCATCATGAACATCATCGAGACGAGGTTGATCGCGATCTGGTGGCCGGCGACGGCGAGCGCGCCGAGCCGCGAGATGAAGAACGCCATGAAGGTGAAGGCGGTGATCTCGATGCCGATCGACAGCCCCATCGGCACGCCTAGCCGCAGCAGCGCGCGCTGCGCGGCGGCCTGCGGCCGCGCCAGCCCGGCGCGGTGCAGGCCGAACTGCGCATAGAACGCATCGCGCCGCAGCAGCACGAAGGCGGCCCCGCACTGCGCCCACATCGCAAGCGCCGTGGCGATGCCGCAGCCGGTGACGCCGAGCGCCGGCATGCGCCCGCCGCCAAGCCCCGCCGGCAGCTCGAAGCCGTTGATCAGCGCGATGCTCAGCGGCACCTTGAGCGCGAGCGCCGCGAGCTGCAGCAGCATCACGGCGAGCGGGCGCGAGACGGCGACCGTGAAGCCGCGATAGGCGGTGAAGAGCAGCGCCGCGGGCAATGCGAAGGCGAGCGCCGCGAGATAGCCGCGCACCCGCTCGGCGACCTCCGGCTCGGCGCGCGAGAGGGCCAGGAACGGCTGCGGCCACAGCAGCAAGGCGCCGCCGATCAGGCACAGGCCGAGTGCGAGCCAGACCGCTTGGTGGAGCTGCTCGCCGGCCTCCTTCAGCCGGCCGGCGCCGAACAGCTGGCCGGCGATCGGCCCGATCGCGAGCACGATGCCCATCAGGCCGACGAAGATGCTCAAGTAGGCGGCGGCGCCGACCGCGAGCGCGGCCAGGTCGAGCGCGCTGTAGCGTGCGACGAGCACGGTATCGACAGTTGCGAAGGCGACCACCGCGAGCTGGCCGACGAAGACCGGCCAGGCCAGCGGCCCGATGCGGCGCACGTCCTGCGCGAATGTCATGCGCGGGTTGCGCGGCGCCGCGGCCGCCGCCGGCGCGTTGGATGGGGGTGCGGTCATCGGCTCAGCGGCGGCGGGTGCGCGCGCCGGCGCCGCTCGTCTCGCGCGCCCGCTCCGCATAGCGGTTGAAGCGCCACGCCGTCCCTTCCTGCGTGATGCGCCGCCAGGTCTGGCGCTTCTCGGCCGGCGTCATCAGCGTCCAGAGCTGCACCTCTTCGAAGGTGCGTCCGCAGCCCTTGCAGATGGCGTCGCCCTGGCTCGTCGAGCAGATCGCGATGCACGGCGCGTCGGGCGTGCTCGCATACCAGGCCAGCCAGGCGGCGCGCGCATCCGGCGCCATCGCATCCTCGTCGCGCTCGCTGACGTGCGCGATCGCCATCAGCGCATAGATCTCGGCCAGCGCGCGCACCTCGGCGCAGGCGGTGATGCCGTCGGCCGAGGGCTTCTTCTCGCGCCACCAGTTGATGGCCGATTCGATATCGGTGATGTGCAGATTGGCCATCGAATGTCTTGCGTCAAGGCGAGCATAGCGCGCCCGCGCTTCGCGCCCGGCCGGCGTGCCATAGTTCGGCATGCTTGCTGGAACGGAAATCCGGGCGTGAAACTCGGCGGCTGGTTCGCCGCCGCAGGCGTCGTGCTGGCCGCGGCCGCCGCTGCCGTCGCCTGGCGCGAATGGCCGCTCGAGGTGGGCGTCTCGCCGGTCACGCGCGGCCCGGCGATCGAGGCGGCGTACGCGACCGGCATCGTCGAGCCGAGCGTGATGCTGCCGGTCGCGCCGCGCAGCGGCGGGCGGCTCGCCGCGCTGCTCGTCGACGAAGGCGCGGCGGTGAAGAAGGGCCAGGTGCTGGCGCGCATGGACTCGCCCGACCTCGCGCACACCGTCGAGGAGATGCAGGCGCGCGAACGCCTGGCGCAGACCCAGTTCGATCGCACGCGCGATCTGGTGGCGCAGAATTTCATGTCGGGCGCCGAGCTCGACCGCACCCGCACCGAGCTGGCCGCCGCGCAGGCGGCGCTCAAGCGCGCGCAGGCGCAGCTCGACTACAACCTGCTCGTTGCGCCGGCCGATGGCAGCGTGCTGCGCCGCGACGGCGAGATCGGCCAGTTCATCCCCGCCGGCCAGGCGGTCTTCACGCTCGCCTGCTGCGCGCCGCTGCGCGTCGCGGCCGAGGTCGACGAGGAGGATATCGTGCGCGTCGCCGTCGGCCAGAAGGTCGTGCTGCGCGGCGATGCGCTGCCCGACCGCGTCTTCGACGGCACGGTCGCCGAGATCACGCCCAAGGGCGACCCGGTCGCGCGCAGCTACCGGGTGCGTATCGCCTTCGCCGATCCGGCGGCGGTCGTCGCCGCCGGCGTGCGCACCGGCATGACGATGGACGCCAATATCGTCATCGCGCGCCGCGAAGGCGTGCTGCTCGTCCCGAACCGCGCGCTGCACGGCGACACCGTCTGGGTCGTCGAGGGCGGCGTGCTGCACGCGCGCAGCGTCGAGCGCGGCGTCGTCGGAGCCGAGCGCACCGAGATCACCTTCGGCCTCGCCGAGGGCGAGCAGGTCGTCGTCTCCGACGTCGAGGCGGCGCGCGAAGGCCGGCGCGCCAGGGTGGCGCCGGCCGCCGCCGCATCGGCGCCGGCCTCCGCCGCGGCGCGCTGACGGGACGGCGGCGGGGGGCGGCCCGCCCGACATCGCGGTCGCGCACCTGACGAGCCGCAAGCGCCAGACGCTCGTCTCGCTCACCGGCGTCGTCCTCGGCGTCGCATTCTTCCTCGCCGTCTCGGCGTTGATGCGCGGCTCGGAGCGGGACTTCATCAAGCGTCTCGTCGACAACAGCCCGCACATCACGGTCTACGACGTATACCGCCAGGCGCGCGAGCAGCCGGCCGCGCTGCGCTGGCCGGAGGCGGCGGTCGAGGTGCGCAACGTGCGCCCGCAGCGCGAGACGCGCGGCATCCGCGGCTGGCCGCAGCGGCTGGCGGCGATCGAGGCGCTGCCCGGCGTGCGCGCCGCGCCGGTGCTCGCCGGCTCGGCGGTGCTCAGCTTCGCCGGCCGCCAGCAGGGCGTCGCGCTGTCGGGCATCGTGCCCGAGAAGATGAGGCACGTCTCGACGATCGAGGAGAAGATGACGCACGGCACGCTCGCCGCGCTCGCCGCGAATCCGAACGGCGTCATCGTCGGCCAGGGGCTGATCGACAAGTTCAGCCTGCACATGGGCAGCACGCTGTCGGTCGTCGGCGACGACGGCCAGAGCCGCGCGCTGCGCGTCGTCGGCATCTTTCGCACCGGCAACGCCGCCTACGACGAGGACCAGGCCTTCGTGCTGCTCAAGCGCGCGCAGTCGCTGCTCGGGCGCGAGAACCGCATCAACCGCATCATCATCCAGCTCGCCGACCCGTACGCGGCGCGCGACGTCGCGCAGACGATCGAGGCCGCGGTCGGCTACAAGTCGGTCTCGTGGATCGAGGCGTCCGAGGACGTGATGAGCCTGCTGCTGGTGCGCAACCTCATCATGTACAGCGTCGTCGGCGCGATCCTCGTCGTTGCCGCGTTCGGCATCTACAACACGATCTCGACGATCGTGATGGAGAAGACGCGCGATATCGCGATCCTGAAGTCGATGGGCTTTCGCGCGCGCGACGTGCGCCGCGTCTTCCTGATCGAAGGCCTGATCGTCGGCAGCCTCGGCAGCAGCTTCGGCGTGCTCGCCGGCATCGGCCTGATGGCCGTGCTGGCGCAAATCGAGGTCCGCCCGCCGGGCGTCGCCGAGATCGTGCACCTGCCGATCTGGTGGGGCGCCGACCAGTACGCGCTGGCCGCCGCATTCGCGCTGCTGTCGTGCGTCGTCGCATCCTACCTGCCGGCGCGCCGCGCCGGGCAGGTGCATCCGGTGGATATCCTGCGAGGAGCGGCATAGAGACGTGGGCGAAGTCATACACGCCGAGAACGTGACGCGCACGCTGTCGGGCGAGGTGCCGGTCACGCTCGTGCGCGACGTGAACCTGCAGATCGAGCGCGGTGAGTTCGTCGTCATCATGGGGCCGTCGGGCTCGGGCAAGTCGTCGCTGCTGTACCTGCTCGGGCTGCTCGATGTGCCCAGTAGCGGCCGCATCGCGATCGACGGCGCGGACACGAGCGCCTTCGACGACGACGCACTCACCGCGCTGCGCCTGGCCAGGCTCGGCTTCGTCTTCCAGTTCCACTTCCTGCTCGCCGAATTCAGCGCGCTCGACAACGTGCTGCTGCCGATGAGCAAGCTCGGGCGGCTGAACGACGCGCAGGCCAGGGCGCGCGGCGAGCACCTCCTCGATCGCCTCGGCATGGCCGACCAGCGGCACAAGCGCCCGAGCCAGCTCTCCGGCGGCCAGCGCCAGCGCGTCGCGATCGCCCGCGCGCTCGCCAACGATCCGCTCGTCATCCTGGCCGACGAGCCGACCGGCAACCTCGATTCGGCCGCCAGCACGAATGTGCGCGATATCCTGCACGACCTGACGCGCGAGACCGGCAAGACCGTCGTCGCCGTCACCCACGACAGCAGCTTCGCCTCCGTCGCCGACCGCCGCATCGGCATCGTCGACGGCCGCATCGACATGGCGTGGCGGCCGGGGGCGGGGTAGACCTGCCGATCCGGACCTTCGAATCGATTCTCGGGATTGGCCGCCGCCGAGCCGGGCGCCAGAATTCACGTACCGCCACCGCCAGCCGAGAATCATCCATGCGAGCCAGCCGAACGATGAACGGTTTGACCGTGCGCGCCATCGCCGGCTCGCACGTCGTGATGCTCGGCATCAGCATGCCGCGCGTGGATTGCGACGGCCACATGGGCTTCGCGATCCACCGCACCGACTACGCCGGCGAGGAGGCGAAGTGGATGCGCGGGCTGAAGACTTTCGAGGAGACCGATCCGGGCTTCGTCGCCGGATCGACCTATTCGACGCGCGAGCATCCGGTGCAGGGTTTCGCCTGGTCGGACTATTCGGCCAAGCCGGGCCGGCGCTACAAATACCGCGTGCTCGCGCTGAAGGGCACGCCGCGCGATCTGCAGCCGTTTCGCGAGGTCGAGGTGCGGGTGACGACCGAAGCCGAGGAGGGCGGCGACAACGATGTGTATTTCAACCGCGGCGCCGCCGCGTCGCAGGAATATGCGCGGCGCTTCGACAATGTACGGCCGGACGAAGGCAATCCCGGCGACGGCCGCTGGGCGTGGCTGTCGCGCGGCGCGGCCGAGGCGATCGAGGATTTCATCGGGCTGGCAAGCGGCCCCGAATTCGAGCTGCGCGTCGCGGCCTACGAATTCCGGCTCGCCAGCGTGGCCGATGCGCTGGCGCGCGCGCGGTCGCGGCGCGGACGTGCAGATCCTCTACGACGCCAATCCGAACAAGCCGGATGCGCAAGGCGTCGTCTTCCCGCGCGATGCGAACCGGGCGACCGCGAAGGCGGCCGGAATCGAGTCGCTGTGCATCGAGCGGCTGACTGATCCGGCGGTGAAATATCCGCCGATCTCGCATCACAAATTCATCGTGCTGCTGCAGCACGGCGAGCCGATCGCGGTGCTGACGGGGTCGACCAATTTCTCGCTCGGCGGCGTCTACGGCCAGTCCAACGTCGTGCACGTGGTCGAGCAGCCGCCGGTCGCCGCCGCCTACCTGCGATGCTGGACGCTGATGGCCGGCCAGCCGGCGCGCGCCGCCTTGCGCGCCGCGCTCTCGGCGTCGAATGTGATTCCCATCGCGCAGCCGCCGAAGGGGATAGGCGCGATCTTCAGCCCGCAGCAGACGCTGGCCGCGCTCGACTGGCATGTCGACCGCGCGAAGTCGGCCAGCGACGCCTTGTTCATGACCTTCGCATTCGGCATGGGCACGCGCTTTCGCGATGCGTACCGGGACGGCACGGCGCCGCTGCGCTACGCGCTGCTCGACAAGCTGCTCGCCTCGGGCGTACCGGCCGCGAAGCGCGCCGCCGCCGAAGCCGAGATGCTCGCGCTGCGCAAGCAGGTCGAGAACCGCTTCGCGGTCGGCAACCTGCTTGCGACCAACAAGTTCGACCGCTGGGTGCGCGAGGCGCTGACCGGGCTGAATACGAACGTGCGCTTCATCCACACCAAGATCGCGATCATCGACCCGCTCGGGCGCGACCCGGTCGTCATCAGCGGCTCGGCCAATTTCAGCGAAGCGTCGACCACCGGGAACGACGAGAACATGCTCGTCATCCGCGGCAACCGGCGCGTCGCCGATATCTATCTGGGCGAGTACATGCGGCTGTGGAGCCACTATGCATTTCGCGAGTGGGCGGCGGCGCAGGACGACCCGGCGAGCACCAAGTTCAAATTTCTCGACGTGAGCAATACCTGGTGGCGCAGCTATTTCGGCAATACCGCGCGCAGCCGGCAGCGGGCGTATTTCAGCGGCGTGGCGTGAGCGCGGCGCAGGCCGCGCTGCGGGGTCGCGTCAACCGCCGGACGGCGTGGCCTTGGCCGACGGCTGCGGCAGCGAAAGCGTCCCGCTGCGCGAGAAGCGCACCGCGCCGAAGCTGCCGCCAGCGAGCTTGCCGCTGACCGCGTACGGAATCTCGCCGCGCGAGGACGCACCGCTCAGGCCGACGAGCACGCGCGCGACGTTGAAGGCCGAGACCGTCACCGGCACCGTGATGATCGCCTCGCCGAAGCGCGGCACGCTGCCCTTTTGATCGCTGACTCCGGTCGCGACGGCCTTGCCGTCGAGTTCGAGGTCGACCGCGACGCCGTCGAATTCGATCGCCCCTTCGTTCGGGTTCTGCACCCTCAGCCGGACGGCAAAGCGCAGCTCGAGCCCTTCGCCCTGCAACGGCTCGACACCGACGACATTGACGCGCAGCGCATCGCCGATCGTCGCGCAGGCCGCCAGCAGCACGAGCAGCAGGGCGAGGCCAAGGCCGGCGGCGCGTGTGCCGATGCGATTTCGGGTTCGGGTTGTCATCGGGTCGTGCTCCGTTCGGGGTCCGGGATCGGCGCGGTCAGGCCCACACCCGCTGCAGCCAGGCATCGAGCGCCTGCACTTCCTCGATGCAGACCGAATGCTCCATCGGGTAGTCGTGCCATTGCACGTCGTGGCCGAGCGCGGCGAGCGCATCGCGCGACGCGCTGCCGCGCGCGACCGGCACGACGCCGTCGCTGCGGCCGTGGGCGAGGAAGATCGGCAGGTCTCGATTGGCGGGTGCGCGCTCGGCGGCAGTCGATTGCGCCAACGGCAGGTAGCCCGACAGGCCGGCAAGCCCGGCGAGGCGCTCCGGATAGCGCAGCCCGGCGAGCAGCGCCACGGCGCAGCCCTGCGAGAAGCCGGCGAGCACGATGCGCCGCGCCGGCACGCCGCGCGCCACCTCGCGCGCGATCAGCGCGTGCACGCCGCGCAGCGAGGCGCGCAATCCGGCCTCGTCCTCGCGCTGCTGCAGGTCGGCGCCGAGGATGTCGTACCAGGCGCGCATGCGCATGCCGCCGTTGATCGTCACCGGCCGCTCTGGCGCGCGCGGCATGATGCAGCGCACCGGGCCGTGGCGCTGCAGGTCGAGCGCGTCGCACATCGGGATGAAGTCGGTGCCGTCGGCGCCGAGGCCATGCAGCACGATGAGCGCGGACTTCGCGTCGCCGGGCGGGCAGAGTTCGATCGTGGCGAGTGTCATGCGTCTGCGTTCGTCGTTGCGGTATGCCATTGTCCGGCGAGCGCCGCGCAGCGGCGCGCCAGCTCGGCGAGGCTGGTATCGGTATCGAAGGCGACCGCGGCCTCGTCGGGCGCGACCGGTTCGCGCACCCGCAGTTGCAGCCCGAGCACCGCAAGGTCGGCGTCGGAGGCGTCCTTCTCCTCGCGCAGCCGGCGCGTGATGCGCGTGCGCAGCACCGGCTCGGGCGCCGAGCATTCGAGCAGCACGAAGCGCGCATCGGCACTTGCCGCCAGGGTGCGCAGCGCATCGCGCTCGTTCCTGCGCAGCGCGGCGGCATCGACGACGGTCGAGATGCCGGCCGCGAGCAGGCCGCGCGCGAGGGCGCCGAGCTGCGCGTAGGTGCGCTGCGTCGCCTCGGGGCCGTACAGCGCGGCCAGCGATTCGGGCGCCGGCCGCGCTTCGGGGGCGAGCGCGAAGAGGCGCTTCCTTTCGACGTCGGAGCGCACGCGAACCGCCTGCGCGTGCTGGGCGAGGAGCCGGGCGACGGTGCTCTTGCCGGATCCCGATACGCCGCAGGCGAGCACGAGCCGCGGCGGGTGCGCGGCGGATTCGGCGATCGACTCGGCCAGCGCCAGGTCACACCCGGCGGCGGCGAAGGCGGCGTCGCCGCGTTGCCCGGCGCGCAGCACGGCGACGCGTGCACGCACCAGCGCCCGATAGACGGCGTAGAAGCGCAGCAGCGCAAGGCCCGCGTAGTCGCCGCTGCGTTCGGCCCAGGCACTTGCGAAGCGCCACGCGAGGGCGGGGCGCGCATGGCGCAGCAGATCCATGAAGGTGAAGGCGACGTCGCTTGCGACATCGATATGCCGCAGTTCCGCATTGAAGGTGATGGCGTCGAACGGCGTCGGCACGCCGTCGATGAGCGCGATATTGCCCAGATGCAGGTCGCCGTGGCATTCGCGAACGAAGCCCTGCGCCTGGCGCTCGCGCATCGAGGGCGCAAGCCGCGCGCATTCGCGATCGGTCCAGTGCCGCAACGCAGCGATGCGCGCCGTCTGTGCCGGTGACGTGGCAGCGGCGTCCAGCGCATCGAGATTGGCGAGCGCCCAGCGGCGCACCGCTTCGGGTGCGCCGTAGTGCGGCGGCGCAGGCGCGAGCGCGGCGTGAAATGCGGCGATGCGCCCGGCCAGCGCATCGATGTGCGCCTCGGTCAGCCGGCCATCGCGCGCCATCGCGTCGAGCAGCGCGGACTGCTCGAAGCGGCGCATCCGCAGCACCCAGTCGAGCGCTGGAGCCGCGTCGTCCGCGGTGCCGATGCGCGGTGCGTCGGCGCTGCCGACGAGCGGCAGCACGTCCAGGTAGATCTGCGGCGCGGTGCGCCGGTTCAGGCGCAGCTCTTCGACGCAATCGGCGTGTCGCAGTTCGGGCGTCGAGAAGTCGAGGAAGTCCAGCTTGAGCGGCTTGTGCAGCTTGTAGACGATATCGCCGGCGAGGATCAGGCTCGAGATGTGCGTCTCGATCAGTTCGCGCTCGGACGGCGGCGCCGCGAACGCATCGCCCGCGAGCAGCGCCTGCACGAGCCGCGCATGGCGGGCGAGGGCCGCGTCGTTGCTGCTCACCGCGTCAGTAGTTCAGGCCGATCGCGTCGCGCACGTCCTTCATCGTCTGGCGCGCGACGGTGCGCGCGCGCTCGGTGCCCATCTCGACGATCCAGTGCACCTGCTTAGGATTCGCGAGGTACTGCGCGGTGCGTTCGCGCCAGGGCTGCTGCTCGGCGGTGATGGCGTCGATCACCGGCTGCTTGCATTCCAGGCAGCCGATGCCGGCCGTCGTGCAGCCTTTCCAGACCCAGTCGCGTGTCGCCTCGTCGCTGTAGACCTTGTGGAAATCCCACACCGGGCACTTCTCGGGGTTGCCCGGGTCGCTGCGGTGCACGCGCGCCGGGTCGGTCATCATGCCGCGCACCTTCTTCGTCACCTCTTCGGGCGTATCGCGCATCAGGATCGCGTTGCCGTAGCTCTTGCTCATCTTGCGGCCGTCGAGCCCCGGCAGCGTCGCGACTTCGGTATGCAGCGCCTGCGGCTCGACGAGCACGGTGCGCCCGCTGCCGCGCAGGTGGCCGTGCAGCAGTTCGCGGTCGGCGTCGGTCCAGCCGGCGATCGCCGCCGCCTTCGCGAGGATCGCCTCGCCCTTGGCGAGCGCCTCGGCGGCTCCGGTCTCGCCGAAGGCCTTGCGCTGGCGCTCGAGATAGCGCGCGTCGTCCTTCGGCAGCTTGGCGATCGCCGCCGCCGTCTGCGCCTCGAACCTCGCGCCGCGGCCGTAGAGATGGTTGAAGCGGCGCGCGACCTCGCGCGTCAGCTCGACGTGCGACGACTGGTCCTCGCCGACCGGGACGAAGCTTGCCTTGTAGATCAGGATATCGGCCGCCTGCAACAGCGGGTAGCCGAGGAAGCCGTAGGTCGCGAGGTCGCGATCCTTCAGCTTTTCCATCTGGTCCTTGTAGGTCGGCACGCGCTCGAGCCAGCCCAGCGGCGTGCCCATCGCGAGCAGCGTGAAGAGCTCGGCGTGCTCGGGCAGGCGGCTCTGGATGAAGATCGTGCACTGCTCGGGGTCGAGCCCGGCGGCGATCCAGTCGATCACCATCTCGTAGACGTTGTTGCCGATCACCTCGCGCTCTTCGTAGTGCGTCGTCAGCGCATGCCAGTCGGCGACGAAGAAGAAACACTCGTATTCGGCCTGCAGCCGGACCCAGTTCTTCAATGCGCCGTGATAGTGGCCGAGGTGCAGCGCGCCCGTGGGGCGCATGCCGGAGAGGACGCGTGCTTTCATCATATCGGGTGATCAACGGCCGGCGCCCGGTGGGCGCGCTGGGCGAGCGACGATTCTACGGTTGGGGTCCGGGTCGCCCGAGCGCGCCTCGCGCGGCGCTCGGGAGGCGATCTCAGTCGCGCTCGATCTGCGCCTGGATGCGGCCCTCGCGGATCGCGCGCACGTAGGCGCGATAGTCCTTGCGGTTCTGATCGAAGTACGCGACCGCAAATTCGCAGATCGCATCGTCGAAGGCCTGGCCGCTGCCCATGTAGCCGGCGATCAGCGCCGCGTCGCCCGAGCGCGCGTGCGCGCGCGCCAGTGCGTGCGCGCACATCCGTGCGTACTGGCGCAGCAGCGGCGTATCCGCATCCTCGATCACCGCCGCGAGCTTCACGTCGCGCAACTGGCGGACGTAGAAGTGCCGCCCCGATTCGGAGCGCATCCAGCCGAGGAAGACGTCGCTCGCCGTCTGCATCAGGCGCTGGCCCTCGACGACGCGCTGGCCATGGTTCGCGTAGCGGCTCTTGCCCGCATACGGCTCGAGCACCGAGGCACGCGCCTCCTTCACCTGCAGGAAGAGCGGATCGTTCTCGTCGGCCATGAAGAGGCCGAAGCCGCACAGCGTGCCGACGCTGCCGACGCCGACGACCTTGATCGCGAAGTCGTAGAACTGATAGCGGTCGAACAAGGTGAGGATGTGATCGGGCAGGCTCTTGCGATAGCTGGCGATCGCCTCGACATACGCGCTTGCCGCGCCCGGAGCAAGATCCTCGGCGGGGTGGAAGATCAGCGGCGGCTCGTCCTTGATGCGCGGCTGCATGCCCTCCTCGCAGACGAACTTGGGGTACAGCGTCTCGGGGATCGACTTGCGTTCGGCGATGTCCATGCGCTCGGCGGCCCGGCGGCGCACCTCCTTGAGCACGTCGGGGTCGGCGTTGCGGTCTTCGTAGCGCCGCAGGTCGATCTTGTCGTACCAGACGTCGAGCACGCGCATCGCCGAGTAGTCGATCATGCGCTCGCGATATTCGCGCACCACGTCCGCCGCGAGGCGTGCGGCGTCGCTGCCGGGCAGGCGGACGTGATCGGCGGCGACGACGACGCTCGCCGCGAGCCGTTTCAGGTCCCACTCGAACGGCGCCGGCAAGGTCTCGTCGAGGTCGTTGACGTCGAAGATGACGTTGCGCTCGGGAGTCGCGAAGCCGCCGAAATTCATCAGGTGCGCGTCGCCGCAGGCCTGCACGAGGATGCCGCTCGAAGGCGTCGTCGCCAGATCGGCCGCCATCAGCGCCGCCCCGCCGCGGTAGAAGGCGAACGGCGAACTTGCCATGCGCCCGTGGCGGATCGGGATCAGCGCCGGCAGCCGGCCGCCGTTGGACTCGGCGACCAGTTCGACCGGATCCCGGCGATCCGCGCCCGCCTTCCAGCCCCCGTGCGCGGCGCGCTGCACCGTGGCGCGCAGCGCCCGGCCTCGTTCGCGCCGCTCGTCGGCCGATTCGTGACGCGGCGTGTCCTGAGCGGGCGCCATCTTCTTCTTCGACTTCGCCACTTCGTCACTCCCCAGCGATGGCTTGCGCCCGTTCTCAAAATCATACCTTCGGACGGCGATGCCCAACCGCGCCGGAAGGACCTTGGCAGGCGAAGAATCACTCGGGCTTGTCGGTATCGCAACGACCCAGGCGGTGCCGCCGGTGCGGTCGTTCGATGCGGGCTCGCTAAACTGCGCCGATGCCGAAATCGATCGTCGTGCTGATCTCCGGACGCGGCTCCAACATGGATGCCATCGTCGAGGCCTGCGCGCGCGAGCGCTGGGATGCGCGCGTCAGCGCCGTCATCAGCAATCGCGCCGACGCGGCGGGGCTGGCGTTTGCCGCCGAGCATGGCATCGCGACCGCGGTCGTCGATCACCGCGCCTATCCGAGCCGCGAGGCGTTCGACGCCGCGCTCGCGCACGCCATCGACGCGCAGGCGCCCGATCTGCTGCTGCTCGCCGGCTTCATGCGCATCCTGACGCCGGGATTCGTGCAGCGCTACGAAGGGCGGTTGCTCAACATCCATCCGTCGCTGCTGCCGCTGTTTCCCGGCCTGCACACGCACCGGCGCGCGCTCGACGCCGGCTGCAAGGTGGCCGGCGCGACGGTGCACTTCGTCACCGCCGAGCTCGACCACGGGCCGATCGTCGCGCAGGCCGTCGTGCCGGTGCTCGCGGGCGACGACGAGGACGCGCTCGGCGCGCGCGTGCTGGCGCGCGAGCACGTGCTCTATCCGCTTGCCGTGCGCTGGTTCGTGCACGACGCGCTGCGCGTCGAGGGCGGCGTGGTGCGGCAACTCGAGGGCGAGCCGCAAGCGTTGATCTGAACGCGGGCTGCCCGCCCGTCGCGCCGCGGCAGGGCGCTCAGAACAGCCCCGCCGCCATGTTGATCGCCAGCGCGAGCACGAAGGTGTTGAAGGCGAACGACAGCACCGCGTGCAGGATCACGAAGCGGCGCATTGCGCGCGTCGTGACGCCGGTGTCGGAGGTCTGCGCGGTGGCGGCGATGGTGATCGCGAAGTAGAAGAACTCGATGTAGTTGGGCGTCGGCGGCGCGGCGTGCGCCGAAGGCGGCTGCGCGAAGCTCAGGCCGCCGTCCGGGTCGCCGAAGTAGCGGCTTGCGTAGCTCAGCGCGAACTCGGTGGGCAGCAGCAGCCAGGTGCCGACGATCGTCGCGAGCGCGAGCGCAATCGACAGCCAGCCGCGTGGTGACGGCCCCGCTTTCGCCGCCGCGAGTTCGATCACCACCGCACCCAGGCTCGCGAGCGTGCCGACGATCGCGATCGCGAGCACGACGCCCGCGCCGTCGGCCTGCGCAGCCGCGGCTCGGCGCAGGCGGCCATGGTCCAGCCGCGACATATTGATCCAGACGAGCGCCAGATAGAGCCAGACGGCCGCGTTCCAGCCGAGCAGCGAGCGCTGCACCGGCGTCAGCGTGGCCGGCAGCAGGCCGCCGACGGCGATGCCGATCGCGGTCGAGCCGAGCAAGCGCGGGCGCGCGCGCAACTGGCCGAGCAGCGCACTCATGGCGGCGAACCGGCCGCGCGCCGCGCGACGGCCGATGAAGTTGTTGCCCGGGGCGTCGCCATGCGCCAAGGATAATCCGCCGATGCATCCGAACGCGCTCGTCGAACACGCGACCGAACTGCTGCACCGGGTGCTTCGATTCGATGCGCCGGCCGATGGCGTGCTGTCGGATTACTTTCGCCGCCAGCGCCAGCTCGGCCCGCGCGAGCGGCATACACTGGCGGAGATCGTCTATGCCGTGCTGCGCCGGCGGCTGCTGCTGCAGCATCTGGCGCAGTCGGGCCGGGGCGAGATCGAGCGCCGGCTTGCCTTGCTCGCCTGGCCGGGGAATGCGGCCTACCTGCGCGCGGCGCTTTCGCCGCAGGAGGTGCAGTGGCTCGAGCAAGTCGAGCGGGTCGACAACGCAGCGCTGCCGCCAAGGCTGCGCCACAACCTGCCCGACTGGCTCGCCGATCGGCTGCAGGATGAACTCGGCGACGCGTTCTGGCCGCTCGTCGCCACGCTCGAGCAACCCGCGCCGCTCGACCTGCGCGTCAATATCGCGAAGGCCTCGCGCGAGTCGGTGCTCGCCGCGCTGACGCAGCAGGGCATCGCCGCGCAGGTGACGAGCCATTCGCCGATCGGTCTGCGCGTGCAGGGCAAGCCGGCGCTGCACAAGGTCGACGTCTTCCTGCGCGGCGAAGTCGAGGTGCAGGACGAAGGCAGCCAGCTGATTGCGCTCGCCGTCGGCGCCCGGCGCGGCGAGATGGTTGCCGACTTCTGCGCCGGCGGCGGCGGCAAGACGCTCGCGCTCGGCGCGGCGATGCGCAATACCGGGCGCCTGTATGCGTTCGACGTCTCGGGCCACCGGCTCGCCGGGCTCAAGCCGCGGCTGGCGCGCAGCGGCTTGTCCAATGTCTATCCGGTGCAGATCGCGCACGAGCGGGACGATCGGATCAAGCGCCTCGCCGGCAAGATCGACCGCGTGCTGGTCGACGCGCCGTGCTCCGGCCTCGGGACGCTGCGCCGCAGTCCGGACCTGAAATGGCGCCAGACGCCCGAGACGGTCGCCCGGTTCGGCGTCGATCAGGCGGCGATCCTCGCCAGCGCGGCGCGGCTGGTGAAGGCGGGCGGACGGCTCGTCTACGCCACCTGCAGCCTGCTGCGCGAGGAAAACGAGGCGATCGCCGAGGCGTTCAGCGCCGGGCAGGCGGGCCAGTTCCGGCCGCTGCCGGTCGCCGAAGCGCTGCGCCGCGCCCAGGTCGGCGCGGTGGAAACGCTGGTCGCCGGCCCCTACCTGCGGCTGTGGCCGCATCGGCATGGCACCGACGCGTTTTTCGCCGCGGCCTGGGAACGCCTCTGATCGATTCCCCGCGATCGATTCCCCGCGCCATGCCCGCGTAAGCGGAACCGAATAAAATGCGAAGTTGTCCGCAACTCGCGGACGCAAAGGCTTCAATGAACGAATCGAATACGCTTTGGAACGCCGCGCTCGACTGGGCGGCGAATGGCTGGCTGCAGACTACCTGGTGGGAGATCGTCCTCGTGACGCTGCTGCTCACGCACATCACGATCGCGTCGGTGACGATCTTCCTGCACCGCGCGCAGGCGCACCGCGCGCTCGAGCTGCACGCCGTTGCGTCGCACTTCTTCCGCTTCTGGCTGTGGCTGACGACCGGCATGGTGACGAAGGAGTGGGTCGCGATCCACCGCAAGCACCACGCCAAGTGCGAGACGGCTGACGACCCGCACAGCCCGGTCGCGCACGGCATCAAGACCGTGCTGCTGACCGGCAGCGAGCTCTACCGCACCGAATCGAAGAACCTGGAGACGCTCGCCAAGTACGGCCAGGGCACGCCCGACGACTGGCTGGAGCGCAACGTCTATGCGCGCTATACGGTGCTCGGCGTCTCGCTGATGCTCGTCATCGACGTGCTGCTCTTCGGCGCCATCGGCGTCACCGTCTGGGCGGTGCAGATGCTGTGGATTCCGGTCACCGCGGCGGGCATCATCAACGGCCTTGGCCACTGGTGGGGCTACCGCAATTTCGAGGCAGCCGACGCGTCGACCAACATCTCGCCGTGGGGCATCATCATCGGCGGCGAGGAGCTGCACAACAACCACCACACCTATCCGACCTCGGCCAAGCTGTCGGTGAAGTCCTACGAGTTCGATATCGGCTGGGTCTATATCCGCGCCCTCGAGATGCTCGGTCTGGCCAAGGTCCGCAAGACGCCGCCGCAGATGAAGCTCGGCGCCGTCCAGCCGGTCGCCGATTCGCAGACGCTGGAGGCCTTGATCGCGCACCGCTACGAGGTGATGGCGCGCTACGCCACCGGGCTGAAGGCGGCCTGCGGCCGCGAGGTCAAGAAGCTCAAGGCGGCCGGTGCCGCGAACGGCGCCAAGCTCGCCGAGATGCGCCTTGCGCGGCGCTGGCTGCACCGCGACGCCGACAAGATCCCGGCCGACGTGAAGGCGCAGGTCGCGCAGGTGGCCGAAGATCATGCCGAACTCGGCAAGCTCGTCGCGATGCGCGAGGAACTGCGCTCGCTGTGGACGCGAACCAACGTCTCGGCCGAGCAACTCGTCGCCGATCTGCAGGCCTGGTGCCACAAAGCCGAGCAAAGCGGCATCGTCGCCCTGCAGGATTTCTCGCGCCGGCTGCGCGCGGCGCGCGCCTGACCGCCGGCCTCGACAGCGCAGCGATGCCTGCGCTGGCGTGGTGACGGTGCCGGCACGAAGGCATTGCCGATCTGATCGGCGCGGATGGAACAGGGTGCTCGCCGCGCCACCGTCGAGGCCATCCTAGCGCGACGCGCCCGCGTCCGGCACTCTGCAGATGGGGGATTGCGGCGCCGAGCGCGACTTACTGCGCAGCGCCAAGCACGAAGTCGAGCGCGTCCTGCCAGCGCGCCTCGTCCATCTGCGACCACCAGTCGTTGTGCCCCGCGCCCTGCATCACGAGCAGGCGGCGCGGCTCGCGCAGCCCGGCGTGCAGCGCGACGCCGAGTTCGGCAGGAACCACCTCGTCGCGTTCGGCGACGGCGACCCAGACCGGTTTGCCGAGACCGGCCAGGTGGGCAACGCTGTCGTAGTGCTCGCGCAGCAGCCAGCGCACCGGCAGCCAGGGATAGTGGTATGCGGCGACATGCTCGAGCCGGTCCCAGGGGGTGAAGAGGATCAGCCCGGCGACGCGGTCGGGCACCTGCGCGGCCGCGGCCGCGGCGACGCCCGAGCCCAGCGATTCGCCGATCACGACCAGCGGCGCGCCCGCTTCGTGCGCCGCAAGCTCGAGCGTGCGTACCGCGTCGGCGACGATCGCCGCTTCGCCGGGCGATCCTTCGCGCGCCCCGTAGCCCGGATACTCGGCGAGGATGGTTCGCAGCCCGACGCGGCTGAGCCGCTCGGCATACATCGCGCGCTGGCCGGCGTGGCCGGCATTGCCGTGGAAGACGACCGCCGTCGCGTGCACCGGGCCGTCGGGCGAGGCGACGAGTCCGCGCGGATCGTCGGCCGAAGGCCAGGCAGCGAGGCCGCCCGGCGTCCAGGCGGCGCGGCTCGTCTGCTGCGGGAAATAGATCATGCGCTCCTGCCAGGCGACCATCGGCCCGACGATGGCGAGCGCGGCGACGGCCAGCAGCAGCGCACCGGCCGCCACCGCCTTCACCCGTGCGCCGCGGCGAGCAGCGCGGCGATGCCCGGATAGTCGGCGCGCGCGAGCGCGAACTTGCGGGCGTGCGGCCCCCACGCCGTGCCGTCGGTGAGCGCCTGCTTGAACCCCTCGGAATCCTCGATCCAGGTGCCGCCCGTCAGCGTCACGCCGCGCGCGAAGAGCGCATCGGGCAGGCAGCTCGCGCCGGGGCCGATCATCGCGAAGGCCTTCGCATTCGCGCAATGCGCGAGCACGGCGTCGAGCGTATCGTTGAGGAGCACGGTGCTCGTCGACAGCACCTTGTCGCAGGCGTGCAGTTCGCGTGCATCGAGCGTGATGTGAAAGCCGTCGCGCGTGCCGGCCAGGTCTTCGCGCAACTCGAGCACGGTGAGCCGCGCACCGCTGGCCGTGACCCGGTGCACGAGCGGCGGGAAGTAGCCGATCATGCCGATATGCTCGCCTGCGCGCGGCGCGAGGCCGCCGATCGAATCGGTCGCCACAGGCGGGGTGAAGCCGGCGCGATCGTACAGATGGCGCGTCAGCGCATTCACCGCGGCGAAGCCGATCGTGCGCAGCGCGGCGTCGTGGCCGGCCCAGTGGCGGGCGATGGCGAGCGCGTCGCTGCCGATCAGCCCCGCGCCCGCGTCGCCGTCGGGCGCCAGATCGTCGAGCAGGCCGTCGAGCAGCACGTAGCTCAGGCCGAGCGAGCCGTCGTCGAGCTCGATCGCGCCGAATTCGCCCTCGCGCTTGCCGCTCCACGGCGCGGGCGGCAGGTGCAGGGCGCGGATCTTCGGCACCGGTGCGCCGCGCAGGGCGGTTTCCAGCAGGGCAAGCATTTCGTCGGCGATTCGCATGGCCCACATCATGCCTGCTCGGCACGGCCGGGCGCCGGCCGTCGCTACGCCCGCGACACCTACAATGCGCGCCTTTGGCCGCAAGTCACGCATGTTCAGGAACGCGCTCGTCTATCGCATTGCCCATTGGGAACCGCCCAGCCTGGCCGAACTCGGCGCGCGGCTGGAAGCCGATCGCTTCGTCGAATGCGGCGCGACGCAGACCGAATCGGCGGGCTGGATCGAACCGCGCGGCGAACGCCACGCCGCGCTCGCCGAGGCATTCTCCGGGCGCCTGATCCTCAAGCTGTGCCGCGAGACGAAGGCGGTGCCGGCAAGTGTCGTCAGAAACCTGCTCGAAGAGCGGCTCGATGCGATCGAGCAGCAGGGCGGCCGCCGCCCGAAGGGCCGGCGCGCGCGCGAGCTGAAAGACGAGATCGTCCACGACCTGCTGCCGCGTGCGTTTGCCAAGCGCCGCGCGACACTCGTCTGGGTCGATCCCGGCGCCGGCTGGGTCGTGATCGATGGCACGAGCGCGAAGCAGGCCGATGCGGTCCTGACCCGGCTTGGGCAGGTGCTCGGCGGCGGCTTGCGGCTCGCGCCGCTGCAGACCGCGCTTGCGCCGGCGACCGCGATGGCGCTGTGGCTGCGCGAGCGCGAGGCGCCGAGCGGCTTCAGCATCGACCGCGACTGCGAGCTGAAGCAGGCCGACCGCGACAAGGCGAGCGTGCGCTATGCGCGCCACACGCTCGATATCGACGAGATCGCGGCTCACATTGCCGCCGGCAAGCTGCCGACCCAGCTTGCGATGACATTCGACAACCGGGTCTCGTTCGTGCTGACCGAGGCGCTTGCGATCAAGCGCATCCGGCTGCTGGACGTCGTGCTCGATGCGGGCGACGCGCAGGACAAGGGGTTCGACGCCGATATCGCGCTCGCGACCGGCGAACTCGCGCGCCTTGTTCCGGCATTGATCGATGCGCTCGGCGGTGAAGACGCCGCTGCGCAGCCACCGCGAGTGGAGCCGCTCGCGGCCTGATCGATGCTCGAGGCCTGGCGCGAGATCGCGGCGATTCGCGAGCAGCTGCGCCGCCTCGGCGCGACGCGCGCGCATCAGGACCGCGTGCTGCGCCTGTGGCTGCACGCGATGGCGCAGGACGCCGGCCGGCGCCGGATCGAGGACTTTCTGCCGCGCACGCTGCGCGAAGCGCTTCCCGCATCGAGCGCGGCACTCGCGGGCCTCGCGCGGATCGCGTCGCGCCATCCGGCACAGGACGGCTCGGAGCGGCTGCTCGTCGCACTCGGCGACGGCCGCACGATCGAGAGCGTGCTGCTGCCCGCAGGCGGGCTGTGCATCTCGACCCAGGTCGGCTGCGCGGTCGGCTGCATCTTCTGCATGACGGGCCGCGGCGGCCTGTCGCGCCAGCTCGGCAGCGCCGAGATCACCGCCCAGCTCGCCCTCGCGCGCAGCCTGCGGCCGGTGCGCCGGGTCGTCTTCATGGGCATGGGCGAGCCGGCGCACAACCTCGACGCGGTGCTCGAGGCGGTCGAGCTGCTCGGCACGGCGGGCGGCATCGGCCACAAATCGCTCGTCGTCTCGACCGTCGGCGACGCGCGCCTCTTCGATCGCCTGCTGGCGCTGCGCGCCGGCGACGTGCGGCCGGCGCTCGCGATCTCGCTGCATTCGACGCAGGCCGCGAAGCGTGCCGAACTGCTGCCGCGCGCGCAGCAAATCGCGCCGGCCGAGCTCGTCGAATCAGGCGAACGCTATGCGCGCGCCGCGGGCCACCCGATCCAGTACCAGTGGACGCTGATCGACGGCGTGAACGACGGCGATGACGAGGTCGACGCCATCGCCGCGCTGCTCGCCGGCAGGCACGCGATGATGAACCTGATCCCGTACAACGCGGTCGACGGCCTCGCGCTGCGCCGGCCGCCGGCGGATCGCGCGGCGGCCATCGCGCGCGCGCTGAACCGGCGCGGCGTGCTGACGCGATTGCGGCGTTCGGCGGGACAGGATGTGGACGCCGGCTGCGGCCAGTTGCGCGCGCGCTCGGGCGGCGCCGTCATCCCCCCGCACGCTTCACGCTGAAACCTTCGGCCGCGAGCAGCGCGACGACGCGCTCGCAGTGATCGCCCTGGATTTCGAGCACGCCGCCCTGCACCGTGCCGCCCGCAGCGCAGGCCGCGCGCAGGCGCTTGCCGAGCGCGGCGAGCGCGCCGGCGTCCAGATTCGCACCGCGTACCAGCGTCACCGTCTTGCCGCCGCGCCCCTTCGTCTCGCGGCTCACGCGCACGATGCCGTCGCCGCTGCGCGCCGGCATGCGCTGCGCGGCGCAGGCGCAGGCGGCGATCGGCCGGCGGCACGCCGGGCACATGCGGCCGCCTTCGGTCGAGTAGACGAGCCCGCCGCTCGCGCGATCACGCATCGCTGGCTCGCCTCGTCGCATCGCCGGCGGCGCGCCATTGCAGCCACAGCACGCTTGCCGCCCAGGCCATCGCGAGCAGGACGACAACGGCGCCGAGCCGGTGCGTCGCGGTGCCGATCGCCTGTGCCTTCGACAGCCAGCCGAGCGACGAGAAGAGGTAGATCCAGTCGTGCGGGCCGTTCTCGCCGGTCGTGCCGGTCAGCAGCATCAGTTGTGGATCGCGCGCGTCATACATGTAGGGCGCCACGTCGAGCAGCGAGACGCCGACGAACCACAGGCCGATCGCAGCGCCGAACGGATCGCGGTTGCGAACGAGCAGCGCCGCGCCGAGAAGCGCGGGCATCAGCAACTGCCCGAGCGTGCCGCCGAGCACGCCGATCCATTCGCCGAAGATGCCGAAGACGACGTGCCCCGCCTCGTGAAAGACGACGAGCACGCCGTGCAGGAACGACGCCGCCATCTCGCCGTCGCGGTGGTCGAGCGCGACGAGGCGCAGGCCCCAGATCGCGAATGCCGCGAGCAGCGCGGCGCGCAGCCACCATTGCGTCGTATCGACGCGCTCGGGAATGTGCCAGAGCAGATCGGCGAGGCCGCCCGGCGACGCCTCCTGCGTGCCATCGCGCCTTGTGACGCGCCGCGCCGCGAGCGTCGCGCGCGAGCCCAGGCGCTGCGCCTGCACCGCCTTCGCGAGAATCACGCCGCACGCCGGGCAGGCGGCGATCGGCGACGGATCGGCCGGCAGCGGATGGTGCCCGCATTTGGGGCAGCGCAGGAGACCGTGTGGCGCGGCCGGCGCATCCAGCGCGGGGCGAGGATTCATGCACGAGGCTTTCGCGAGTCGGGGTCCGATTGTCGTTCCACGCATGCGCCCGGCGCCAGCTTCGATGGCACAGCCCGGGCCGTTGCCGGGCACGGCGAGGGCGCGGCGCGATTCAACCTATGATCGGCGCCAGTCCCTGATCGCGGGATCGGGCGATGCCGCGCCGTGCGGCGCCGCTGCCACCCCCTGCAAGTGCAGGATCAACCGTCAGCAAAGGAGTTTTCAGGATGAGTTTGATGAGTTTCTTCAAGGAAGCGGGCGAGAAGCTGTTCGGAAAGGGCGATGCGAAGGCGGCGCAGGAGGCAGCGGCCAAGGCGCCGTCGCCTGCCAATGTCGAGGCGTTGAACGCAGCGGCCGGCAAGGCGATCGCCGACTACGTGGCCGCGCAGTCGCTGCAGGTCGAGGGTCTCGTCGTGAAATTCGACGGCGCGACGACGACGGCCACCGTCTCCGGCACGGTGCCCGACCAGGCGACCAAAGAGAAGGTGCTGCTGTGCTGCGGCAACGTGCACGGCGTCTCGGCGGTCAACGACAGCCTGACGGTGAAGCAGGCCGCGCCCGAGGCGCAGTGGCACACCGTGGTCTCGGGCGACAACCTGTCCAAGATCGCGAAGAAGTTCTACGGCGACGCCAACAAGTACCCGCTGATCTTCGAGGCCAACAAGCCGATGCTGACGCACCCGGACAAGATCTATCCCGGGCAGATGCTGCGCATTCCGCCGGCCTGAGCGTCAGCGGCTGAATGCGCGCCGCAGTTCCGCCGCGCACAGCGCAACGGCGGAATTCGCCTCGTCGAGCACCCGGCCCATCGGCATGAAGCCGTGGATCTGGCGCTCGAAGCAGACGTAGGTGCAGCGGTTGCCGGCGCTGCTCAGCGCGTTCGCATAGTCCAGCCCTTCGTCGCGCAGCGGGTCGTAGCCGGCGGTCAGCACGAGGGCGGGCGGCAGGCCGCTCAGGTTCTCGTGCAGCAGCGGCGAGGCGCGCGGGTCGAGCCGATCGGCGGCGTTGGCGATGTAGTGGCCCATGTAGTAGGCGATCGAGTCGCGCGTCAGCAGATAGCCTTCGCCGTTCGTCTGGTGCGAGGTCTGGCCGAGGCGCTGGTCGGTCGCCGGGTAGATCAGCAACTGGTAGGCGATCGACGGGCCGCCCGCGTCGCGCGCGAGCTGCGAGACGACGGCCGCGAGATTGCCGCCCGCGCTATCGCCGCCGACGGCCAGAAGCGCCGGGTCGATGCCGAGCGACGCGGCGTTGCGGGCGATCCAGGCGGTGGCGGCGAAACAGTCGTCGACCGCGCACGGGAAGCGGTGCTCCGGCGCGAGCCGATAGTCGACCGCGATCACCGCGCAGCCGGCGCCGTTGGCGAGTTCGCGGCACAGCACGTCGTGCGTTTCGAGGTCGCCGATCGTCCAGCCGCCGCCATGGAAATAGACGAGTCCCGGCAGCGGCGCGCCGGGCGTGGCGTGAAGGGGCCGGTAGGCGCGCAGCGCGATGCCGCCGTGCGGGCCGTCCGCGGTGAATGCGCGGACGTCGCCGACGGCCGGCGCATCGGGCTGCGTGAACCTGCGCCGCTCGAGGTACATGCGCCGCGCCCCGGCCGGCGTCAGCGTATGCGTCGGCGGTACGCCGCGCTCGGCCATCAGATCGAGCAGGGCGCGGGCCTGGGGATGCAGCATCGGGTCTTCCTTCGGTAGGTGCGGATCGAGCCGAGCATACGGGTAAATCCAGGCCGGCGAAGCGCGGCCGGCACTGCAGCCGACACTGCGGCCGACACCGCGGCCGGCGCGCCCGACTCGATAATGGCGGCATGAAAATCCGTCGCCGCACCCCATCGCAACGTCTGGCCGCGCAGGCCGTGGAACTTTCGCTTGCCGCGCCGCAGGTGGTGACACAGCGGGTCGCGCGCATGGCGCGCGCCGGCGCCGCGCCGTCCGCCGCCGACCGGCGCGAGTTCGCGCGCATGGGTACCGAAAAGGTCGCCGCCTTCTGGCAGTCGTGGTTTGCGATGGGCATGATCGCCTGGCAGCAGTCGTGGCGGCTCTGGAGCGGCGCGGCCGGATTCGGCCGGCTGCCCGATGCCGCTGGCCGCGTGCTGGTCGCCGGGCTCGCGCCGGTGCATGGACGTGCGGTGGCCAATGCGAGGCGCCTGAGGCGCCGGCAGTAGGCAAAGCGAAGCGGCCTCGTCTGCGCCGCACCAGGCGAAGATTTTGCAGGTCCGGGCCGAGACCTCGGGCCAGACGATCGAGCAGATCCGCCGCCGCGGCGAGACTTGCAACGAGACGATGCCGGACATCGCGGGGATGCGCGACGAAACATGGCGCTACGGGCGGGCGAGGCAGGATCGCATGCACAAGGCCAACGTGCGCACGAACCGCGAGGTGCAGGGCTGGCGCGATCCACGCGGCGGCGGCGTCGTCGAGTTGCCCCAGTACTGCCAGCACGCCTGGCAATTGCGCGACGGCAGCTACGTGCTGACCGACGATCCGAATTTCGATCCGGGCCGCGATATCGGCATGGCCGGCAAGGAGCCTCGAGCGCACGCGCGACCGAGCGCCCGCGCGCTGCGCGCAGCGCGCTACAGCGTGCGGTTGCGTGCGAGCGGCGGATTGCGCGCGAAGTAGCGCTCGATTCCCTTGGCGAGCGCGGCCGCGAGTTCGGCCTGATAGGCGGGATCGTTCAGCCGCGCCTCCTCCTCGGGATTCGAGATGAAGGCGGTCTCGACCAGGATGGACGGAATGTCGGGTGCCTTCAGCACCGCAAAGCCGGCCTGCTCGACCTTGCCCTTGTGCAGCTTGCCGACCCTGCCGATGTGGGTCAGCACCTCGCCGCCGAGCTTCATGCTGTCCTTGATCTGCGCCGTCGTGCTCATGTCGAGCAGGGTGCGCATCACGGTCGCATCGGCGGCCTTGGCGTTGACGCCGCCGACGAGGTCGGCCGCATTCTCGCGCTGCGCCATCCAGCGCGCGGCGCTGCTGCTCGCGCCCGTTTCGGACAGCGCGAAGACCGACGCGCCGCGCGCCTGCGGCGTGAAGAAGGCGTCGGCGTGGATCGAGACGAACAGATCGGCCTGCACGCGCCGCGCCTTCGCGACCCGCTGGCCGAGCGGGACGAAAAAATCGGCGTCGCGCGTCATCATCGCCCGCATGCCCGGCACCGCATTGAGCCTATCGCGCAGCTGCAGTGCGATGGCGAGCACGACGTCCTTCTCGCGCAGGCCGCTCGGGCCGATCGCGCCCGGGTCCTCGCCGCCGTGGCCGGGGTCGATGGCGACGATCACGAGGCGATCGATGCGGTCCTGCGACATCGGCGGCGGTGGCGCGATCGGGGCCGGCGTCTGTTGCGGCGGCGACGGCGGGGACGGTGCCGCGGCGACCGGCGGCAGACCGCGCGGCGGCAGCGGGGCCGGCTTGTCGAGCTTGCCGATCAATTCGCCGAGCGCGTCCTTCACTGCTGCCGCGGCCTGGCGCTCGGCCTCTTCCTTCTCGTGCACCAGCGCGAGCAGCGGATCGGGCGGTGTCGTCGGATAGAGATCGAAGACGAGCCGGTACTGGTAGGCCGCGACCGGCGCGAGCGAGAAGACCTGCGGCGCGGTGTGCTGCTTCAGATCGAAGACGAGGCGCACCACGCGCGGCTGGTTCTGACCGACGCGCACGCGCGTGATGAAGGGGTCGTCGTTGCCGACCTTGGCGACGAGTTCGCGCAGCGCCGGGCTGAGCTCGAGGCCGTCGATATCGACGACCAGGCGCGACGGGCTTTCGGCGACGAAGTGCTGCACCGAAAGCTGGGCGTCGGATTCGATCGTGACGCGGGTGTACTCGTCGGCCGGCCAGACGCGCACCGCGACGATGCTCGCGCCATGCGCCAGTTCGCCCGCGCCGAGCAGCAGCACGAACGCGCCGCCGCGCTCGAGGAAGCGGCGCCGCGTCGGCATCGCGTGCCGCGCGCGCGTCATGCGAGCAACTCCCGCCCGCGCGCGCTGTGCGCGGTGAAGGTGGCTTCGCGGCTGGCGCCCGCGTCGTCGCGGCCGAAGGTGATCTCGATGCGCAGATCGGGCGCCGGCAGCAGCTCTTGCGCCTTCTCGGGCCACTCGGCGATCTTCAGGCCCGCCGCGGCGTAGATGTCGCGAAAGCCGGCGTCCTCCCACTCCTGCGGGTCGTCGAAGCGGTAGAAGTCGAAGTGCCAGACCGAGCCGGCGGGAAGCTCGTACGGTTCGAGCACGGTGTAGGTCGGGCTCTTGACGCGGCCGGCGACGCCGAGCGCATGCAGCAGGTGGCGAACGAAGGTCGTCTTGCCCGCGCCGAGCGGGCCGCGCAGCTCGACGATCGCATCACGCAGCGCATCGTGCCCGGCCAGTTCTCGCGCCGTCGCGGCGCACGCGGCCTCGTCCTTCCAGGTGACGCGGCGGGTTTCTAGAATCGGCGGATGGTCGTTGATGCTCGGCAAAACGGGGGTGGTGAAGAACTGCTCGCGCAACTGCGCACCTGGGCCACCGAGTGCGGATTTTCACAGATCGGGGTGGCCGATGTCGATTTGACGAGCGCCGAGCCCGGTTTTGCGGCCTGGCTCGCGGCCGGCTTTCACGGCAGCATGCGCTACATGGCCGCGCACGGCATGAAGCGGGCGCGGCCGGCCGAACTGATTCCGGGCACCGTGCGCGTCGTCACCGCGCGCATGGACTATCTGCCGCGCGCCGCGCCGGACGACTGGCAGGCGGCCGAAGGGCGGCGCATCGCGACGCCGGAGGTCGCCGGCATCTCGATCTATGCGCGCGGCCGCGACTACCACAAGGTGCTGCGCAGCCGGCTGCAGCGGCTCGCCGAGCGCATCGCGCAGGCGGTCGGTCCGTTCGGCCATCGCGTCTTCACCGATTCGGCGCCGGTGCTCGAGGTCGAGCTCGCCGCGCGCAGCGGCATCGGCTGGCGCGGCAAGCACACGCTGACGCTGCACCGCGACGCGGGGTCGATGTTCTTCCTCGGCGAGATCTATATCGATTTCGCCTTGCCGCTGTCGGCGCCGGTGAGCGACCATTGCGGAAGCTGCGCGGCGTGCATCGCCGCCTGCCCGACGCAGGCGATCGTCGCGCCCTACCGGCTCGACGCGCGGCGCTGCATCTCGTACCTGACGATCGAGAGCGACGATCCGATCCCGGTCGAACTGCGCGCCGTGATCGGCAACCGCATCTACGGCTGCGACGATTGCCAGCTCGTCTGCCCGTGGAACAAATTCGCCCGGCGCAGCGCGCTGCCCGATTTCGACGTGCGCGGCGCGCTCGGCGATGCGACCCTGCTCGCGCTGTGGGCGTGGAGTGAGGAGGAATTTCTCGCCCGCACCGCGGGCAGCGCGATCCGGCGCATCGGCTATGCGCGCTGGCAGCGCAATCTGGCGGTCGGTCTCGGCAATGCGCTGCGCGCGGCGCGCGACGCCGCCGCGGCGCAGGCGATCGAGAGCGCGCTGCGCGCGCGCCTCGATGGCGCGAGCGAGATCGTTGCCGAGCATATCCGCTGGGCGCTGGCACAGCCGGCGCCGGCGCAGCCGCCGCGCGCTACAGCGAGCTGACGAAGCGCGCCGCGTCGGGCCGCGCCCGCATCGGCTTGCGCTGGCTCACGCTGCCGATATTGACGAAGCAGACCGGCTCTTCGCCGCGGCCGAGCGCGAACAGCTCGCGCAGCGCGCGCGAGGTGACGGCCTGGCCGCTCGTCAGCGACGCGCCGAAACCCATCGCATGGGCGGCGAGCAGCATATTCTGGATCGCGCAGCCGAGCGAGATCCAGCGTTCGGCAGCCGGCACCTCGGCCTCGCCCGGCGGCGGCGGGGCGTCGTCGACGAGCCGCGCCAGCGCGAGCATGACGAACGGCGCGCGGTGCGCCTTCTCGCGCGCGGCCTGGCGCTGCGCCGGCGTCGCCGCCGGGTCGCGCTCGATCAAGGCGCGCTCGAAGGCGTCGGCCAGTCGATCGCGCTGCGCAGGCGGCACGATGATGAAGCGCCACGGCAGGCGCCGTTCGTGGTCGGGGGCGGCGGCCGCGGCGCCGAACAGCAGTTGCTGCTGCGCATCGTCCGGTCCCGGCGCGACGAGGCGGCGCGGCAGCACCGTCTGGCGCGACTGGATCAGCGTCAGCGCCCAGGCGGCCGGATGCTCGGCGGCGGGCGGCACGGCAAGATCGTTCGTTGGCATGGGGCGAGCGCGGACGGCGAGGCGGCCGGCGCATTTTGCACCGTGCCGGTCGACGATCGCGCCGCTCGATGCGCGCGGGTCAACGATCGCGCCGCGCGAGGCGCGCCGCGAGCCGCCCGCGCGCGCCGGGGCGCAGCGCGCCGGCGGCGGCAAGCGCCGGCTTTGCGGCGAGCATGCGGCGAAAGACCGCGCGCACCTGGGCCGCGCTGACCGCTTCGATGCGCGCCGCGAGCTCGGCGCGCGAACGCACCCGGCCGAAGACGAAGAGGTCCTGGGCCGCATCCTCGATGCGCCGGAACGGCCGCTCCTGCGCGCCGAGGTTGCGCACCGCGATCTGGTTGCGCGCGCGCTCCAGGTCGGCGGCCTTGACCTGCTCGGCGTGCGCGGCCAGCAGGCGCATCACGGTATCGACGAGTTCGTCGAGCTGCGCCGGCGAGGTCGAGGCCTCGATCACGAACTGGCCGCTCACGTCCATCACCTCGGCGGTGCACGAGGCGTAGTAGACGAGGCCGCGGCGTTCGCGCAACTCGTCCATCAGCGGCGAGCTCATGCCCTCGCCGAACAGCGCCGCGGCGACGATGCCGGCGCCGCCGTCGTCGTCGCGCAGCGTCGCGATCGGAAAGCCGAGCACCATGTGGGTCTGGCCGCAGCCACTCTGGCGATGCGTCGCGACGCCGCCGGCCGGTTCGGGCCGCGTGACCTCGTGTCCGCTGCCGCGCGGCATGGCGCCGAACGCGTCGTGCGCCGCTTCGAGCATCCGGCGGGCGTCGATCTTGCCGGCGATGCCGACGACGACGTTCGCGCCGGTGTACTGGCGCTGCACGTAGGCGAGCAGATCGTCGCGCGCGAAGCGCTCGATATTGCGCCGCGCGCCGATCACCGGCCGCGCGAGCGGGTGCTCGCCGAAGGCGAGCTTGTCGAACAGGCGCGAGGCGATCGACAGCGCGTCCTCCTCGTCCTCGGCGAGTTCGTGCAGGATCACCTTGCGCTCGCGCTCGAGCTCGTCGGCGGGGAAGGTGCCGTGCTGCACGATGTCGCCCAGCATCCGCACGAACTGCGCCGCGTGGCGCGCGAGGCCGCGCATGTGGTAGGCCGTGTGGTCCTTGTCGGTATGCGCGTTGACCTCGGCGCCGAGCCGCTCGGCATCGAGGTTGACCTGCTGGCAGCTGCGCGAGCGCGTGCCCTTGAACGCCATGTGCTCGATGACGTGGCTGATGCCGCTGTCGCGCGCGTTCTCGTCGCGGCTGCCGGTGCGCACGAAGACGCTGACGGACGCACTCGCCAGGTGCGGCAGTTCGATCGCGACGACGCGCACGCCGTTGGCGAGGGTCGCGATCGATGTGTCGGCGTCGGGACTCGGCAGTTCGCGTGCGTTCATCGGTCGGGTGCGGGCTCGGTGATCGGGACGGGCAGCGCTGGCCGGGATTGTCGCGTGCCGTGGCGAAGCTGGTGCGCCGATCCGCTTTGACCGCAGAATGCGGCGCAACGCAAATTGACCGGAGCACAAGACAATGACGCTTGGAGCGCGACTCGGCGCATTGGTTCTGGCGGGCGCCGCCTGCGCCGCGGCGGGCGCGTTCGACCTGCAGGGCCACCGCGGCGCGCGCGGCCTGGCGCCGGAAAATACGCTCGCCGGCTTCGAGCGCGCGCTCGAGATCGGCGTGACGACGCTCGAGATGGACGCTGCCATCACCAGCGACGGCGTCGTCGTCGTCTCGCACGATCCGGCGCTGAACCCCGCGATCACGCGCGACGCGGCCGGCCGCTGGCTGGCGGCGCGCGGCGCGGCCATCCACACGCTGACGCTTGCCGAGGTGCAGGCCTACGACGTCGGCGGCATCGATCCGGCGAGCGCCTATGCGCGCCAGTTTCCCGACCAAGTCGCGCGCGACGGCGAGCGCATCCCGCAGCTTGCCGCGGTCTTCGCGAGAGTGAAGGCGCTCGGCGCCGACAAGGTGCGCTTCGATATCGAGACCAAGATCGACCCGCGGCGGCCGCACGAAACGCTCGCCCCCGAGCCGTTCGTGAAGGCGCTGCTCGCCGAGATCGCCGCCGCCGGGATGACGCAGCGCGTGATGATCCAGAGCTTCGACTGGCGCACGCTCGAGATCGTGCAGCGCCTCGCGCCCGGCGTGCCGACCGTCTACCTCACGGCACGCGGCAGTCGCTTCGATACGCTCGCCGACGGCACCTGGACCGGCGGCAGGCTGCTGAAGGACTATGCGAGCGTCCCGCAGATGGTGAAGGCGGCGGGCGGGACGATCTGGGCGCCGGACCACCGCGATATCGGCGAGCGCGATATCGCCGCCGCGCATGCGCTCGGCCTGCAGGTGGTCGTCTGGACCGTGAACGACGCCGCGGATGCCGAGCGCCTCATCGGCTGGGGTATCGACGGCCTGATCAGCGACCGTCCGGATCGCATGCGCGAGGCGATGCAGCGCCGCGGCGTCGCGCTGCCGGCGCCGCTTGCGCCGCTTGCGCCGCTCGCGCCGCGCTGACGCGGCGATGTCAAGCGCCGCCCGGCGGCCGGGTGTCGCCCAGCGCGGCGATCGCCGCGCGCAGCCGCTCGCGGTTCGCGGCGCCGAGGGCGTCGCGGCCGAGCGCCGCGACCAGCAGGTCGTCCACCGTGTGCGGCTGCGGCGCGCCTGCCGAACGTGCTTCGAGCGCGGATTTCATCGCCTGCAGCTTGAGTGCGCGGCGCGCGGCCTGCCACGGCGGCGGCGAGTCGATGCCGAGCGATGCCTCGAGGTGCAGCAGCAGATCGTCGTCGCCGAGCGAATCGGCAGGCGTTGCCCTGTGCTGCCGCGCGAGTGCGCTTTCCCATCGCGGCGGCAAGGTCTGCGCGGCGGCCTCGGCGTTCGCGCCTGCATCGCCGGGTGCGCCGTCACGCGCGTCGAGCCGTGCGGCAAGCGCGTCGCACTGCGCGCGCCAGCGCCGCTGCGCCGCGCCGGACAGCCGCGCCTGCGCCGCCTCGCGCGCGTCGCGCCAGCGGGCGTCGAGCGCCCCGGCTTGCGCGCGCGGCGCGGCACCGGCCTGCCGCCAGGCGGCATCGACCTCGGCGAGCGTGCGCCGGATCGCATCGGGCGTCGCGTCGGGTGCCTCTTCGGAGGCGATCACCTCGATGCGGGCGAGCAGCGCCTCGCGCTCGTCCAGGCTCGCCTTGAAGGCCGCATCGCGCGCCGCGACCTCGGCCTGCCGGGCGCCGTAGACGGCATCGATGGCGGCCCTGAACTCGGCCCACAGCGCATTCTCGACCGCGCGCGCGAGCGGCAGCGACCGCGCCGCGTCCTGCCAGCGGGACTGCAGCGCGCGCGCCTGGTCCAGACTGTCGCGTGGCGCCGCGGCACCGGCGAGCGCACGGGCGCTTGCGATCAGCGCCTCGCGCTGCGCCTGCGCGATCTGGCGCGCCGCGCCGAGCGGCGTTTCGACGCGCTCGACGGCCGCCTGCATGCGCGCCTGCAGCGGCGCGCGCTCGGCGCGTGCCACCGCATGTTCGAGCGGCCCGAGCTTGCGCCAGGCGGAATGGAACTCGGCCAGCGCGGCGCCGAGCGCCGCCGCCGCCGGCGCACGCGCCGCGCCGGCTGCTTCGGGCCCGGCATCGTCGGGCGCGCCGGCATCCTGCGCAGCGCCCGGCAACGCGACCGCTTCGAGCGCGGCCAAGAGCGCGGTGCGCGCCTGCAGGTTGTTCTCGCGCGCCTCGCGCTGTGCCTGCGCCTGCGCGGCGACCGGTGCGTGGGCCGCATTCAGCGCGCCGTCGAAGCGCTGCCAGAGCGCGCGCTGCGAGGCGCCGCCGTGGCGGTCGAGTTCCTTCCAGCGCGCCCGCATCTCGCTGATCAGCGCCGCGCGCTGGCGCGTCGTCAGCCGGGCGACGTCGGCGTCGGGCGCACCGGCATCGGCGGCGGCGAGCGCCTCGGCCTGGGCGACGAGTTCGTCGCGCGCCCGCGCGCTGCCCCAGTGCTGCCAGCCTCGGAGCCGGGCTGCCTCGGCGTGCAGCCGATCGATGCGCGCGCGCAGCGCGGCCGGCATCGGGCCCTCGCGGGCGAGCGAATCGATCGCCGCGAGGGGCGCGCCGGCGGCGGCCAGATTTCCTTGCTCGAGCGCCGCTTCCGATTGTTCGACGCTGCGCGACAGCTTCTCGAGCCGGACGCCGTCGTCGGGCACGGCGGCGGCCGCCACCGGCGCCGGCGCGCGCTCGGGCATCGACCTGCGCTGCGCGTGCTGCCACTGCGCGAAGCGCGCGGCGAGCGCCTGCGCAAGCGCGGCATCGGCGAGCGGGGGGAGTGCATGCCAGCGTCGCAGCGCGTCGGCCCTGCCTTGCGAGGCGGCGTCACCGGACGCGGCTTCGGGTGCCGGATCCGCCGCGCCGTGCGGCCCGGACGGCGGCGCTGCCTGCAGCAATTCCTCCAGCGCCGCGAGCCGCGGCGAAAGCGCGTCGGTGCTCGCCAAGGCCACGCGCAGCGCCTCGCACGACGCCGTGGCATCGGCGCCGGGCGGCGCGCCGTCGAGCACCGCCCGCGCCTGCGCAACGGCGGCGGCGAGGGCGTCGCGATCGATCGCGCCGGCCGCCGCCCGCTCGCACGCCGATCGCAGATCGGCCGCTGCAGCTTGCGCGGCGGCGCCGAGGCGTTCGGCGTCGAGCGCACGGTCGGCACGTTCACGCACGAGTGCGGTGAGCTGCTCGAAGAGCGCGGCGAATGCGCCGGCCTGCGAATCCTCGAGCAGACGCGGGTCGAGGGCGTGCCAGGCGCGGTCGAGTTCGACGAGGCGATTCGCGGCGATCAGCGGTTCGCCGAGCAGCGCCTGCGCGCGCGCCGTCAATTGCGCCGCCTGGCTGCGCGCCGCGCGCCGCGCGAGCAGTTCGGCAAGGCGCTGCTTCGCGAGCCGGTGGACGCGGCGGTCGTGCTTGCGCAGGTCGCGCTCGGCGCGCCGGATCGCTTCTTCGCTCGCGAGCGCGCCGACCGCGGCGAGCTTGACGTCGATCGGCGCCGAACCGCTGGCGAGCGCGAGCAGCGCCTCGTCGTCGCCGGCCGCCGCTGCCAGCCTGGCCGGCCAGTCAGCGGCAGGCGGTGCAGCCGGCGCCGGCGCCGGGCGAGCGCCGGGCGAAGCCGCGGCGACCGCCTGCGCGCCTTCGGGCCGCGGCGACGGCGTCTTCGTCTTCTTCCTCTTGAACAGCCAATCGATCATGGGATGGGTGCGCTGTGGGCGGGAGCCGCATTGTGCGGCGCCGCCGCCTTCGCCCCGCGCCGCCCGCGCCTGCGACAGCGCCAGCGACCAGCGACCAGCGCCGGCCCGTCGCCGGCAAGATCGCCGGCAAGATCGCCGGCAGCGCCGCAGATCGGGCCCGGCGCCGGCAGTCCCCGAACGAGCGCCGGCGACATCCCGGCGGCGCGCTGCGCTACGCCGGCGGCAAATCCTCGTGGATGCACAGGACGTTGCCCTCGGGATCCTTGAACCATGCGGCCTTCTCGGCGCCGAGCACGCAGACGTGGCCCACCGTCTTCAGCCCGGGGAAGTCATAGTCCTCGAAGACCACGCCGGCGCGCTCGAGCTGCGCGATGCTCGCCGCGATATTGGCGACCCGGAAGCTGATCGCGGTGTGGTCCGCCTTGGTGCCTTCGGGCTTCGGGAAGAGCGCGAGGGTGCTGCCGCCGACGGTGTAGACGAGCTTGCCGTCGGGCTTGAAACCGCCTGGTTTCAGGCCGAGGCATCCTTCGTAGAAGCGGCGGGCGCGATCCACGTCCCGGACCGGCAGCATCGTCGTGACGTTGGCATCGGACAACATGGGACGTCCTTTCGCGGTTCGGGCGCCGGCCACGCCGCCCGGCGACTGCCGGGCCGCGCGCCGTTGCCATAGCCTATGCCGGCGCCCGCCGCGGCGCCAGCGCGGCAACGCCATCTCGGGCCGGTTCGGTGCGTCGTGCAAGCTTTCGCCCGGCGCGCCGCCCGCATCGCGGCACGGGCGCGGGCGGCGGCAAAGTGTGGTGCCTTGCGCCGCGACCTAGAATGAACCTTCGAGGGCGCGGCCCGGTTGTTTTTCTGGAAGGCAGATCATGCGCGACTATCTGAAGTTCTATATCGATGGCAAGTGGGTCGACCCGGTCGTCCCGAAGACGCTGGACGTCATCAACCCGGCGACCGAGGCCGTCGCCGGCCATATCTCGATGGGGTCGGCTGCCGACGTCGACCGCGCGGTGCAGGCGGCGCGCAAGGCGTTCGCGAGCTATTCGCGGACGACGGTTGCCGAGCGCATCGCGCTGCTCGAGGCGTGCATCGCCGAGTACAAGAAGCGCCTGGCCGATATGGCGGCGGCGATCACCGAGGAGATGGGTGCGCCGGCGAATCTGTCGCAAAAGGCGCAGGCGCCGCTGGGCATCGGCCACCTGCAGGCGGCGCTGAACGTGCTGAAGGACTACAAGTTCGACGAGATGCAGGGCACGACGCGGGTCGTGCGCGAGCCGATCGGCGTCTGCGGCCTGATCACGCCGTGGAACTGGCCGATGAACCAGGTCGCGTGCAAGGTCGCGCCGGCGCTCGCGGTCGGCTGCACGATGGTCCTGAAGCCTTCCGAGATCGCGCCGTTCTCGGCCTGGATCTGGACCGAGATCCTCGACGCCGCCGGCGTTCCGGCCGGCGTATTCAATCTCGTCAACGGCGACGGCCCGGGGGTCGGCGCGCCGATCGCGAGCCATCCCGAGGTCGATATGGTGTCGTTCACCGGCTCGACGCGCGCCGGCATCGAGGTCGCGCGCAATGCGGCGCCGACCGTCAAGCGCGTGCACCAGGAACTCGGCGGCAAATCGCCCAATATCATCCTGCCCGATGCCGACTTGAAGCGCGCCGTCACCGGCGGCGTGCGCGGCGTGATGACGAACTCGGGCCAGTCGTGCAACGCGCCGACCCGCATGCTCGTGCCCAACGCGCTGATGGACGAGGCGCTCGCGATCGCGAAGACGGCGGCGGAATCGATGAAGGTCGGCGACCCGGCGAGCGACGCCGCGATCGGCCCGGTCGTCTCCGCGGCGCAGTGGGACAAGATCCAGACCTTGATCCACAAGGGCATCGACGAGGGCGCGACGCTCGTCGCCGGCGGCCCCGGCAAGCCCGAGGGGCTGGAGAAGGGCTACTACGTGCGGCCGACGGTGCTCGGCAAGGTGACGAACCAGATGACGGTCGCGCGCGAGGAGATCTTCGGCCCGGTGCTCGTGATCCTCGGCTACGACACCGTCGACGAGGCGGTCGCGATCGCCAACGATACGCCCTATGGCCTGGCGGCCTATGTATCGGGCACCGACGCCGAGGCGACGCGCGCCGTCGCGTCGCGCCTGCGCGCCGGGCAGGTGACGCTCAACAACGCGGCGCCCGACCTGATGGCGCCGTTCGGCGGCTACAAGCAGTCGGGCAACGGGCGCGAATGGGGCGAACACGCATTCGCCGAGTTCCTCGAGACGAAGGCCGTCATCGGCTTCGCGCCGAAGGCGGCCTGATCCAACGCCGGTCCGGCGCGATTCGCGCCGCCCGGGCACGCAGCCGCATGAGACCGAACGGCGAATCCGCGAGCGATGCGCCGTTCAGTGCGGCGGCCGACCGCAACAAGGCGCCGATCCTCGAAGTGCTCGCGATCGCGCTGCCGGCGGATGCGAAGGTGCTCGAGATCGCGAGCGGCACCGGCCAGCACGCGGCGCATTTCGCCGCCGCGCATCCGCGCTGGGACTGGCAGCCAAGCGACATCGACCCGCGCGCGCTCGAAGGCATTGCGGCGCGCTGCGGCGGGCTGCCGAACGTGCGGCAGCCGATCCTGCTCGACGTGCTCGCACCGCCCGCCGCGGGCCGCCTCGGCGGCCCGTTCGACGCGGTCTTCTGCGCCAATATGATCCACATCGCGCTGTGGACGACCTGCGGTGCGCTGATGCGGCTCGCGGCGCGCGAACTGGCGCCCGCAGGGGTGCTCGTCCTCTACGGCCCGTTCATCGAGGAGGACATTCGCACGGCGCAGAGCAACCTCGCCTTCGACGCCGACCTGCGGTCGCGCGATCCGCAGTGGGGCTTGCGCCGCATCGCCGAGGTCGACGCCGAGGCGGCGCAGGCCGGCCTGCGGCGCACGCAGCGCCACCCGATGCCGGCGAACAATCTGGCGCTCGTGTACCGCCGCGACCCTGGCTGATCGCAAGGGTCGTTCGGCCAACGGCCGCGCCGTTTGCGTTCAGTCCCGCGTGTCGCGCTTGCGACGAACCACGAAGGCCAGCGCGGCGAGCCCGGTAAGCATCAGCGCGTAGGTCTCGGGCTCCGGAACGACGTTGACGCTGCCGACGAAGGTGAGCAATGCGGTCGCGACGGGCGGGAAATTCCGCCGATCGAGCAGACCGCGCTTCATCAGCTCGCCGCTCGCGCCCGCGAAGTCGCCGCTGCCGCCCGTCACGACGAACAGGCCGTCGATATTGAAGACATTCGGCGTGCCGCTCTCGGTCAACTCGCTGAACGTCGTGCCCCAGATCGAGCCGCCGGCGAAGTCCATGCTGAACAGTCCGTCGAACGTCGACGTCGGTGGCGGCGGGTAGATGCACTCGCTCATGTTGAAGACGAAGTTGCCGAGGTTCGACAGTGTCGTCGTGACGTTCTCGTTCGTGATCGTGATGGCCGGCGCGCATCGCCCGTTGGGCGATGCGCTGGCGCCGCTGATATAGATGGTCCCATCCAGGTCGATGACCGCCGCCGCCGAAGGCAAGGCGGACATGAACCCGGCGACCGCGACGATCGTGGCCGCCACGGTCCGAAGAATCTTGTCGTTCATCGCGTTCTCCATGTATGCGCCAAGACGGCGCGAAGGGCAGTTTCTGCCGCGTCGCGGCCGGTGTCCACGGCCCGCAGGTGATGAATCGGTGATGGCGGGCTGATTTGTGTCGGCTCAGACCGGCGACAGGCCGTGGCCGAAGCGGTCGAGTCCCAGCTTCTTCATCAGGGCGACGAAGCGTGGCTGGGTACGCAGTTCGCGCCAGTGCGGGTCGTCCTTCAGGTAGATCAGCCGCGTATCGCGAACGCTGTCGGCCCGTTCCAGTTCGGTCAGCGCCGCATCGACTTCGCCGAGCGCGGCATGCAGCGCCGCCAGCGACGTGGGCGGGACGAAGCGCGTGCGGGCCCTGGCCTGCACGTGGGCCAGCGTCTCCCGTGCCTCGTCTTGCCGCCCCATGGCAGCAAGCCGCACACCCAGCACGGCCTGCGGCCGCGAGATGTCGCCGCCCAGATCGGCGGCCGTTCGAAGCGCGGCCAGACCCTCGTCGAACTGCTTGCTGGCCACCAGCAGCATGCCCTGAACCACGTGCGAGAGCCAGAGCCGGGGCGCGATGTCGAGCGCCCGCTGCAAGCGGCTTTCGGCCTCGGCGAGCCGACCGAGGTCGAGCAGGAAGCTCGCTTCGATCGCGTTGAAGACGGGCGACAGCGGGTCGAGCTCGCGGGTCAGGCGCATGTGGCGCATGCCTTCGTCGATCCTGTCCTGCGTCAGCAGCAACTGCGCCAGGCCGAAATGGGCCGCCGCGACATTGGCGTTGGCCGCGAGGGCGGCCCGGAATTCGCGCTCGGCGGCCTGCCAGTCATAGCCGTACCAGTACGCGCCGTAGCCGCGCTCGGCGCGCGCATTGGCAAGCGCAGGCGCCAGTTCGAGCGCGTGGGCCAGGGCAGCGTCTGCCGGCGTGAAGACGCTCGACGGCTCGGCGTCGATCCACAGCCTGCGCCGGTGCGTCCAGGCGAGCCCCACCCAGGCCAGCGCGTAGGAAGGGTCGAGCGCGAGGGCCTCTTCGAGCAAGCGCAGGGCGAGTGCAATGTCTTCGGCGCGTTGCCCCTGCGCGCGCCACATCGCCGCCAGATAGAGCTGATACGCCTGCGCGTTTCGAGTGCGGCCGAGCTCGCCGTGTCGCTGCGGTACGGCGACAAGCTCGGTGCGAAGCACAGGTGCGAGCGCCTGCGTGACGCGCTGCGAGATCTGGTCCTGCAGTTCGAAGACGCCCGTGAATGCCTCGTCGAAGCTGCCGCTCCAGACCGCGACGCCGTCGGCCCGGCGCAGCAGGCGGGCCGTCGCGCGAAGCCGATCGCCGCTGCGCTGCAGCGAGCCGTCGACGATCCAGTCGACGTCCAGTTCCTGCGCCGCGAGCAGCGGATCCTGCTCGGGCGCGGCAAAGCGCAGCGCCGAAGCGGTCGAACGCACGACGAGCCCGGGTACGCCGGAGAGTCGCGCGATCAGGCTGTCGGCCATCCCGATCTCGAGCAGCTTGTCACGCCCGTCCTCCGTCAGCGCCCGAAACGGCAATACGGCGAGCGTGGCGCCCTGGATCGGCGCAGGAGCGGCCACCGGGCGGCGCAACGCCCACCAACCGGTGGCGGCCAGACCTGCGGCGGTGCATGTGCCGAACGCCAGATGCAGCCAGCGCCGCCGGCGGATCGGAGCCGAGGGCGCTACCTCCGGCTCGGGGCGGGTTTCGGGTTCGTTCGACGCCGGGTCATCGTCCTGCCCGGGGTCGCCGGCGGCGGCGATCCGGCCGTGCGCTGCCACCGCAACGCTCAGACGGTAGCCCACCCGGGGGACGGTCTCGACCTCGAAACTGCCGTTTCCCAGTGTCGCGGCCAACTGCCGAATGCGATAGACGACACGGTTGATCGCGCTGTCGCCGACGACGCGTCCCGACCAGCAGTGCTCGATCAGTTCATCACGTCCTACGACTTCGCCGCGCGCCTTCGCCAGCACCACGAGCACCTGCATCACGCGCGGCTCGACGGTCATGGAACTGCCGTTGCACCGAAGCTGCAGGCATGACGGCCGCGCAACGACTTCGCCGAGCTCGAAGTCCGGTTCCTGCGCCAGCAGTACCGGTCCGGTACGGCTCCGCACAGACGCAAGCGCGCCGGTTCGATCGTCCATGCCCGCCCCTCCAGGGTCGAGCCGGAACGCTAGCACGCCGCCGCAGCGGGTTCAACCGGGATTCAGGATCAAGGGGCAGGCGGGGCGCGGCCCGCCGCCGGCGGCACTTCAGCCGTGCAGCGCGTCGTACTTCGCCTGCAGCTCCTCGCGGCTCTCGACGTGGTTGGGGTCGGGGAAGATGCAGTCGGCCGGGCAGACGAGCTGGCACTGCGGTTCGTCCTCGGCGCCGACGCATTCGGTGCAGCGCGCCGGGTCGATCACGTAGATCGGATCGCCGGAGGCGATCGCTTCGTTCGGGCACACCGGCCTGCAGGCGTCGCAGGCGGTGCAGTCGTCGGTGATATAGAGGGCCATGGCGGATTCTCCTTCAGTTCAGGCCGCGGCGGTTTCCAGCTCCTGCAGCTTGGCGTGGCGAAACGCGCCCCACAGGGCGGCGCCGATCGCGCCGGCATAGATCGAGTCGGGGTGCGAGACGGTCGTCACGTTGACCTTCTCGGCGACCATTTCCTCCTGGATCGCGGCAAGCAGACCGGAGTCCAGCGCGAGCCCGCCGGTCAGCAGCACGGTGCCGGTCTTGATGCCGGTGACCTTGAGCAGCTTGACGATGCGCGACGCCATCGACAGGTGAATGCCCTTCAGGATATCGGGCGTCGCGATGCCGCGGCTGACCATATTGATGACGTCGGTCTCGGCGAGCACGGCGCAGATCGAGCTGACCTTCTCGGGGTCCTGCGCGCTCTGCGACAGCGGCCCGATCTCCTCGACCGCGACGCCGAGGTAGCGCGCGATATTCTCGAGAAACTGGCCGGAGCCCGACGCGCACTGGCTCGTCATCTTGTAGGACAGCACCTTGCCGCGCTCGTCGACGTAGATCGCGCGCCCGTTCAAGGCGCCGATATCGACGATGCCGCGCGCCGCGGGTTCGAGGTAGACGCCGCCGCGCGCATGCGTCGTCATCGAGTAGAAGTGGCCGGTCGCGAACTTCACGTTCTCGCCTTCGCCGGTCGTCGCGATGTAGGCGATATCGTCCTGCGTGAGGCCGGCGTCCTCGAGCACCGCCTCGTAGCCCTGGCGCGCGAGCGTCATCGGGTCGCGGCTGCGGATGCGCTCGCAGCGCTTGGCGATCCATTCGGGCCGGCCGTCGCGGTCGTGGCGGAAGAGGACCGACTTGATCGCGCCGGAGCCGATATCGATGCCGATGGTGTGGATCATGATGATGTGTCCCTGGGTGAAGGAATCGTCATTGCCGCGGGCCGACTAGGCCCTGTTCTCGGCCGTCTTGCCTTCCTCGACGACCGCACGCCAGGCGAAGGTCGCGCCGCCGAGCGCGCCGGTGTAGATCGAGTCGGGGTCGATATTGAGCGTGACGTCGCCGTAGTTCTCCTTCACGAGTTCCTTCAGCGATTTGACCGCCGCCTCGTTCTTCGCGACGCCGCCGGTGAAGGTGAACTGGTCGCGCACGCCGCCCGAGCGCGCGAGGATCGACATCGCGCGCAGGATGATCGCGCGGTGCAGCCCGGCCATGATGTCCTCGCGCTTG
>OEIU01000146.1_pt1 | contig 71604 bp, 67 predicted proteins | sample 1539221 | NCBI WGS metagenome assembly OEIU01 (sample SAMN03792071, study PRJEB22550) | activated sludge metagenome | feature: wastewater treatment plant; material: activated sludge; isolation source: Wastewater treatment plant of a petroleum refinery complex | place: Argentina: Zarate | collected...
CTGCCGGGGCACGTGCGCACCGAAGCCCCGGCGGCGCGGGGGGCACCGACCCCGCGGCCCTGGGTCAGTGGCTCGTGGCCGAGGCCGGCGACTTCTCGGCCGCCGAGCCGATCGCGACGGTCGAGACCGACAAGGCCGCCGTCGAGGTCGAGGCCGACGCCGCGGGCCGGCTCCTGACCACCCTCGTCGCGCCCGGCACCGAGGTCCCCGTGGGCGACCCGATCGCCGTGCTCGGCGACCCCGGTGAGGAGGTCGACGACCTGCCCGCCCTGCTCGCCTCGCTCGGGGTCGACGGCGGTCCGGCTCCCGCGGTGGCCGACGGGCCCGACCGGCCGACCGACCCGGGGTCCGCCACCCCGCTCGTCGAGGAGCCCGAGCCCGAGGTGCCGCAATCACCGCCTCCGGCACCGGAGCGCAGCCGGCGGATCTTCTCCAGCCCGCTCGCACGCCGGCTCGCCGCCGAGGCCGGCCTGGCCCTCGAGGACATCCCCGGCAGCGGCCCACGGGGCCGGGTGCTCCGGCGCGACGTCGACGCCGCGGTCGCTGCCAGGGCCGCGTCCCCCGAGCCGGACCCCGCCACCTCGCCGTCGGTCGCTGCGTCCGCGGAGTACGAGGAGGTGCCGCACACCCGGGTCCGGCTCGTCACCGCACGCCGGCTCACCGAGAGCGTGCGCGAGGCACCGCACTTCTCCCTGCGGGCGAGCGTGCGCGCCGACCGCCTCCTCGCCCTGCGCGCCGAGCTGGCCGACGACGCCGCGACCCGGGTGTCGCTCACCGACCTCGTGGTCCGCGCCGTGGCGCTGGCCCACGCCCGGGTCCCGGACATGAACGTCACCTGGACCGACACCGCGGTCCGCCGCTACGCCCGGGCCGACATCGGGATCGCCGTCGACACCGAGCACGGGCTGCTCGTGCCGGTGCTCCGCGACGCCGGGGCCCTCGGCGTGGCCGGTCTCGCGGCCCGCGTGCGCGACCTCGCCGAGCGGGCCCGCGGCCGACGGCTGCGGCCCGAGGAGCTCGAGGGCGGCTCGATCACGGTCACGAACCTCGGGATGTTCGGCGTCGAGCAGTTCTCGGCGGTCATCAACCCGCCCCACGCCGCCCTCCTCGCCGGCGGTGCCGTTCGTGAAGAGCCGGTCCTCGTCGACGGCGCCCTCGCCGTCGGCCGGGTCCTGCGGCTCACCCTCACGGTCGACCACCGGCCCGTCGACGGCGCCCTCGCGGCGCGCTGGCTCGCCGTGCTCGTCGAGCTGCTCGAGCACCCGGTGCGGCTGCTCGTCTGACGACGTCAGCCCGGGCCCATCACCGTCGCCGGGTCCAGTCCCAGGCCCCTGAGCACGGCGCGGGCGGCGTTGCGCCCCGGTCGCCCCGACACCGAGCCGCCCGGATGGGTCGTGGCGCCGGTGAGGTACAGGCCGGGCAGGCCCGTGTCGTAGCGGGGCCAGCCTGCGACGACCCGTCCGTCGAGCTCGAACTCGCCGCCGTGGCAGGAGCCCCCGAGGTTCTGGGGGTTGTGGGCGGCGACGTCGAGCGGCGACTCGGTGCGCAGCGCGAGGACGTCGTCGGGGTCGAGTCCGGCGCAGCGAGCGGCGACGAGCTCGACGAGCCGCCTCCCGTAGGCGTCCTTGACCGTGGCCCACTCCCGGCCGTCGGCGAGCACCGACGGGGCGACGGTGAGGATCTTGAAGGTCGCTCCCCCGGGCGCCCGGCCGGGGTCGACGACGGTCTGGTTCACCACGAGCAGCCACGGGTCGTCGGCCTCGAGCTCGCCTGCCGCGTGCGCGCGCATGTGCCGGGCCATGCCTGTGGTGGTGCCGAAACCGGCTGCCGCCGAAGGCGTCCCGGCACTGCCGAAGGCGAGGTCGGAGCGCAGGGCGGCATGGACGGCGAGGACCGACAGCCCGGGACGCCAGGCGTCGCGGGCCCTCACGAGGTCGGCCGGCGGCTCCACGCCCTCGAGCCGGCCGGCGAGGGTGGCGAGGTGGCCGCCGTCCACCACCGCCCGCCCGACCTCGACGACCCGCCCGTCGGCGGTGACGACCGCGCGCACCCCGTCGGCGTCGCAGCGCACGGAGGCCACCGCGGCGTCGCAGACCACCCGGCCGCCGTGGGCGGTGACCACCCGTACGAGCGCGTCCGGGAGCGCCTGGCTGCCGCCCACCGGTGTCGTCCAGCCGAACTCGAGCCGTCCCACGGCCAGGGACGACGGCAGGAAACCGGTCCCGGGCCGCCGGGGGTCCTGGATGGTCGCCATGGCCAGCCACAGGACGAACGAGCGCACGACCGGGTGCTCGTAGGTCTCGTGCACGACGTCCCACGCCGACCGCTCGCGCAGCTGGAGGTAGGCCCCGGTCACGGCGTCGCGCGGCTGGGGCAGGTCCGAGCTCCAGCGACCGTGCGCCGCGGCCAGCCCGCCGCGCCAGGTGTCGACCATGGTGCGGAACGCCCGGGCGTCGCCCTCGGAGAACCGGGCCAGCTCGTCGCACGTCGCGTCGAGGTCCGGGCGCATGGTGAGGACGTCGCCGTCGGGCAGCGGCATGACGACCGCGGGGTCGGTGCGCAGGTAGCGCAGCCCCTGCTCCGCGACGAGGCCCAGCTCGTCGTCACGAACGAGTGGGTTGTTCTGGATGAGGACGTGCGCGCTGCTGCACGAGTCGTGGGCGAACCCCGGCAGGGTCAGCTCCTCGGTCCGCGTGTTGCCGCCGACGGTGGGTCCGGCCTCGAGCACGAGCACCTCGAGCCCGGCCCGGGCCAGGTAGGCCGCGGCGACGAGGGAGTTGTGCCCGGCACCGACGACGACGACCTCGGCGCGAGTGGGCAGGTCCGTGGGGTTCATGGCGCCTCCTCGTCGCAGGCTGGCAGAACACCACAACCGTTTGCAAGAGGAAGGAGGCATGATGCCCCCTCCCCGCACCGCAAAATCACGATCTTGCCGTGATGCTTGACACGGCTGCCCCGCGTCACGAGACTGACCGTGCCGCAATCGATTGCGGCCTAGTTCGAGGAGGAACGATGTCCCACGTGAGCGCGCGGAGCCGTTGGAAGGCTGTGGCCCTTGTCGGAGCAGTGTCGATCGGACTCGCGGCGTGCGGCGGTTCCGGCGGGGGGGGGGGCTCCGGCGGCGGCTCGAGCGGGGGTTCGGGCGGACCCGCCCTGAGCATCGGGGCCTCGCTCCCCCTCACCGGCGACTTCTCGGAGCCCGGGTCCGCGGCGAAGCAGGGCTACGAGGTGTGGCAGGCGATCGTCAACGCGAAGGGCGGGCTGCTCGGGCGGCAGGTCAAGCTCGTCATCAAGGACGACGCCTCGAACCAGAACACGATCGTCTCCGACTACAACGCGCTCATCGCGCAGGACAAGGTCGACCTCGTGCTCGGCACCTTCTCCTCGCTGCTCAACCTCCCGGCCTCGGCGGTCGCCGAGAAGAACCGGATGCTCTACGTCGAGCCCGCGGGTGGGTCCCCGAAGATGTTCAACCGCGGCTACAAGTACCTCTTCTTCGCCCAGCAGGCGACCGCGGACAAGCAGGGCCTCACGTTCGCCAAGTGGGTCACCGAGCTGCCCGAGGCACAGCGGCCCAAGACGGCCGCCTACCCCACCCTGGACGACCCCTTCGCGGCCCCGAACGTCGAGGGCATCCGCAAGGTCCTCGAGGCCGCCGGCATCTCGACCGTGTACCAGACCACGTACGCGATCGACACCAAGAACTTCGACTCGATCGTCGCGGCGATGAAGGCCAAGAGCCCCAACGTCGTCGTCCACGGCGCGACGTTCGAGGACGGCGTCGGGCTGACCCGCGCGATGCTCAAGTCCGGATGGACACCGGGCATGTTCTACGAGACGAGCGCCCCCTCGTTCGCCGACCAGTACGTCAAGGCCGTCGGTGAGCCGAACACCGAGGGCGTGATGTACGCCGTCAGCTACTCCCCCGAGGCGGACACGCCGGGCAACGCCGACTTCGTGGCCAAGTACAAGGAGATGTTCGGCTCCGACGTCCCGCCGGAGGACGCGGCCGACGCGTTCGCCGCGGCCGAGGTGATGGCGGCGGCCGTCGAGGCCGTCGGCAGCATCGAGGACCAGTCCAAGCTCGCCGACTGGCTGCGCGCGAACAAGGTCGACACCATTCTCGGCCCTCTCTCGTGGGACGAGACCGGTGCGCCGACGGGTGAGTTCCTCATCGGTCAGTGGCAGAAGGGCAAGGCCGAGGTCGTGCTGCCGGCCGGCGCCGCGACGGCAGAGCCCGCGGTCGGCTGGCACCCCGGCTCGTGAGCGAGCTCGTCCAGACCCTCGCCCTCAGCCTCCTCGTCGGCGGGATCTACGCCCTCGTCGCGAGCGGCCTCACGCTGATCTTCGGGGTGATGCGGGTGATCAACATCGCCCACGGCGCCTTCCTGATCCTCGGCTCCTTCCTCACCTACACCCTCTGGGACGCCCTCGGGCTGGACCCCCTGCTCGGGGTCCTCGTGACCACCCCGGTCGTGTTCGCCCTGGGCTGGGCGGTCTACCGGCTCTTCGTGCGGCCCATCCGGGACGCCCCGATGTCCTCGACCGTCCTGCTGACCTTCGGCCTGGCCCTGGTCACGGAGGGCGTCATGGGGTCGGTGTGGGGCAACGACTCCACGGCGATCCGCCCGTCGTACGTCAACTCCTCCTTCCACCTCGGGTCGGTGTTCCTCCCGGAGGCCCAGGTGTACGGCGGCGTCGTGGCGGCGGTGGTGCTCGTCGGGTTCTGGGTGCTCCTCACGAGGACCTGGCTGGGTCGGGCGATCCGCGCGGCCGCGACGAACCCGGCCTCGGCCGAGCTGGTCGGCATCAAGGTGACGTCGGTGGCGGCCCTGGTCTTCGGGCTGGGGCTCGCCGCCGCCGGCGCCGGGGGCTCGATCATCGGGGTCCTCTACCCCTTCGTGCCGGGGTCGCACTACCTCTGGATCTCCCGGCTGCTCGCCATCGTCGTGCTCGGCGGGCTCGGGAGCCTGGAGGGCGCCGTGCTCGCGGCGCTCGTCTTCGGGGTGGCCGAGACGGTCACCGCGGTGTACGTGTCACCCGCGTGGGCCACCGCGGTGCCCTACGTCATCGTCTTCGCCGTGCTGCTGGTCCGCCCCCAGGGGCTGCTCGGCACGCGCCTGCGTGACGACGCGGTGGCGGCGTGAGCGCGGCGGAGGGCGGGGTGGCCCGCGTCCGTGACGCCGCCGGGATCCTCTGGGTCGGCCGCGGCATCGCCGTGGTCGCCGGGCTCCTCCTGGTCGCCTTCCCGTTGCTGAGCGACGACCAGTACTACCAGAACATGGTCATCCTCTCGCTGGTCTTCGCGGTCGCCGCCACCGGCCTGAGCATCATCACCGGGCTGACCGGCTACGTCTCCCTCGGCCAGGGCGCCTTCGTCGGGCTGGGCGGCTACACCGTCGGCGTGCTCGCGACCCACCACCCCGACACCAGCGTCTGGGTGTGGGTTCCCGTGGCCGGCCTCGTCGCGGCCGCGGTGGCCCTCGCCCTGGGTCTGGTCTCGCTCCGCACGCGGGGGCCGGCCTTCGTCATCATCACGGTCGCCTTCCTCTTCCTCGTCCAGGTCGTCGCCATCAACTGGCGCTCGGTGAGCGGCGGCACCGAGGGCCTGAGCCTGCCGTTGCCCACGTGGAGCGCCGACATCGCGAACTGGCCGTTCTACTACTCACTCGTCGGGCTCCTCGCGCTCCAGCTCCTGCTCAGCTGGTGGATCCGCCGGACCAAGCTGGGGACCGGGCTCGTGGCCATCCGCGAGGACGAGACCAAGGCGGCGACCATCGGCGTCAACCTCCCCGTGGAGAAGATGATCGCCTTCGTCGCGAGCACCGTGCTCGTCGGGATGGCCGGCGGGGTCTACGGCTACTACCTGACCTTCATCGACCCGCGCGGGATGTTCAACATCCTCCTGAGCGTCGAGACCATGCTCGCCCTGCTGGTCGGCGGCAAGGCCACCCTCTGGGGGCCGGTGCTCGGCGCCTTCATCGTGGAACCGCTCAACGAGTACACCAACAACAACCTCGGCGGCGGCAACGCCCGGCTGCTGCTCTTCGGCGGCCTGCTCGTCGTCATCGTCCTCTTCCTGCCGCAGGGGGTGCTCCCGGCGGTGGAGTCCCTCTTGACCCGGCTGCGCACCCGCGGGCGAGCCGGGTTGGTGGGGGCCCGGATCGGCACGGGTGGCGGGATCTCGTCACTGACCGGGCACCTCTCGCTCGTCGACCGCCCGACCGGTGGGGCCTCCCCTCCGCCCCTCCTCGAGGTCAAGGACCTGCGCAAGTCCTTCGGCGGGCTGCGGGCGGTCGACGGGGTGCACCTCACCGTCCCCGAGGGCTCGATCACCGGGCTCATCGGCCCGAACGGCTCCGGCAAGACGACCCTCTTCAACCTCATCGACGACACGATCCGGGCCGACTCCGGGGAGATCTGGCTGGGCGGCGAGCGGATCGACGGGCTGCCGTCGTGGAGCCGGGCGCACCGCGGGCTCGGCCGGACCTTCCAGATCACCCGGCTCTTCCGTGAGATGACGGTGCTGGAGAACGTCGTCGCGGCCCAGCGGTCCTTCTCGTGGGGCCAGCTCGGCCGGATCGCGGTGAGCGGCGCCGAGGCCCGGGCGGCGGAGGAGCTGCTCGAGTACGTCGGGATGCGGGCCTTCCGCGACCAGCGGGCCAACGACCTGTCCTACGGCCAGCAGAAGCTGGTCGAGCTCGCCCAGGTGCTCATGCTCGACCCGCGGCTCATCCTGCTCGACGAGCCCGCCGGCGGCATCAACCCCGTCCTCATCGACCGCATGTCGGAGATGATCCGCGAGCTGAACTCCTACGGGAAGACCTTCCTCATCGTCGAGCACAACATGCCGTTCGTCCTCGGCCTCTGCGACCCGGTCCACGTGCTCGGCCACGGCCGCACCATGGCCTCGGGCACCCCCGACGAGGTGCAGGCCGACCCCGCCGTGCTCGACGCCTACCTCGGCGAGGACTTCGTCCCCGAGCCCCGGGACCCGGTGGCGCCCGAGAACCCGTCGATGGGCGAGGAGGTGAGGCGGCCGTGAGCGAGGACCTCCTGCGGCTGTCGGGCGTCGTCGCCGGCTACGGCGGCGGTGACGTGCTCCAGGGCGTCGACATCACCGTCCCCCGCGGCGGCGTGGCGTGCATCGTCGGCCCGAACGGAGCCGGCAAGTCGACCGTGCTCAAGACGGTCAGCGGCCTGCTCCGGCCCCGGCTCGGCGAGATCCATCTCGGTGGCGAGCGCATCGACTCCTGCTCCGCGGCCGAGATCCTCGGCCGGGGCGTCTCCCAGGTGCCGCAGTCGGGGGCGCTGTTCCCGTCGATGACGGTGCGCGAGAACGTGCTGCTCGGCGCATACATCATCCGGCGACAGAAGGCGCTGGTCCGCGAACGCTACGACCGGGTCGCGCAGCTGTTCCCGATCGTCGCCGACCGCAGCCACCAGCAGGCCGGCAACCTCTCGGGTGGGCAGCGGCGGATGGTCGAGTTCGCCCGGTCGCTGATGCTCGACCCCGTCCTGCTGCTCCTCGACGAGCCCTCCCTGGGCCTGGACCCCAAGGCGCTGCGCTCCCTGTACGACTCGGTGATGGTCCTCAGCGAGAGCGGCAAGACCATCCTCGTGGTCGAGCAGAACGTGCGCTTCGGCATGCGGCTGGCCACGCACGGCATCGTCATGGAGAGCGGCCGGGTCGTCACCCAGCGGGACGCGGCGTCCATCGTCGACGACCCCGAGCTCGCCGCCATGTACTTCGGCGGGCAGGCACCCACGACCGCCGGCTGAGCGGGCGGCCGGTCCAGCGGACGCCGTCCGTCCGGTACCCGCCCTACGGTGGCGCCATGGACGACTACGACGACATCGACCTGTCCGGGGCGCGGGCCCGCCGCATCGTGCTGCGGGACGCCCTGGTGCGGGAGGTCGACCTCTCCGGCGCCGTGGCCGACCAGGTCCGGCTGCGCGGCGCCCACGCGAGCGGTGTCGACCTCACCGGGCTCCGGCTGACCGAGGTGCTCCTCGACGACGTCGTCGTCCGCGGGGCGTTCATCGAGGGTCCGGTCGAGATCAGCGGCGACGTCGAGGGCCTCTTCGTCAACGGGGTCGAGGTCGCGCCGCTCGTCGAGGCCGAGCTCGCTCGCCGGTACCCCGACTACGCGGCGATGAAGCCGACCGACGCGGACGGGTTTCGGCACGCCTGGGAGGTCGTGGAGGAGCTGTGGGCCGGCACCGTCGAGCGGGCGCGCGGCTTCGGGCCGGAGCAGCTGCACGAGTCGATCGACGGCGAGTGGTCGTTCACCCAGACGCTGCGCCACCTCGCCTTCGCCACCGAGTGCTGGGTGGGACGGGCCCTGCGCGGCGAGGCCCTGCCGTACCACCCGCTGTCCCTGCCCTGGGACGGTATGCCGGACACCCCGGGCGTGCCCCGCGACCGTGAGGCGCGCCCGGACCTCGACACCGTCCTCGCGCTGCGCCACGACCGGATGGGGTGGGTGCGGGCCGCGGTCGACGGGCTGACCGACGACGACCTCGACCGGGAGGTCGTCGTCCCCGACGGTCCCGGGTGGCCGCCCGCCGGCGAGTCGATGCCCGGGCGCCAGCCGCTCCTCGTCGTCCTCAACGAGGAGTGGTGGCACCGGCGCTACGCCGAGCGCGACCTCGACGCGCTCGAGCAGCGGTCCGGCTGAGGCGGGCTCAGGCGACGGGTCCGCCGAGCACCTCGCCGGGACCGATGCGCACCCCACGTGCCCAGTCGGCGGCCGGCATCGTCCGCTTGCCGTGCGGACCGACCTCGCGGAGGGCGACGGGCGCCCCCCCGGTGCCGACGAACACGGCCCGCTTGGTCGGGTGCAGCTGACCGGGGGCGAGCGCGGGCAGGTCGGGCGGCGGTTCCGGCGCCGGGTCGAGCGGTCCGACCTTGAGCCGTTCGCCACGGAACGTGGTCCAGGCACCGGGGTTCGGGGTGGCGCCGCGGACGAGCCGGTCGACGAGGTGGGCCGGGAGCGACCACCGGACCTCGCACTCGGCGACGGTCAGCTTGGGCGCGAGGCTGACGCCGTCGGGAGGTTGGGGCACGGCGCGCAGCGACCCGTCCTCGAGGCCGTCCATGGTCGCCACCAGGAGGCCGGCGCCGAGCCCGGCGAGGCGCTCGAGCAGCGTCCCCGAGGTGTCGTCCGGGCGCACGGCCTCGGTCAGCGTGCCGAGCACCGGTCCGGTGTCGAGCCCCTCCTCGATGACGAAGGTGCTCGCGCCGGTCACCTCGTCGCCGGCCATCAGCGCGCGCTGGACCGGGGCCGCGCCCCGCCACGCCGGCAGCAGCGAGAAGTGCAGGTTGACCCAGCCGTGCGGCGGCACGTCGAGCGCCGCGCGGGGCAGCAGCGCGCCGTACGCGACGACCGGGCAGCAGTCCGGGGCGATGGCGCGCAGCCGGTCCAGGAACGCGGGGTCGCGCGGCCGCTCGGGCGTGAGGACCTCGAGGCCGTGCTCGAGGGCGACCTCCTTGACCGGCGACGGGTGGAGGGTGCGCCCGCGGCCCGACCGGGCATCCGGGCGGGTGACCACGGCGACCACCTCGTGCCGCGAGTCGAGCAGCGCCCGCAGCGACGGGACGGCGGTGTCGGGGGTGCCGGCGAGGACGAGACGCACCCGGCGAGTCTAGGAGGGCGGGGTGCAGCTAGGACGCGGGGTCGCGGGGGTCGACGCGGACGGTGACGGGGTCGGGGTCCTTACGCGCCGAGGACCGGGCGCGGAGGGCGGCCAGCTCACGGGCCAGCCCGGGGCCGTCGTCGACCGGGACGGTGACCAGGGCGCGCCAGCGCTGGTCACCGAACGGGAGCGGGCCGAGGGTCGTCCCCGAGGGCGGGAGGGGCAGCTCGTCGAGGGCGGCGGCGAGCGCCGCCCGGGTGCCGGTCAGCGCGGCGACGCGGGCGGTGGGTGGCAGCGAGAGCTCGAGGCGCTCGAGGAGCTCGCGCTCGGCGAACCACGCGGGGTCCCACCGGACGAAGGCCTCGAGCGCCGGCACGGTGACGTGCAGCGGCGCGCCGGCGACGACCACCCGGCCGCCGTCGCGCCCCGGGCGGACGAGGGCCGCGGCGGCGCACCAGCGCCGCAGCGCCTCCTCCCCGGCATCGAGGGTGGGCCGGTCGAGGAGGGCCCACGCGTCGAGCAGCAGCGCGGCCGCGTAGCCCCCCTCGGCCACCGGCTCCGCGCCGGGGGTCGCGACGACGAGGCGGGGCGTGCCCTCGACCGCGTCGAGCACGGTGCCGGCCCCGGAGCGCTCGACGGGGACGCCGGGGAAGGCCCGGCCGAGCTCCTCGGCGGTGCGCCGGGCGCCGACGACCGACGAGCGCAGCCGGGTGCCCGAGCACGCGGGGCAGGTGAACGCCGTCTCGACCCGCCCGCACCAGCGGCACGCCGGCGGACCCTGGGGACCGGTGAGACCCAGGGGTCCGGAGCACTCCCGGCAGCGCGCCGGACGGCGGCAGTCCTGGCACGACAGCGACGGCAGGTACCCCCGGCGCGGCACCTGGACGAGCACCGGACCGGTGGCCAGCGCCTCCTTCGCGGCCCGCCACGCGACGCTCGGCAGGTGCGCCGCGGCGACGGCGGGGTCGCGGCCCTCGTCGTCGCCCTCCCCCGCCACGCGGGCCGCCGGCACCCTGGCCCGCACGACGGCCCGTGGGGCCTCGACCGGGGTGAGCCGGCCGGACCCGACGAGGTCGGCGACCGCGGCCGACCGCACGAGCCCGGCGGCGAGCACGGCCGCGCCCTCACGCTCGGCGCGGGCGAGGAGCACCTCGCGGACGTGCGGGTACGGGGCCCGGGGCTCGTCGAGCAGGTCGTCGCCGTCGTCCCACCACACGACGAGGCCAAGCTCGCGGACCGGGGCGAAGGCCGCCGCCCGGGTGCCGACGACGACCGGCACGTGCCCGCGCAGCGCCTTGAGGAACGCGGTGTAGCGCGCCTGCGGGCCCTGGTCGGCGGTGAGCCGGGTGTGTCGACCGGGTCCCAGCGCCGCCAGCACGGCGGCCTCGACGCGCACGACGTCGCGGTGGTCGGGGACGACGACGACCGCTCCCCGGCCGCCGTCGACCGTGGCCCGGACGGCCCCCGCGACGAGGGCGGGCCACGCGGCGTCGGGGTCGACCGCCGGGAGGGCGAGCACCGAGGCGCTCGGCGCCCCACCGTCGCGCAGGCGCGAGAGGAAGGCCTCACCTGCCGGGTAGGGCTCCCACGCCCGCGCGGTGTGCTCGGGCAGGGCGGGGAGCTCGGGGGCCTCGGTGGCCAGGGCCTGCTCCGCCCGCGCGTGCCGCGGCGGGACGGCGAGGCGCAGCACGTCGCCGAGGGTGCCGGCGTAGCGCGCCGCCACCGCCCGGGCGGCGTCGAGCACCTGCGGGCTGAGCACCGGCTCGGGCGAGACGAGCCGCCGCAGCGGGCTGAGCCGGCCGGTGTGCTCGGCGGCCGCGCGCCGCTCGAGGACCCAGCCGTCGAGGTCCTGGCCGGCGAAGCGCACCTTGACCCGGGCGCCGGCGACCGCGCCCTGCGCCATCGAGGAGGGCACGAGGTACTCGAAGGGCCGGTCGAGGTGGGCGAGCCCGGTGTCGACCTGGACCAGGGCGACCGGGAGCTCGTCGGCGGGCGGGTCGTCGCCGCGCAGCCGAGGCGGACGGGAGGCCGTTGCGCCCGCGAGGAGGGCCAGCTGCTCCCCCTCCTCGTCGGTCCCGGTCACGCGCCCGAACCTAGCGGAGCCCTCAGCCGGCGACCGCGCGCTGCAGGGACTCGACCCGGTTCGTGCGCTCCCACGTGAAGGCGTTCTCGACGCCCTCGGCGCCGGTGCGCCCGAAGTGGCCGTAGGCCGCCGTCGGCTTGTAGATGGGCCGGAGCAGCTCGAGGTCCTCGAGAATGGCGAGCGGGCGCAGGTCGAACACCTGGCGGATGGCCGCCTGGATCCGCTCCACCGGCGCGGTCTCGGTGCCGAAGGTCTCGAGGTACAGGCCGACCGGCTGCGCGACTCCGATGGCGTACGCGACCTGCACCTCGCAGCGCCGGGCCAGGCCCGCCGCGACGACGTTCTTCGCGACCCAGCGCGTCGCGTAGGCGGCGGAACGGTCGACCTTCGAGGGGTCCTTGCCGGAGAACGCACCACCGCCGTGTCGGGCCATCCCGCCGTAGGTGTCGACGATGATCTTGCGACCGGTGAGGCCGGCGTCGCCCATCGGGCCGCCGATGACGAACTTGCCCGTCGGGTTGATGTAGGTGCGGAAGGAGTCGGTGCGCAACGTCGTGCCGCCGTCGGCCAGCTCCGCGAGGACGGGGTCGATGACGTGGCTGCGGACGTCCGGCTCGAGCAGGCCGTCGAGGCTGACGTCCTCGGCGTGCTGGGTCGAGAGCACGACGGCGTCGAGGGAGACCGCGGTGTCGCCCTCGTAGGCGATGGTCACCTGGGTCTTGCCGTCCGGACGGAGGTAGGACAGCTCCCCGTTCTTGCGCACGGCGGTCAGCCGCTCGGAGAGGCGGTGCGCGAGGTAGATCGGCAGCGGCATGAGCTCTGGGGTGTCGTCACAGGCGTACCCGAACATCAGGCCCTGGTCGCCGGCCCCCTGCTTGTCCTTCGGGTCGACCCCGCCGCTGCGGTTCTCGAACGCGGTGTCGACGCCCTGGGCGATGTCGGGGCTCTGCTGGCCGATCGAGACCTCGACGCCGCACGACGCGCCGTCGAAGCCCTTGGTCGAGGAGTCGTACCCGATCCCGAGCACGGTCTCGCGCACGATCGACGGGATCTCGACGTAGGCCTCGGTCGTCACCTCGCCGGCGACGTGGACGAGGCCGGTGGTCACCATCGTCTCCACGGCGACCCGGCTGTGGGGGTCCTGGTCGAGGAGGGCGTCGAGGATGGAGTCGGAGATCTGGTCGCAGATCTTGTCGGGGTGGCCCTCGGTGACCGACTCGGACGTGAACAGGCGTGCGGACACGCGGCAACTCCTTCGATGGGGGGCGGCGGCCCCGGTGGAGGGGGCACGCACCGGCCCCAACATACCGGTGGTCGAGAACCCGGCCGGGTCCGGTCCGACGTCCGGGCCGGACCGTGGAATCATGGGCCGCGTGTCCGACGGGTCCAGCAGCGACGTGGTGCAGGCCGGGCGGGACGTGACGACGTCCGCGAGCCCGGTCGACGAGGCGCTCTCGCTGCTCACCCGTGCCCAGGACCTCGCCGACCAGCTGCGCGAGGACGCCGGCCGCGAGGTGAGCCAGGCGAGGGCCGAGGCCGCACGCCTGCGCGCGGAGTCCGCCGAGGCGGCTCATGAGCTCGCCGAGCTGCAGGCCCGCGTGGAGTCCTCCAGGGCCGAGGCCGAGCAGCGGCTCGCGGAGACCCGCGCCGAGGTCGAGATCATGCTCACCGACGCGGCCGACCAGGCCTCGCTGCTGCGGGCCCGCGCGACGAAGGCCAGCGACGAGGCCATCGCCCTCGCCGAGGAGCAGGCGGCCACCCTCGTCGCGCAGGCCCGGGAGCAGGCCGACGAGCTGCTCGCGACCGCGGGCACCGAGCACGAGAGCACAATGGCACGGCTCGCCGACGAGGAGCGCGCGCACCAGGAACGCTGGGCCGCCGAGCACGCCGCGCACACCGCCGAGCTGGACGCCCTCCGGGAGCGCACGCACGGCGAGCTCGCGACGCTGCGCGAGGAGGCAGAGGCCTACGCCGCCCGGCACCGCCCCGGGGCCGAGACCGAGGTCACCCGGCGGATCGCCGAGCTGACCACCCGCGAGCGCGGCGCCGCGGTCGAGGCCGAGCTGCTCGTCGAGGACGCGCACAAGGACGCCCTCCGCATCCGCACGGACGCCGAGGCCGAGGCCGCCCGCGTCGTCGACAGCGCCGAGAAGCACCTCGCCTGGGCGCAGGGCACCGTCCGCGAGGTCCTCGACCGCACCGAGGAGGAGCGCGAGCGGCGCGCCCGCGAGCACCACCAGGAGATCGTCGCGCGCACCCGCCAGCACCGGCAGCGGGTGCAGACCCTCCTCGGCAGCGCCACGGCGAAGAGCCGCGACCGGCTCGCGGAGGCCGAGGCCGAGGCGCGCCGACTGCGCGAGCAGGCGGACGCGGTGCTCGCCGCGGCCCGCGGCGACCCCGAACGCGGGGGGGGCCCCCGCCCCGGGGCCCGGGGCCCCCCCGGGGGGGGGCGCGCCGCCAGGAGGCCGAGTCGACCGCCCGGGCCGAGCGGCGGCTCAGCGAGGCCGAGGACGGCGCGCGCCGGGTCCGCCAGAGCACGGCCGAGGACGTCGAGCGGATGCACCGCGAGGCGCACGAGTACCACCGGGCGGCGCGGGCCGAGATCGTCCGCGCCTCGGAGGAGGCCCGCCGGCGGGCCGGCGCCGGCCGCGCCGGGGCCCACGCCCCCGTCGAGCGCGCCCCCTCCCCGGGGCCCACCCCCGCCGCCCCGCGCGCCCCCCCCCCCCCCCAGCCGAGCCGCCTCTCCGGCGTCATCGAGGCCCTCGACGTCCACGACGCCACGCTCGACGGCGAGGCCGACTCCCGGGCCGAGCCCTCCCCCGAGCCCCCCGCACCGCAGTCCGCCCCCGCACCCACCCAGGACGAGGAGTCCGCATGAACCAGCCCGAGTTCCCCACCGTCTTCCGGGGCTACGACCCCGTCCAGGTCGACGCGCACCTCGCGGCACTCCACCAGGCCGTCGACACCGCCCGCCAGGAGGCGGAGTCGGCCCGCCAGGAGGCGGCCGAGACCTCCGTCCAGCTGACCAAGGCCCGCCAGGAGCAGCAGGCCGCCGCGGCCGAGCTCGAGGACCACCGCGCCCGCCTGTCCGGTCTGGAGGAGGAGAGCCGGAAGGCCTCCAGCCCCACCTTCGCCGACCTCGGCGAGCGGATCGGGACGATGCTCGGGCTCGCCGACGAGGAGGCCGGGGCGATCCGGGCCGCCGCCACCGCCGAGGCCGACGAGACCCGTCGCGTCGCCGGCGAGGAGTCCCAGCTCGTGCGCGCCGAGGCGGACCGCTACGCCGAGGAGGTGCGCAACCGGGCCGACACCGACGCCGCCGAGGTCCTCTCCCGCGCCAAGGCGCAGGCCGACTCCATCGTCGACGACGCGGCCCGTGAGGCCGCCGCGCGCCGCGAGGAGGCCGAGGCGTACTACGAGCAGCAGCGGGCCAAGACCGCCCAGCAGGCCGCCGACTTCGAGAAGACCCTCGGCGAGCGCCGGGAGGCCTCGGCCGCGGAGTTCAACGCCCAGATGGCCAAGCAGGACGAGGCCCTCGCCGCCGTCCAGGAGCGCGCCGACCTGCTCGCCCGGGAGGCCGAGGAGGACCACGCGGCCAAGACCGGCGAGGCGGCCCGGGTGCTCGAGTCCGCCCGCACCGAGGCCGCCCAGATCGTCCGCACCGCCAAGGAGCAGGCCGACCGCGTGCGGCGCGACTCCGAGCGCGAGCTCGCCGCCGCCACGGCCCGCCGCGACAGCATCACCGCGCAGCTGTCCAACGTCCGCAACATGCTCGCCACGCTCGGTGGGCCGGCGGCCGCCGAGGCCATCGCCGGCCACGACGACGAGCCGGTGGCCGAGGACGCCGTCGACGAGCCCGTCGCCGAGGACACCGTCGAGCCCACCGAGGACGTGACCGTCGTCGAGGACGGCGCCGAGCCCACCGAGGACGCCGACGCCTCCGACGCCGACGAGGTCGACGAGGTCGACGCCGAGGAGGAGGTCGACGAGGAGGTCGAGCCCGAGGACGAGGTCGACGCGGACCTCACCGACGAGGCCGCCGCCGAGGAGCAGCCGACGGCGAAGGCCGGCACGCGCCGCTGACCGGGGCCCCACGCACCCCGACGAACGACGAGAACATGCCGTCGCCCAGGACCGGGTGACGGCATGTTCTCGTCTCTCGACCGGGGAGGCCGGACGGTCAGAGGAGGTCGGTGACGACGTCCCAGACGGCGCCGGCGACGACGTCCTTGCTCGCGGGGCCGACGTCGAGGACGGCGTCGGTCCCGCGCCGCAGCACGTGGACGGTGTTCTCGTCCTTGCCGAAGGTCACGTCGGCGCCGACCTCGTTGACGACGAGGACGTCGCAGCCCTTGCGGGCGAGCTTGGCCCGGCCGTGCTCGAGCACGGTTCCCGACGCGTCACCGGTCTCGGCGGCGAACCCGACGACCACCGGGGATGTCGTGCCGGCCCGCGCGGCGACGAGCCCGGCGAGGATGTCGGGGTTGCGCACGAGCGGGACGGCCGGCACCGACTCGTCCGGCGCGCCGTCGGCCCCGAGCGCGTGGGTCTTCTTGATCTTGTGCTCGGTGTAGGTCGCGGGCCGGAAGTCGGCCACGGCCGCCGCCATGACGACGACGTCGGCGTCACCGAGCTCGGCGCGCACCGCGGCCTCCATCTCGAGTGCCGTCTCGACCGCCACGACCCGCACGCCGGCCGGCGCCTCGAGGCCGGCAGCCGACACGAGGACGACGTCGGCTCCCCGCTCGGCCGCGGTCCGGGCCAGGGCGTACCCCTGCTTGCCCGACGACCGGTTGCCGAGGAAGCGCACCGGGTCGAGGGGCTCGCGGGTGCCGCCGGCGGTGACGACGACCCGCCGCCCGGCCAGCGCCCCGCGCGGCGCGGGTGCCGGCGTCGCCGCGCCCCCCCGGGCCAGCTCGCGGCGGCACACCTCGAACAGCTCCTCGGGCTCGGGCAGCCGGCCCGGGCCGCTGTCGCGGCCGGTGAGGCGCCCGGAGGCCGGCGGCACGACGTGCACGCCGCGCTCGCTGAGCGTCGCGATGTTGGCCTGCGTGGCGGGGTGCTCGTACATCTCGGTGTGCATGGCGGGAGCCATGACGACCGGGCAGCGGGCGGTGAGGAGGACGTTGGTGAGGAGGTCGTCGGCCTGGCCGGTGGCGGCGCGGGCCAGCAGGTCGGCGGTGGCGGGAGCGACGACGACGAGGTCGGCCTCCTGCCCGATGCGCACGTGCGGCACCTCGGTGATGTCGGACCACACGTCGGTGTGGACCGGCTTCCCGGACAGCGCCGCCCACGTCGCCTCACCGACGAAGTGCAGCGCCGACGCCGTCGGCACGACGGTGACGTCGTGGCCGGCCTCGGTGAGCAGCCGCAGGAGCGAGCAGGCCTTGTACGCCGCGATGCCCCCGGCCACCCCGAGGACGACCTTCACGTCGGTCAGCCCTCGGACGGCTCGTCGGTGGGCTCGGAGGTGAGCAGGCCCTCGTTGATCTCGCGCAGCGCGATGGACAGCGGCTTCTCGTGGACCTCGGAGTCGACGAGCGGGCCGACGTACTCGAGGAGGCCCTCCTGGAGCTGTGCGTAGTAGGCGTTGATCTGCCGGGCCCGCTTGGCCGAGTAGAGGACCAGGGCGTACTTGGAGTCGGCCTGCTCGAGGAGCTCGTCGATCGGCGGGTTGGTGATGCCGATGGGGTTCGCCGTGGTTCCGGACACGCGTCAGTCTCGTTTCGTTGCGGGGACGGGGGTTCGTGTCCATGATACGAGTTCCTCGGCCGCCCGCCGAACGTCGTCGTTGACGACGGTGACGTCGAACTCCTCCGCGGCGGCCAGCTCGACCCGGGCGGTGTCCAGCCGCACGGCCCGTTCCTCGGCGTCCTCGGTGCCGCGACCGACGAGCCGGCGGACCAGCTCGTCCCAGCTCGGCGGGGCGAGGAAGACGAAGAGCGCGTCCGGCATCGAGGCCCGGACCTGCCGGGCGCCCTGGAGGTCGATCTCGAGCAGAGCCGGTCGCCCCGTGGCGAGGACCTCCTCGACCGGGCGGCGCGGCGTGCCGTAGCGGGCCCGGCCGTGGACGACGGCCCACTCGAGGAGCTCGCCGCCGGCGACCATCTCGTCGAAGCGCTCGTCGGAGACGAAGTGGTAGTGGACGCCGTCGACCTCGCCCGGCCGCGGCCGGCGGGTCGTCACCGAGACCGAGAGCCAGACCTCGGGGTGGTGCTCGCGGACGTACGCGGAGAGGGTCCCCTTCCCGACCGCGGTGGGTCCGGCGAGGACGGTGAGGCGGGAGCGACCCGTCACTGCCGCCCGAAGCGGTCGAGGAGGGCGGAGACCCGGTTCTTGCCGAGGCCACGCACCCCCCCGCTCTCGCTGATTCCGGCCCCCTCCCTTATCTTGCGGGCGCGGGCGCGACCGACGCCCGGCATCGACTCGAGGAGGGCGGACACGCGCATCTTTCCGATGACGTCGTCACGCTTGCCGTCCTCGATGACGCCACCGAGGGAGGCACCCCCGTGCTTGAGGCGGTTCTTCACCTCGGCTCGCTGGCGTCGTGAGGCGGCGGCCTTCTCGAGGGCCGCCGCGCGCTGTTCCTGGGTGAGCGGGGGAAGTGCCACGGATACGTCCTTGCTGTCGCTGCGGATGCTGGCTGCTCAACACCCGGCGGTACCCCGCCGACTGTACCGGTCCGGCCGGGCCGGTTGCGTCAGGCCCCGGCCGCCTCGACGAGCGTGGCGAGCTCGTCCGCAGCGCGCCGGGCGGCCCCGCGGAGCGCGGCGGGGTCCGGGCCCGCGCCGAGCACCTCGCGCGAGCTGTTGCCGAGCACCTGGGGCAGGGCGTCGCCGAAGGTCCGGCGCAGGCCCTCGGGGGTCCCGCCCTGGGCCCCGAGCCCCGGCGCGAGCAGCGGGGCGGCCGACCCGGCGAGGTCGAGGCCGAGGTCGTGGACCGCGCTGCCGACCGTGGCGCCGACGACCATCCCCACCGAGCCGAGCGCGCCCTCGGCGCGCGCGGCGGCGTTGTCGGCGCAGACGCCGGCGACCACCCCGGCCGCGACCGTCGCGCCGTCGCGCACGGCGTGCTGGACCGACGGCCCCTCCGGGTTGGAGGTGAGGGTGAGGACGAACACGCCGCGCCCGGTCGCGGCCGCGAGGTCGAGCGCCGGCCGCAGCGACCCGTAGCCGAGGTACGGGCTGACCGTCACGGCGTCGGCCCGCAGCGGCGAGTGCTCGGCGAGGTAGGCCTCGGCGTAGCCGGCCATCGTCGTGCCGATGTCGCCGCGCTTGGCGTCGAGGAGGGTGAGGGTCCCGGCCTCGCGCAGGCCCTCGAGGGTGCGCTCGAGGACGGCGACGCCCCGCGAGCCGAAGCGCTCGAAGAAGGCGGACTGCGGCTTGACGCAGGCGACCGCGCCACCGAACGCCTCCACGCACGTCATGGCGAACCGCTCGAGCCCGTCGACGGTGTCCGGGAGCCCCCACGCCGTCAGGAGCGCTGCGTGCGGGTCGATGCCGGGGCAGAACGGGCCGTGGGCGTCCATCGCGGCGCGCAGCCGGGTACCGAAGGGGGTCTGGGTCACGGACGAGCCATCCTCTCGTGGGCCGCGCCGACGACGTCGGCGAAGCGGGTGAAGCCGTGCCGCGCGACCTCGGCCTCGAGCTCGGTGAGCACGCGACGCGGCGCGGACGGGTCGTTGAACGTGGCGGTGCCGACCTGGACCGCCGAGGCGCCGACGGCGACGAGCTCGAGGGCGTCCTTCCCGGTGCGCACTCCCCCGACCCCGATGACCGGGGCGGTCGGGATGGTCCCGGCGCGCATCGCCCCGACGACCTGCCACACCGCGCGCACCGCGACCGGCCGGACCGCGGGCCCGGACAGCCCGCCGGTGACGCCGGCCAGCTGCGGCCGCAGCAGGTCGGTGTCGACGACGATGCCGAGCAGGGTGTTGATCATCGTCAGCCCGTCGGCCCCGGCCCGCAGCGCGGCGTCGGCGATGGCGACGATGTCGGTGACGTCCGGGGTGAGCTTGGCGAACACCGGCACCCCCTCGGGCACCCGGGTCCGCACGATCTGCACGACCCGCTCGGACGAGACCGGGTCGCACGCGAAGACGAGGCCGCGGTTGGCGACGTTCGGGCACGAGATGTTCGCCTCGACGCCGACGACGCAGGACCACGCCGGGGAGGCGACGAGCCGCTGGACGACCTCGCCGAACTCCTCGGCGGTGTTGCCCGCCACCGAGACGAGGACCCGGGCGCCCTGCGCGGCGAGCCACGGGAGGTCGTTCTCGCAGAACGCGTCGATGCCCGGGCCCTGGAGCCCGATCGAGTTGAGCATCCCGGACGGCGTCTCGGCCATCCGCGGGGTCGGGCGCCCGGAGCGCGGGTCGCGCATCACGGTCTTCGTCACGAACGCGCCGAGCTCGGAGACGGGAAAGAACCGGTGCAGCTCCTTGCCGTTCGCGGCGCACCCGGACGCCGTCATCACCGGGTTGGGCAGCGTCGCCCCGCCGAGCGTCGTCGTCATGTCCACCATCAGTGGCCTCCCGCCCGGGGCGCCCCGACGGCGTCGTCGGGGACGCGGGTGATGCCGCCACCGATGGCGTCCCAGCGCACGCGGTCGCCGCGGAAGACCGGGCCCTCGACGCACGAGCGGACCATCCGGGTCTCGCCGTCGTTGCCGCGCACCGGCATGACGCAGGTCATGCACACCCCGATGCCACAGGCCATCGACTCCTCGACGGCGACCTGGGCGACCGCGCCGTGGGCGTCGGCGACCTCGGTGACCGAGCGCAGCATCCCCATCGGGCCGCACGCGTAGACGACGCCGGCGCCGGAGCGGTCGACGACCTCCCCGAGGACGTCGGAGACCCAGCCGCGCCGCCCGGCCGAGCCGTCGTCGGTCGTCACGGTGACGCCGTCGGCGGTCCGCCGCGCCTCGACGACGCCGAACAGCCGAGCCTCGGAGGCGGCGCCGAGGACCATCTCGACGTGACAGCCGCGGGCCCGCAGCTCCTCGGCGAGCCAGAACAGCGGCGCCGAGCCGTAGCCGCCGCCGACGAGGACGCACGGCACCGGCTCGGCGGGCAGCGGGAAGGGCCGGCCGAGCGGACCGACGACGTCGACGGGGTCGTGGGCGGAGCGCTCGGTGAGCCACTGGGTGCCGGGCCCGTGGGCGGCGACGACGACGTCGACGGTGCCGCCGTAGGTGCCCGACGGCTTGACCTTGTGGATCGAGAAGCAGCGGCGCAGCAGGTTCGCCGAGGTCGGGCCGCCGACGGCGAGCGCGACGAACTGCCCGGGGTGGGCGAGCTCGGCGACACCGGGCGCGACGAGGGTCAGGTGGTGGTAGGCGCCGGCCCGCCGGTTGGCGATGACCTCGCCGGCGACCTGGACCACCCCGCCGCTCACGCCGGTGCCTCGATGCCGTAGAGGTCGAGGGCCGCCGCGTGGTCCTGGAGCGACAGGACGTCGAGGTCGTCGCGCTGGACGGCCTCGATGGCGAGCACGGCGGCCGCCAGCTGCTGCACGGTCGTGACGATCGGCTTGTCCATCGCCGCCGTCGCGGCCCGGATGGCGTAGCCGTCGGCGCGGGTCGTGGCGCTCGGGCCGCTCGGGGAGTTGACGACCATGTCGACCTCCCCGGCGTTGATGAGGTCGACGACCGACTGGCCGCCCTCCCCGCGCTCGGCGTGCTTGAGGACGATGTCGGCGTCGATCCCGTTGCGGCGCAGCACCTCCGCCGTGCCCGAGGTGGAGAGGATGCGGAACCCGAGGTCGACGAGCCGCTTGACCGGGAAGATGATGGCCCGCTTGTCGCGGTTGGCGACGGAGACGAAGACCGTTCCGCTGGTGGGCAGCCCGCTGATCGCGCCGAGCTGGCTCTTGGCGAACGCCCGGCCGAAGTCGTGGTCGATGCCCATGACCTCGCCAGTGGAGCGCATCTCCGGGCCGAGCAGGCTGTCGACGACGAGGCCGTCGGCGGTCCGGAACCGCTTGAACGGCAGGACCGCCTCCTTGACCGACACCGGCGCCTTCGCCGGCATCCGGCCGCCGTCCGCGTGCCGCGGCAGCACGCCCTCCTCGCGCAGCTGGGCGATGCTGGCGCCGAGCATGATCCGCGCGGCGGCGTTGGCCAGGGGCACACCGGTGGCCTTGGCGACGAACGGCACGGTCCGCGAGGCGCGCGGGTTGGCCTCGAGGACGTAGAGGATGTCCTGGGCCAGCGCGAACTGGACGTTCATCAGGCCGCGGACCCCGATCCCCTCGGCGAGCCGGAGCGTCGACTCGCGGACCCGCTCGAGCTCGGTGGCGCCGAGGGTGACCGGCGGCAGCGCGCACGAGGAGTCACCGGAATGGATGCCGGCCTCCTCGATGTGCTCCATGATCCCGCCGAGGTACATCTCCTCGCCGTCGTAGAGGACGTCGACGTCGATCTCGATCGCGTCGTCGAGGAAGCGGTCGACGAGGACCGGGTGGTCCGGGCCGGCGAGCGTGGCCCGCTCGACGTAGCCCGAGAGGGTCTCGTCGTCGTAGACGATCTCCATCCCGCGCCCGCCGAGGACGTACGAGGGCCGCACGAGCACCGGGTAGCCGATCTCGCGGGCGATCTCGACCGCCTCCGCCGCGCTGTAGGCCGTGCCGTGCTTCGGCGCCGGCAGGTCGGCCTCGTGGAGGACCCGGCCGAAGGCGCCGCGGTCCTCGGCGAGGTCGATGGCGTCCGGCGAGGTGCCGACGATGGGCACGCCGTTCTCCTTGAGCGCCCTGGCCAGCCCGAGCGGGGTCTGCCCGCCGAGCTGGACGACGACCCCCGCCACCGGGCCGGCCTGCTGCTCCGCGTGGACCACCTCGAGGACGTCCTCGAGGGTCAGCGGCTCGAAGTAGAGGCGGCTGCTCGTGTCGTAGTCGGTCGAGACGGTCTCCGGGTTGCAGTTGACCATCACCGTGTCGTAGCCGGCGTCGCGCAGGGCGAAGCTCGCGTGGACGCAGGAGTAGTCGAACTCGACACCCTGCCCGATCCGGTTGGGGCCGCTGCCGAGGATGAGCACGGCCGGCCGCTCGCGCGGGGCCACCTCGCTCTCCTCGTCGTAGGCGCTGTAGTGGTACGGCGTGCGGGCGGCGAACTCGGCCGCGCAGGTGTCGACGGTCTTGTAGACCGGCCGCACCCCGAGGGCGTGCCGCACCCCGCGGACGACGGCCTCGGGCATCCGCCGCAGCGACGCGAGCTGTGCGTCGCTGAAGCCGTGCCGCTTGGCCAGCCGGAGCAGCTCGGGGGTCAGCTCGGTGGCCGTCGCGACGTGCTCGGCGACCTCGTTGACCAGCGCCATCTGGTCGAGGAACCACGGGTCGATGCCGGTGGCCTCGTGCACCTCCTCGACCGTGAGCCCGCCGCGCAGGGCCTGCTGCACCTGGACGATGCGGCCGTCGGTGGGCCGGCGCGCCGAGTCGAGCAGCGCCCGGGCGGCCTCCTCGGTGGGTCGCGGGCCGTCCCAGTGGAAGCTGCTGCCGGCCCTCTCCAGCGACCGCAGCGCCTTCTGCAGGGCCTCGGTGAAGGAGCGGCCGATGGCCATCGCCTCGCCGACCGACTTCATCGTCGTCGTCAGGGTGTCGTCGGCGGCCGGGAACTTCTCGAACGCGAACCGCGGCACCTTGACGACGATGTAGTCGAGCGTCGGCTCGAAGCTCGCCGGGGTCTCCTGCGTGATGTCGTTCGGCACCTCGTCGAGGGTGTAGCCGATGGCCATCTTCGCGGCGATCTTGGCGATCGGGAAGCCCGTGGCCTTCGAGGCCAGGGCGCTCGAGCGCGACACCCGCGGGTTCATCTCGATGACGATGATCCGCCCGTCCTGCGGGTTGACCGCGAACTGGATGTTGCAGCCGCCGGTGTCGACGCCGACCTCGCGGATCACCTTGATCGAGATGTCGCGCAGCCGCTGGTACTCGCGGTCGGTGAGGGTGAGCGCCGGCGCGACGGTGATGGAGTCGCCCGTGTGCACGCCCATCGGGTCGAGGTTCTCGATCGAGCACACGACGACGACGTTGTCGGCCGTGTCGCGCATCAGCTCGAGCTCGTACTCCTTCCAGCCGAGGATCGACTCCTCGAGGAGGACCTCGGTGACCGGGCTGTACTGGAGCCCGGCGCCGGCGATGCGGCGCAGCTCCTCGGGCGTGTGGGCGAAGCCCGAGCCGAGCCCGCCCATCGTGAACGAGGGCCGCACGACGACCGGGTAGCCCAGGTCGTCGGCGGCGGCGAGCACCTCGTCCATCGTGTGGCAGATGGCCGAGCGGGCCGACTCGGCTCCGCAGCGCGCGACGACGCCCTTGAACTTCTCACGGTCCTCGCCGAGCTGGATGGCCTCGACGTTGGCGCCGATCAGGGGGCAGTCGTACTTCTCCAGGACCCCGCGCTCGTGCAGCTCCATGGCGCAGTTGAGCGCGGTCTGCCCGCCGAGCGTCGCGAGGACGGCGTCGGGGCGCTCCTTGGCGATGATCTTCTCGACGATCTCCGGGGTGATCGGCTCGACGTAGGTGGCGTCGGCGAACTCCGGGTCGGTCATGATCGTCGCCGGGTTGGAGTTGACGAGGACGACCCGGATGCCCTCCTCGCGCAGCACCCGGCAGGCCTGGGTGCCGGAGTAGTCGAACTCGCAGGCCTGCCCGATGACGATCGGGCCGGAGCCGATGACGAGGACGCTCCTGATGTCGTCGCGCTTCGGCATCAGGCGCGCACCTCCTTGCTCGTGGTCATGAGATCGCAGAAGCGGTCGAAGAGGTAGGCGGCGTCGTGCGGACCGGCCGCGGCCTCGGGGTGGTACTGGACCGAGAAGGCGACGAGGCGCTCGTCCCGGCGGACCTCGAGCCCCTCGACGACGTCGTCGTTGAGGCAGACGTGGCTGACGGTGACGGCGCCGAACTCGGTGTCGGTCGCCCCCTCGAGCGGGGCGTCGACGGCGAAGCCGTGGTTGTGCGCGGTGACCTCGACCGTGCCGGTCGTGCGGTCCATGACCGGCTGGTTGATGCCGCGGTGGCCGTACTTGAGCTTGTAGGTGCCGAACCCGAGCGCGCGCCCGAGGATCTGGTTGCCGAAGCAGATGCCGAAGTACGGCAGACCGGCCCGGAGCACCCCCCGGAGCAGGTCGGCCTGGGTCTCGGCGGTCGCGGGGTCGCCGGGGCCGTTCGAGAAGAAGACGCCGTCGGGGGCGACCGCGCGCACGTCGTCGAGGGTGGCGGTGGCCGGCAGCACGTGCACCTCGATGCCGCGCTCGGCCATCATCCGCGGGGTGTTGCTCTTGATGCCGAGGTCGACCGCGGCGACGGTGAACCGCTTCTCCCCCACCGGCGGCACGACGTACGCCTCCTTCGTCGCGACCTCCGCGGCGAGGGACGCGCCGGTCATCGCCGGCGCGGCCTGGACCCGGTGCAGCAGCTCGGGGCGGCTCGCCGCCGCGACGTCGCCGGAGAAGATGCCGACCCGCATCGCGCCGCGCTCGCGCAGGTGGCGGGTCAGGGCCCGGGTGTCGACGTCGCAGATGCCGACGACGCCCTGCCGGTCGAGCTCGTCCTCCAGCGAGCGGCGGCTGCGCCAGCTCGACGGGCGGATGGCGGGATCGCGCACGACGTAGCCCGCCACCCAGATCCGGCCGGACTCGTCGTCCTCGTCGTTCCATCCGGTGTTCCCGACGTGCGGCGCGGTCATGACGACGACCTGGCGGTGGTAGCTCGGGTCGGTCAGCGTCTCCTGGTAGCCGGTCATCCCGGTCGAGAAGACGGCCTCGCCGACGGTCTCGCCGCGGTGGCCGTAGGCCCGGCCGGTGAAGGTGCGCCCGTCCTCGAGGACGAGGACGGCGGGCTCGCGGGTGGTCAGCACGGTGCAGGCTCTCCTTCCCGCGCGGTGACGTCACCGCGCAGGATCGTCGTGTGCACGGCGCCGGTGAGGCGGCGGCCGTGCCACGGGGTGTTGCGGGACAGGGAGTGCGAGGCCTCGCGGTCGACGGTGACCGTGGCCGTGGGGTCGACGAGGACGAGGTTGGCCGGCTCGCCGGGGGCGAGCGGTCGGCCGTGACCGGTGAGGCCGGCGATCCGGGCCGGGGCCACCGACATGACGCGGGCCAGGTCGGCCATCGACATCCGGCCGGACGCGACGAGGAGGTCGTGCACGACGCCGAACACGGTCTCCAGCCCGAGCATCCCGAAGGCGGCGTCGACGAAGGCGTGCTCCTTGTCGTGCCGGGCGTGCGGGGCGTGGTCGGTGGCGACGGCGTCGATCGTGCCGTCGGCCAGGCCCGCGCGCAGCGCCTCCTGGTCCTCGGACGGCCGCAGTGGGGGGTTGACCTTGTAGACCGGGTCGTAGCCGCCGAGCAGCTCGGTGCCGAGGGCGAGGTGGTGCGGTGCGACCTCCGCGGTCATCCGGATGCCCCGGGCCTTGGCCCACCGGACGACGTCGAGCCCCTCGGCCGTGCTCACGTGCGCGACGTGCACCCGGCTGCCGGTGTGCTCGGCGAGCATGGCGTCGCGGGCGATGACGCTCGCCTCCGCGACCGGTGGCCAGCCCGGCAGCCCGAGCCGCCCGGAGAGCTCGCCCTCGTGGCAGCAGGCGGAGGGGCCGGCGAGCGCGGGGTCCTGGCTGTGCTGGCTCACGACGCCGCCGAAGGCCCGCACGTACTCGAGCGCGCGTCGCATGACCCGGCCGTCGGCGACGCAGTGCCCGTCGTCGGAGAAGACGGTGACCCGGGCGCGGCTGCGGTGCATCAACCCGAGCTCGGCGAGCTCGGCGCCCTCGAGGCCCTTGGTCACGGCCCCGACCGGGACGACGTCGACGAGCCCGCAGGCCCGGCCGAGGTCGAGCACGTGCTCGGCGGCCTCCGCGGTGTCGGTGACCGGCGTCGTGTTGGCCATCGCGAGCACGGCGGTGAACCCGCCGACCGCGGCGGCCTGCGAGCCGGAGCGCACGGTCTCGGCGTCCTCCCGGCCCGGCTGGCGCAGGTGGGTGTGCAGGTCGACGAACCCCGGCAGGACGGTGAGGCCGTCGGCGTCGTGGCGGGTCAGTCCCTCGGTGTCCTCGACCCGGCCGACCTCGGTGACACTGCCCTCGCGGAGGGCGATGTCGCCGTGGCGCGCGGTGCCGTCGGTGTCGTACCAGGTGACCCCGGTGAGGAGCAGGTCGCTCATGAGGTGACCTCCTCACCGGCGAGGAGGTGGTAGAGCACGGCCATCCGCACCGCCACCCCCGCGCTCACCTGGTCGAGGACGAGGCTGCTCGCGGCGTCCGCGGCGTCGGCGCTGATCTCGAGGCCGCGGTTCATCGGGCCCGGGTGGCAGATCACCGCCTCGGGGTTGGCGTCGGTCAGCGCACGCAGCCGCTCGCGGGTCAGGCCGAAGCCCACGGTGTACTCCCTCGGGGTCGGGAAGAAGCCGCCACTCATCCGCTCACGCTGGACGCGGAGCATCATCACGGCGTCCGGGCCGTCGGCGAGCACGGCGTCGAGGTCGTCGGAGAGGTGGAGCCCGTCGCGCTCGGCCCACGACCGGATGCCGCTCGGCATGAGGGTCGGCGGGGCGACGAGCGTGACATCGGCGCCGAGCGTGCGCAGGGTGATCGCGTTGGACCGGAAGACCCGGCTGTGGGTGAGGTCACCGACGATGGCGACCCGCCGGCCCTCGAGGCTGCCGAGCCGCTGCTCCATCGTGTAGGCGTCGAGCAGGGCCTGGGTCGGGTGCTCGTGGGTGCCGTCCCCGGCGTTGACGACGCTCGCGTCGACCCACTGCGAGACCTGGTGGGCGGCGCCGCTGGCCATGTGGCGCATGACGAGGCAGTCGACGCTCATCGCGTCGATGGTCAGCACCGTGTCGCGCAGGGACTCCCCCTTGCTCGTGCTGCTGCCCTTGCCGGTGATGTTGATCGTGTCGGCGCTCATCCACTTGCCGGCGATCTCGAAGCTGGACCGGGTGCGGGTGGAGTCCTCGAAGAAGAGGTTGATGACGGTGCGGCCGCGCAGGGTCGGGAGCTTCTTGACGTCGCGCCGCTGGATCTCGTGCATCTCGGCCGCGGTCGCGAGGAGCATCCGCACGTCGTCGCGGCTCAGGTCGGCGCTGCTGAGCAGGTGCCTCACCGGGTGCCTCCTTCCGGGGCCGAGGGACGCCCGGCGCGGGTCTCGCCCAGGGCGATGGACACCGAGTCGGCGGGGACCTCGTCGACCCCGGAGAGCCGGACCATGACCCGCTCGGCGTGCGAGGTCGGGAGGTTCTTGCCGACGTGGTCGGCCCGGATCGGCAGCTCGCGGTGGCCGCGGTCGACGAGGACGGCGAGCCGCACGGCACGCGGCCGGCCGAGGTCGGCGAGCGCGTCGAGGGCGGCCCGGATGGTGCGCCCGGAGTAGAGGACGTCGTCGACGAGGACGACCACGCGGTCGTCGACGCCCTCGCTCGGGATGTGCGTCGGGAGGGGGGCCCGGGTCGGCTGGTGGCGCAGGTCGTCGCGGAACATGGTGATGTCGAGTGCCCCTGTGGGGACCTCGACCCCCTCGACCTCGTGCAGGAGGCGGGCGAGGCGCCGGGCGAGCTCGACGCCCCGGGTGGGGATGCCCAGGAGCACGAGGTCGTGGGCGCCCTTGTTCCGCTCCACGAGCTCGTGGGCGATGCGGCGGAGGGCCCGAGCGACGTCGGCCTCGCTCATCACGGTGCGCGGGGCACCGGAGGCGGGGACGTCGGCTGCAGCGGGTGGCTGGTCGTCGGCGCGCGGCATCGGCGCTGACCTCCTTCCCTGCCTCACGGGACAGGTCGTTAAAGGATGTCGAACGGGCCCCACCCTACGCCCTCCGCGAACGCCCGCCCGACATCGACCACTCCGTGGGCGGGCCGTCGTAGGGTCGCCGCCATGGCCGCCGCGTCCGTGGGCTCCGTCGCCCTGCTGTCCGACACGCACGGCGTGCTGCCGGTGCTCGAGGCGGTCCTCGAGGAGCCCGACGTGCGCACCGCCGACCTCGTCGTCGTGACGGGCGACCTCGTCTCCGGCCCGATGCCCGTCGAGACCCTCGACGCCCTGACCTCGCTCGGTGACCGCGTCCTCCTCGTCCGGGGCAACGCCGACCGTGAGGTCGTCGAGACCAGCCGGGGTGCGGCCAGTCCGCACCCGGAGTCGGTGTTCGCGGCGTCGGCGCTGCGCCCCGACCAGCTCGCCGTCCTCGCGGCTCTTCCCCACCCGGTCACGCTCTCGCTCAGTGGTTTCGGGGACGTCGTGTTCTGCCACGGCACACCCCGCGACGACGACGAGGTGGTCCTCGTCGACACCCGGCTCGAGCGGTGGGCCGAGGCGTTCGCCGGCCTCGACGACTCGGTGCGCACGGTCTGCTGCGGCCACACGCACATGCCGTTCGTGCGGCTGGTCGACCGCCGGCTCGTCGTCAACCCCGGCAGCGTCGGGATGCCCTACGGCCGGGTCGGCGGCGCGTGGGCGCTGCTGCGGGACGGGCAGGTCTCGGTGCGGCACACCGAGGTCGACGTCGACGCGGTCTGCGAGCGGATTGTCGCCGAGTCCGCCTACCCGGACGCGCGGGCATGGGTCGACGAGTACGTCCGCGGCGAGCACTCGGACGCGGTCGCGCTCACCGTGTTCGGCCCGCGCGACGGCCGCTGAGCTCGACGGTCGCGGTCAGCCGGCCGGCGTCGACGGGCGGAAACCGGAGCACAGGACCCGCAGGTGCGTGATGCGCTCGCCGTCCGTGCGGTAGTACGCCTGCTGCTCGGCGGTGTGGTCGCCGTCCGGGGTGCGCAGGGCCAGCCGGTAGGACACGCGCTCGGTGTCCTCGACCGGCGCGCCGGTCGTCACGTCGAGGAGGGCCCGCACCTCGTCGGCGTCCTCGAACCACGACCCGAAGAGCACCTCGAGGAGGTCGTCGGCGCTGTGCCCCTCCCAGGCCCGGCCGGGGGTGAGACCCCGGAAGTCGACGTCCGGCGCGACGAGGGCCCGCACGGCGGGCCGGTCCTTGGCGGCGATCGCGCGGGCCAGCCGCGCCCCGAGGGTGCTCACGCGGTCCAGTGCAGCACCGCAGGGCACGACGCGCCAGGCCGGGCCGTCGGTACAGGCATCCGGGTCGTGAGACACATAATGCATCGCAATGGTTTGGGTAACATGCTGTGATGTGTCGCGCGGACGTCCGTCCGCCACCGCCCTGCCGACGGAGGCACCGTGACCCCCCTGACGCCGCTCCCCCACGCCGGTGCCGCCCCGTGCCCGGAGGCCGGGCCCGAGCCCGACACCGAGCGGGCCGCGAGGCTGTTCCCGCCGCGGGACGCCGACCGCGAGACCTACCGGGCGTGGCTCGTCGCGTCCCCGTGGCCCGAGGTCGTCTTCGCGAGCGCCGGCGCCCGCTGAGCCGTGCGGGGGGGGTGGGTTGGCCCGTTCCCCGGACGCCGGCCGCCGCGGCACCGTAGGTTGCCGGGCTGTGGGGATCCTCTACGACTGGTTCGCGGCCCCGGGGGACGAGGCGGCGGCGGCCGTCATCGACCGGGCGGGCGGCCCCTCGGAGCCCTCGCCGGTCGGGGGGCCGCGCCGGCCGTGGCGGCGGCCGACCGGGTCCGTGGGCTACCCGACGGTCCGGACCCGGATCGACCCGGTCGTCCAGGGCGGCACCCTCGAGGAGCTGCTGACCGGCCGGCCGTACGACGCGCTCGACGCCGACCCCCGCTGGGGACGGGTCCTCGCGAGCCGCGGCGCCGACCAGCGGCTCGTCCTCACGGTCACCGACGGCCTCGTCGTGGCCCTCGCGGACGCCGGCGCCGACGCCCTCACCGCGGTCGCCGGGCCGTGGTCGCGCACCGAGGAGTTCTGGGGCGCGGCCGACCCCGGCCACCTCGGTGCCGTCCTCGACCAGCTCGCGGAGCTGGCCCGCGAGGCACGGCGCTGCGGGGCGGGCGTCTACTGCTGGGTCTGCGTCTGAGGCCGGCCCCTTCCGCCGGTGCCCGCCGACGAGGAGGATCGGGGCACCGGGGTCCCACCACCCGCGGTGGCACCCCTCGGCGAGAGGGTTCGGTCATGGCGCACACGTACGGCATCACCGAGGTCGTCGGGACCTCGACCACCTCGATCGACGACGCGATCGCGACGGCCGTCGCCCGGGCGAGCACGACGGTGCGCGGCCTCGACTGGTTCGAGGTCACCGAGGTCCGCGGCCACCTCGAGGACGGCGCGGTGGCGCACTACCAGGTCGGGCTGAAGATCGGCTTCCGGCTCGAGGAGTGACCCGGTCGGCCGTTCACCCGAGGTCGCGGCGCACGGCGATGCGGCGGCCGTGCCGCGCGAGCCCCATCCGGGCCTCGGCCGCGAGCATCGGGGCGAGCCGGTCCGGCGGCGCCACCTCGACCCAGCCGCGCGCGGCGTAGAACGGCCCGTTCCACGGCACGTCCGCGTAGGTCATGAGGGTCAGCTCGCGGCCGCCGCGGGCGAGGACCTCGGCCTCGGCGGCCCGCTCGGCGCCGGTCGCCGCCGGCGGCCAGTCGAGCTCGCCGAAGAGGTCGGCGAACTGCCGGTCGCCGGTGTCCTCGAGGGGGCCGAGGAGCGGGAGGTCGGCGTCGGTGGCGGGGCGGACGGTCATCCGCCGACGGTGGCGCCTGCCGGGGCCCCGGGGCAACCGGGTTTCAGGCGAGGGTCGGCTTGACCTCGGCGATCCGGGCGAGCAGGCCGTTGACGAAGCGCGGGCTGTCGTCGGTGGAGAGCTCGGTGGCCAGAGCGACCCACTCGCTGATCGCGACGTTCTCGGGGACGTCCGGGGAGTAGAGGACCTCCCACGCGCCGAGCCGCAGGATGCTGCGATCGACGGCGGGCATCCGCGGCAGCGACCAGCCCTGCGAGTACGTCGTGATCAGCTCGTCGAGCTGGTCACGACGCTCGGAGACCCCGGTGACGAGGTCGGCGGTCAGCTCGGCCAGCGGGTGCTCGGTGACCGGCTTCGCGAGCCGGTCACGGAGCAGGTCCGCGGCGTCGACGCCCCGCTGCTCGGCCTCGAACAGCAGGTCGAGGGCGCGCTTGCGGGCCTTGGTGCGGGCGGCCACGGGTCAGTTGACCCGGCCGAGGTAGGAGCCGTCGCGGGTGTCGACCTTGATCTTGGTGCCCTGCTCGAGGAAGAGCGGCACGGCGATCTCGGCGCCGGTCTCGAGGGTCGCGGGCTTGGTGCCGCCCGTCGAGCGGTCGCCCTGCAGGCCCGGCTCGGTGTAGGTGATCTCGAGGACGACCGAGGCCGGGAGCTCGATGTAGAGGACGGCGCCGTCGTGGCGGGCGACGACGGCGTCCTGGTTCTCCATCATGTACTTCGCGGCGTCGCCGACGACCTCCGGGCTCACCGGGAGCTGGTCGTAGGTGTCGGGGTCCATGAAGATGAAGTCGGTGCCGTCGTTGTAGAGGTACTGCATGGTCCGCTTGTCGACGTTCGCCGTCTCGACCTTGACGCCGGCGTTGAAGGTCTTGTCGACGACCTTGCCGGACAGCACGTTCTTCAGCTTCGTGCGCACGAAGGCCGGGCCCTTGCCGGGCTTGACGTGCTGGAACTCCACGACGGACCACAGCTGGCCCTCGAGGTTGAGGACGAGGCCGTTCTTCAGGTCGTTGGTCGATGCCACGGGTCGATGTCTCTCTCGTGTCTCGGTAGGAGGCGCCCCCAGGGCGCGCGTCAGCCCCGTGAGGGCCGGGGATCAGCGGCCATCGTACCGTCCCGGGCGCCCTCCTCCGGACGCCGCCGGGGTCACGCGCCGGCACGCTGGTCCTGGCTCTGGCCCGATCCGCCGGCTCTGGTCCGGTCCGCCGGCTCTGGTCCGGTCCGCCGGGTGGCGGTGACTTCTCGCCGCCACCCGGGGATCCCGACCAGAGCCGGCCGAGGTCAGGCGGCGGGACGACGAGCGAGGTCGACCCAGACCGGCCGCGGCACCGGTCGGATGCCCTGCTCGGCGAGGACGCGGGCCATCGGGGTCACCTCGACGACGTCACGCCACACCCACCTGGCCAACCGGGAGCACCGACGGATCCGGTCCTCACGACGCTTCTCCGCCCACAGCACCCGCTCGGCGGTCTCGACGTCGGTGCCGTCGGGCACCGCGTACTTGCGGCGCCCGTCGAACTCCCCCACGACCCCGGGCCACCCGAAGTCGCCCTGCCCGAACGGCCCGTCCTCGTCCTCGAGGGGGACTTGGAGGTCCGGGCGAGGCAGATCGAGCTGGAACATCCTGGCCCTCGAGAAGCTCTCGCCGGCGGACATCGCGCGAGCGTCCGCCAGGGCGGCGACCACCTGCGCGGCGGGGCGCCCCCGAACCCGTGGAGCGACCGCCGCAGCGGCCCGGGCGAGGTCATGGCTCGAGCAGAGGCCATGACGGAGCGCGTGGTCGGCGGCACACAGGGCTGTCTCGAACGGCTCGGTCCGGGCAAGGTCGATGACGGTGCGGGCCGGCGCGGTGGCTCGCACGCCGTTGACCACCACGTCCTCCGTCGGTGCCCCGAAGTGCACGTGGATGCCCCGCGACCCCCGGGTACGGGGACCGGTCGCGAGCACCGTGACGTGATCGGGCCAGCGACCGACCCTCGGCAGCCCCCAGAGCGCGGCCGCCGACGCGAGCGCGTAGACGTGGGTGCCCGGCTCGCGGGTTCCGAAGTCGGCGGCGTGGACGAGGGCGGCGTGCCGTTGCTCCGGCGTCAGGCCGGACCACAGCCCCTCCTCGACCCAGGCGTTGTACCGGACGTGGTGCCACCCGCCGCGGCGCGGGTCGATCCCCAGCGACCGCAGCGAGCGCGTCGAGCGCAGCAGGGCCGGTTCGAAGGGCTCCGGGGCCGGGTGACCGAGCATCCGCCGACCCTCGCACGCCGGACACCGGCCCGCTCCCGTCATCCACAGGTCAGGTGGCGAACCCCGTCAGAGAGACCTCCGGACCCGGCCGCCGGCCCGTCCTCCGCCTCCGGCTCTGGTCCGGATTGCCGGGTGGCGGCGAGAAGTCACCGCCATCCGAGGGATCGAACCAGAGGCGGCGCACTGAACCAGAGCCGGGCGGTCCGGACCAGAGCGGGCGAAACGGACCGGAGCCGGAGTCAGGGGGCGAGGGCGGCGAAGGCGTCGCGCAGCAGGGACTCGTCCGGGCCCTCGAGCCGGACCGGGTGGGCCAGGCCGTCGAGGACGACGAACCGCAGCAGCGTCCCCCGCGACTTCTTGTCGCGCGCCATCACGGTGAGCAGGTCCTCGAACGGCGCGTCGTCGTAGGTGGTCGGCAGCCCGACCGAGGCCAGCACCGACCGGTGCCGGGCGAGCAGCTCGTCGGAGACCGTGCCGGTGCGGTGCCCCAGCTCGGCGGCGAAGACCATCCCGACGGCCACCGCCTCGCCGTGCCGCCGCCGGTAGCCCGAGACCTGCTCGACCGCGTGCCCGAGCGTGTGCCCGTAGTTGAGCACCTCGCGGCGGAAGGCCTCGCGCAGGTCGGCGGCGACGACCTCGGCCTTGACCGCGACCTTGCGCCGGACCAGCTCGTCGAGCACCGGGGAGTCCCACGACGTCGCCGCCACCGGGTCGGCCTCGACGAGCTCGAGGATGCGGGGGTCGGCGATGAAGCCGCCCTTGACGACCTCGGCGAGGCCGGCGACCAGGTCGGCCCGCGGCAGCGTGGCGAGGACGTCGAGGTCGCACACGACCCCGGCCGGCGGGTGGAAGGCCCCGACGAGGTTCTTGCCCTCCGGGGTGTTGATGCCGGTCTTGCCGCCCACGGCGGCGTCGACCATCGCGAGCAGCGTCGTCGGGACGTGGAGCACCGGCACGCCCCGCAGCCAGGTCGCGGCGACGAACCCGGCGAGGTCGGTGACCGTCCCGCCGCCGACCGCGACGACGGCGTCTGTGCGCGTGAAGGCGTGCTCGCCGAGGAGCGACCAGAGCCGCGCGGCGACCTCGGCGGTCTTGGCCCGCTCGGCGTCCGGCACGGCCGTCTCGTGGACGAGGTACCCCGCGTCGCGCAGGGCCGCCGCGACCGGCCGCGAGTACCGGTCGAGCCCCTCCGGGCCGACGACGAGCAGCTGGCGGGTGCCGCCGGGGACCATCCCGGCGACCCGGTCGAGCACCCCGCGGCCGACGACGACGTCGTGCAGGTCGCCGACCGGGAGGGTGACCGGCTCGCTCACGCCGGCGTCCCGAGCAGCGTGACGACCTCGGCGGCGACGTCCTCGACCGTCCGCCCGGCGGTGTCGACGACGTGGGTCGCGACCCGTTCGTACACCGGCCGGCGCTCCCCCATGAGCCGCACCCACGACGCGCGGGGGTTGACGGCGAGCAGCGGGCGCGAGCGGTCGAGGCCGATCCGCCTGGCGGCGTCGGCGATGCCCACGTCGAGGAAGACGACGGTGAGCCCGGCGAGCAGCGGCTCGGTCGCGGGGTCGACCGGTGCACCGCCGCCGAGCGCGACGACCCCGGCCTCGTCGGCGAGCGCCCGCGCCACCTCCGCCCGTTCGAGGGCCCGGAAGGCCGGCTCGCCGTCGAGCACGAAGATGTCGCCGATCGAGCGCCCCTCGGCGGCCTCGATGGCGGCGTCGGTGTCGTGGAACGCCACCCCGAGCAGTGCGGCCACCGCCGACCCGGTGGCGGTCTTGCCGGACCCGGGGGGGCCGACGAGCACGACGCGCGGCATCAGGCCTCCCACGTGCGCATCGTCGCGGGGACCGCCGCGAGGTAGGCCCGGTGGTTGCGCGCCGTCTCGGCGACCGAGTCACCGCCGAACTTCTCGAGGCACGCCTCGGCGAGGACGAGCGCGACCATCGCCTCCGCGACGACCCCGGCGGCCGGCACCGCGCACACGTCGGACCGCTGGTGGATGGCCGTCGCCGGCTCGTCCGAGGCGACGTCGACGGTGTCGAGCGCCCGCGGCACGGTCGAGATCGGCTTCATCGCCGCGCGGACACGGAGCACGCCGCCGACCGACATCCCGCCCTCGGTGCCCCCGGCCCGGCCGGTGCGCCGGCGGATGACGCCGTCCGGCCCGCGCTCCATCTCGTCGTGGGCCTGCGACCCGCGACGGGCGGCGGTGCGGAAGCCGTCGCCGACCTCGACGCCCTTGATCGCCTGGATGCCCATGAGGGCGGCGGCGAGCCGGGAGTCGAGCCGCCGGTCCCAGTGCACGTGCGAGCCGAGCCCCGGCGGCACGCCGACGGCCACGACCTCGACGACCCCGCCGAGGGTGTCGCCGTCGCGCCGGGCGGCGTCGACCTCGGCGACCATCGCGGCGGACCCGGCGGGGTCGAAGGCGCGCACCGGGTCGGCGTCGAGGGCCTCGACGTCGTCCGGGCCCGGGAGCGGGGCGTCGTCGGCCACGCCGGCACCACCGATGGCCACGGTGTGCGAGACGAGGCGGATGCCGTAGGCCTGCTCGAGGAAAGCCGAGGCGACGGCGCCGAGCGCCACCCGGGCGGCGGTCTCGCGGGCCGAGGCGCGCTCGAGCACCGGGCGGGCGTCCTCGAAGCCGTACTTCTGCATCCCGACGAGGTCGGCGTGCCCGGGCCGCGGCCGGGTGAGCGGCCGGTTGCGGGCGACCTCCCTCTCGGCGTTGACGTCGTCGGCGGCGGCGTACTCCGCCGCGGGGACCGGGTCGGGGCTCATCACCGTGCGCCACTTCGGCCACTCGGTGTTGCCGATCCGGATGGCCACCGGCGAGCCGAGGGTGACCCCCAGCCGCACCCCGCCGAGCACCTCGACCTCGTCCTGCTCGAACTTCTGGCGCGCCCCGCGGCCGTACCCGAGGCGGCGGCGGGCGAGCGCGGCCCCGATGTCCGCGGTCGTCACCTCGACCCCGGCGGGCAGGCCCTCGATCGTCGCGAGGAGGGCGGGTCCGTGCGACTCCCCCGCGGTCAGCCAGCGCAGCATGCCGCCAATCCTGTCACGCGCGGCTCAGCCGCCCGCGAGGCCGGTCACGATGCGAGGCGTCAGGACGATGGCGACCCAGGCGCCGAGGCACATCGCCGGCCCGTACGCGATCGCCGACTTCAGCCCGACCCGCCGCAGGACGAGCATGGCGGCCGCCGCCACCCCGCCGACGAGGAACCCGGCCCCGATGCCGACGACGACGTGCGAGGTGCTGAGGAAGCCGAGCAGGCCGCCGATGACCGGGGCGAGCCGGACGTCGCCGAAGCCCACCCCGCCGCCGGGCAGCAGGTAGAGCACGAGGTAGACCAGTCCCGTCGCGACGACGCCGATGAGCGTGCCGCGCCAGCGCGGGCCCCCGGTGGCCAGGACCGCGAGCACGAGCAGCACCGCGAGCGCCGCGCCGGCCGGGACGACGAGCCCGACCGGGAGCCGGTGCACGTCGAGGTCGACCCAGACGAGGGCGACGGTGAGCCAGGCGAAGAGGAGGAACGGCGGTAGCGCCGCCCATCCCCCGAGGTCGCGGACCGAGAGGACCGCGACGGCGGCGAGGAGGCCGGTCGAGGGCCCCGTCCACCAGGCGCTCCCGGGCGCCGGGAGCGCGACCTCCTCGTCGATGCGGTAGCCGCCGGTGACCAGCTCGCGGCCGGTGAGGTGACCGAGGACGCCGAGCACGAGCGCCGCGCCGACGGCCGGCCACCAGGGGGTCACCCGGCCACCCCGAGCGCAGCCCGGCCGGCCGCGAGCATCGCCTCGACCGGCGCCGGCTCACCGGTGAAGAGCGTGAACTGGGCGGCGGCCTGGTGGACGAGCAGGTCGAGGCCGGGGACGACGGTCATCCCGGCGGCCGCGGCGGCCCGCGCCACCGGGGTGGGCCAGTCGGCGTACACGACGTCGAGCAGGACCCCGGCGTGCGTGCCGGGCACGGTGGCGGCGACGGCCGACGAACCACCGGGCGGGACGGTGGAGACCACGACGTCGTCCCGGGTGGTCACCCACGGGTCGATGGCGGCGACCGAGCCACTGCGGATGCCCACCCCGGCGTCGAGCGCCCAGGCGAGCAGGTCGGCGGCCTTCGCGGTGTCGCGGGCCCGGACGGTCAGTGTCGTCACCCCGAGCTCGGCGAGGGCGAGGACGCAGGAGCGGGCGGTCGCGCCGGCGCCGAGGACGAGGGCGCGCTCCGGACGGCCGGGCAGGTGCGGGCGCAGGGCGGCGACCGCGCCCTCGACGTCGGTGTTCGTCGCGTCCCAGCCCCGGTCGGCGCGGCGGGCGAGCGTGTTCGCGGCCCCGGCCCGCCGGGCGACCGGCGAGACGTCGGCGGCCAGCGCCAGGGCCGCCTCCTTGAGCGGCATCGTCAGCGACAGTCCCCGCCACGACTCGTCGAGCGCAGTGACGAAACCGGCCAGCCCCGCGGCGTCGACCTCGTGGCGGGTGTACTCCCACCCCCTGAGCCCGGCAGCCGCGTAGCCGGCGCGGTGCAGCGCGGGGCTGAGCGAGTGGGCGACCGGCGACCCGAGGACCGCCGCCCTCAGCACTTGCCCGGGTTGTCGGAGCACCACTGCTGGAACTCCTGGACGTACCGGTCGTGCTCGGCGAGGGTCGAGGCGAACTTCGTCTCGCCCGTGCTCGGGTCGACGGTGACGAAGAAGACCCAGTTCCCCGGCGTCGGCTTGGCGGCCGCGACGATCGAGGCCTTGCCGGGGTTGCCGATGGGACCGGGCGGCAGGCCCTGCACCTTGTAGGTGTTGTACGGGCTGTCCGAATTGCGCTGGGCGTCGGTCGTACCCGCCTTGCCGCGCTGCTGGGCCGCGTAGTGGACGGTGGAGTCCATCTGGAGCAGGCCGTAGCTGGGCGGCCCGCCCTCGAGCCGGTTGAGCACGACGCGAGCCACCTTGCCGCGGTCGGCGTCCCCGCTGACCTCGCCCTCGACGATCGAGGCGATGGTCAGGGTCCTCTCCCAGTCCTTCTCGTCGACGCCCGCGTCCTGGAGGGTCTTGACGGTGAGCGCGACCATCTGCTTCAGCTGGTCGGTCGCGCTCGTCTTGTCGTCGAACTCGTAGCTCGCGGGGAACAGCCAGCCCTCGACGTTGCCCTTGGCGGCCGCCGGCAGCCCGATGGCCTTCGCGTCCTTCGCGGCCGCCGTGTAGTCGGCGACCTTGACGCCGGTCGCCTTCGACAGCTGGGCGAAGACCTCGTTCTTCCACAGCCCCTCGCGCAGGGTCACCCGCTGCGCGACCCGGTTGTTCGGGTCGACGAGGATGGCGAACGCGTCCGCGCCGGTCATCCCCTTGAGCATGACGTACGTGCCCGGCTGGATCTTCGCGGCGGAAGTGGGGTCGGCCTTGGCGGCGTCGAGGTAGGCGGTGCGGGTCTTCGTGACGCCGGCGTCGCGCAGGGTCGTGGCGATGGCCTCGCCGGTGTCGCCCTGCTTGACGACGATGTCGACCTCGCCCGAGCCGGGCCCGGCGAAGTCGACGTCGGTGGCCGACTGGCCACCGAACAGGCCGCTGACCGTCGGTCCGAGGACCTTCCAGGCGCCGTAGCCGGCGCCGCCGACGAGGGCGACCGCGAGGAGCACCGCGAGGAACCGGCGGCCCTTGCGCGGCTTCCGTCGGCGGGAGTGCATCTCGCGCCGGGTGCGGGGGCGTCGGTGGTGGGTGTCGTCACCGAAGATGGTCTCGGTGAAGTCCTGGCTCACGTCCTCGTGCCCTTCGTCCGTGGCTTGCGCCGGCGTCCACCGACCTGCTCCCCTGCCGGGAGGCCGGTCGTGCGCTCCGCGTCGAGGGCCGCCTGGAGGATGAGCACCGCTGCGGCCTGGTCGACCACGGCGCGCTGGCGCCTCCCGGCCACACCGCTCTGCCGGAGCACGCGGTGTGCGTCGACCGTCGTCAGCCGCTCGTCGAGGAGCCGCACCGGGACGGGGGCGACGCGCACCGCCAGCACGGAAGCATACGTGCGTGCACGCTGCGCAGCGGGCCCCTCGTCCCCGGAGAGTGACTTCGGCAGGCCGACGACGACCCGCACCACCCCGTGCTCGGCGACCAGGTCTGCGATCCGTTCGACGTCGTCGTCGCTGGTCACCGGGGGCCCCTCGGCCGTGCGCGGCACGGTCTCGAGAGGGGTGGCGAGGAGGCCGTCGGGGTCGCTCACGGCGACCCCGACCCGTACCGACCCGACGTCGACGCCCAGCCGGGCGCCGCGTCCGGGACCCTCCCGGGGCTCGGGCATCAGCCCGCGAGCTCCCCGAGCCGCCACTCGACGGCCGCGAGGGCCTCGCCGACCTTGCCCGGGTCCTGGCCGCCGCCCTGGGCGATGTCGTCCTTGCCGCCACCGCCGCCGCCGAGCGCCTGCGCCGCCGCGCGGACGAGCTCACCGGCCCTGACGCCGAGCTCGCGCGAGCGGGCGTTGGTGGCGACGACGACGACCGGGCGACCCTTGGCCACCCCGGTGACGGCGACGACCGACGGGCGGTCCTCGCCGAGCCGGCCGCGCAGGTCGAGGACCATCGTGCGGACGTCGTTCGCGTCGGCCTCGCCGGCGTCGTGACCGAGGAAGGTGACGCCGCCGACGTCGCGCGCGGAGTCGGTGAGCGAGCCGGCCTGCGCCTGCAGCTGCTCCCGGCGCAGCCGCTCGAGGTCGCGCTCGGCGTCCTTGAGCCGGGTGACGAGTCCGCCGACCCGCTCGGGCAGCTCCTCGGGCCGGCCCTTGAGGAGCTCGGTCAGCTGGCCGACGATGGCGCGCTCGCGGGCGAGGAAGGAGAACGCGTCGGCGCCGACGAGCGCCTCGACGCGGCGCACGCCCGAGCCGATCGACGCCTCACCGAGCAGCGTGACGAGCCCGAGCTGCGTCGTGCGCTCGGCGTGGGTGCCGCCGCACAGCTCCCGGGCCCAGTCGCCGACCGAGATGACGCGCACGGCGTCGCCGTACTTCTCGCCGAAGAGCGCCATCGCGCCGGCGTCGCGCGCCTGCTGCTGGGTCATCACGTCGGCCCGGACCGCGAGGTCGTCGAGGAGGAGCGCGTTGACCCTCGACTCGACGTCGCGCAGCACCGAGTGCGGCAGCGCCGACGACGCGTGGAAGTCGAACCGGAAGCGACCGGGCGAGTTCTCCGAACCGGCCTGGGTCGCGGTCTCCCCCAACGCCTCCCGGATCGCCTTGTGCACCATGTGGGTCGCCGTGTGCGCGCGCGAGATCGAGCGGCGTCGCTCGATGTCCACCTGCGCCAGCGCGGTCTCGCCGGTCGCCACCTCGCCCTCGAGGACGGTGGCGCGGTGCACGACGAGGCCGCCGATCGGCGCCTGGACGTCACGGACCTCGACGAGCGCGCCGCTCGCGAGTCGGACGAGCCCGCCGTCGGCGAGCTGGCCACCGCCCTCGGCGTAGAACGGCGTGCGGTCGAGGACGAGCTCGACGTCCTGGCCCGCCGTCACCGACGCGACCGGCGCGCCGTCGACGAGCAGGCCCGCGACGCGGCCCTCGGAGACCACCTCGTGGTAGCCGGTGAACTCGACCGGGGCCCCGAGGCCGTCGGCGATCCCGCGGTAGACGCTCGTGTCGCCGTGCGCGGTCTTCTTCGACTGCGCGTCGGCCTTGGCCCGGGTCCGCTGCTCGTGCATGAGCCGCGTGAACCCCTCGCGGTCGACCTCGAGTCCCTGCTCGGCCGCCATCTCGAGGGTCAGGTCGATCGGGAACCCGTAGGTGTCGTGCAGCGCGAACGCCTGGTCGCCCGCGAGCACCCGGCCCCCGGACTCCCGGGTCCGCGCGACCGCGGTGTCGAGGATCGTCGTCCCCGCGGCGAGGGTGCGCCGGAACGCCTCCTCCTCCGCGTACGCCGTCTGGCTGATCCGGTCCCAGTCGGTGCGCAGCTCGGGGTAGGAGCGCTCCATCCGCTCGAGCGAGACCGGCAGCAGCTCGGGGAGGCACGGGTCCTCGTGGCCGAGCAGCCGCATGGACCGCACCGCACGCCGCAGCATCCGACGCAGGACGTAGCCGCGGCCCTCGTTGCCCGGGGTCACGCCGTCGCCGATGAGCATGAGCGCCGAGCGCACGTGGTCGGCGACGACCCGCAGCCGGACGTCGTCGGGGTGGCTGGACTCCGCCGAGTGCCCGGAGTGCTCGCCGTAGCGCTTGCCGGTCATCTCCGCGGCCTTGTCGAGGACCGGGTAGATCTCGTCGATCTCGTACATGTTGTCGACGCCCTGGAGGATGGACGCCATCCGCTCCAGGCCCATCCCGGTGTCGATGTTCTTCTTCGGCAGCGGTCCGGCGACGTCGAAGTCGACCTTCGAGCGGACCGCCGAGAGCTCCTCCTGCATGAAGACGAGGTTCCAGAACTCGAGGAAGCGGTCCTCGTCGACGGCGGGGCCGCCCTCGGGGCCGTACTCGGGGCCCCGGTCGTAGTAGATCTCCGAGCACGGACCACCCGGGCCGGGGACCCCCATGTGCCAGTAGTTGTCGGCGAGGCCACGGCGGACGAGCCGCTCGCGGGGGATGTCGGTCAGCTCGAGCCACAGGTCGATCGACTCGTCGTCGCCGTCGAGGACGGTCGCCCAGAGCCGGTCGCCGTCGATCCCGAGGCCACCCCGGTCCTGCGGTGTGGTGACCAGCTCCCAGGCGAGCCGGATGGCCCCCTCCTTGAAGTAGTCGCCGAAGGAGAAGTTGCCGTTCATCTGGAAGAAGGTGCCGTGCCGGGAGGTCTTGCCGACCTCCTCGATGTCCTGGGTGCGCACGACCTTCTGGACGCTCGTCGCGCGGTTCCACGGCGGCGTCTCCTGGCCGAGGAAGTACGGCTTGAACGGGACCATGCCCGCGTTGACGAAGAGCAGGTTGGGGTCGTCCAGCAGGAGCGAGGCGCTCGGGACGACGGTGTGGCCGTTGCGGCCGAAGAAGTCGAGCCAGCGGCGCCGGATCTCAGCGGTTTCCATGATGTGTCAGTCCTGGGGTGTGGGCCGTGCGCGGGCGAACGGCCATCGTAGGCCGCGGCGCACGGGGGACGGGTGGGCGTGCGGAGGCGGGGGCGGTCGGCCCCTACCGAGCTCGCCCGCCGTCGCCGGCGCGGCCCGCGGGGTCGAGCAGCAGCGCGCGTGCCTCGTCGGGGCTCAGCGAACGGCCCGGGTCGTCGGCGCGGTCGGCGGACCCCCAGCCGGCCTCGACGTCGAGGTCGGGGACGCGGGCGTCCGCCGCGTGCCGGGGCGCGCGGGTCGTGGCGTCCTCGCGGACCGCGACCTCGACCGCCTCGCGCAGCTGCGCCTCGCGCTCGGTCGCCGCCTCGCGGACCGTCGCCACGAAGCGGCGGGGCGCGGGCCCGCGCCCCAGGGCGGAGCCGGCGCCCCCGACCCCCCCGCCCCGCCGCACCAAGCGCCCCCCCATCCGCCCCCCCCCCCCAGGCCCCGCACCGCGGTGCGCACGCCGTAGCTGTAGGCCGCGACCTTGATGAGCGGGGAGCCGACGGTCGCCGCGAACACCGAGGTGAGCGCGGACGCGTTCGTCGTCATCGTCGAGACCGAGCTGGTGATCGCGTCGACGCGGGTCAGCTGGTCGTTGGTGAGCCCGACGGTGTCGGTGAGGCTCTTGAGCGTGGGCTGGACGTTCTCGGTCGTCGTGCGCACGCTGTCGCGCGCCTCGTCGAGGATCCGGCCCGCCTTGCCGACGAGCCCGGCGACCCGGACGACGAGGTAGGCGAACGCGAGCGCGGCGACGAGTCCCGCGATCCCTCCGAGCGTGACGTCCATGGCTCCGACCCTACCGGGGCGCGCAGCCGCCGGTCGCCCGGGTTGTGCGCCGCGCGCGCCGGACCTGGGCCAGGACGTCGAGGAGCTCCACCGTAGGCGCCGGTGCCGTCTACGCGCGGCCGAGCCGCTCGCGCAGCCAGCGCCACCGCTCCTGGAGCCGGGCCTCGAAACCACGGTCCGTGGGCCGGTAGTAGTCGGTGGCGCCGTGCAGGTCGTCGGGCAGGTACTGCTGGGCGGCGACGCCGTCCGGCTCGTCGTGCGCGTAGACGTACGCGGGCGCCTTCGCGCGCCCGGCCGCCTTCGCCGACGCCTCGGCGATGCGGGACGCCCCGCCGTACCCGCTGCCACGCAGGTGCAGCGGCACCGCGCCTCCCTTGCCGGCCCGGACGTCGGCGATCGCCTCGTTGACCCCCGTGTACGCGGCGTTCGACTTCGGGGCCAGCGCGTTGTGGACGACCGCCTGGGCGAGGATGATCCGGGCCTCGGGCATCCCGATCTGCGCGACGGCGTGCATCGCGGCGACCGCGGTCTGCAGGGCCGTCGGGTCGGCCATCCCGACGTCCTCGGACGCGGCGATGACGATGCGGCGGGCGATGAACCTGGGGTCCTCGCCCGCTTCGAGCATCCGGGCGAGGTAGTGCAGGGCGGCGTCGACGTCCGAGCCGCGCATCGACTTGATGAGGGCGGACGCGACGTCGTAGTGCTGGTCGCCGGTGCGGTCGTAGCGCACGGCGGCGTGGGCCACCGCCTGCTCGGTGTGCGCGAGGGTGACCTCGAGGACGTCGGGGCGGGCGGCACCCGGTGCGAGGGAGTCGTCGGCCACCCCCGCCGCGGCCTCGAGGAAGGTGAGCGCGCGCCGGGCGTCCCCGCCGGCCAGCCGGACGAGGTGGTCTCGCGCGTCGTCGGCGAGCGTGTAGGCCCCGGCGAGGCCGCGCTCGTCGGCGACCGCGCTGGTGAGGACGTCGGCGACCTCGTCGTCGTCGAGCGAGACGAGCGTGACGAGCATCGAGCGGGAGAGCAGCGGCGCGATGACCGAGAAGCTCGGGTTCTCGGTGGTGGCGGCGACGAGGACGACCTGGCGGTTCTCGACCCCGGGCAGCAGGGCGTCCTGCTGGGCCTTGGTGAACCGGTGGATCTCGTCGAGGAAGAGGACGGTCTGGCGGCCGTAGAGGTCGCGGGTGCGGTTCGCCTGCTCCATCACCTGCCGCACGTCCTTGACGCCGGCGGTGACGGCCGACAGCTCGACGAACTCGCGCTCGGCGGCGGTGGCGACGAGGTGGGCGAGGGTCGTCTTGCCGGTGCCCGGCGGCCCCCAGAGGATGGCCGAGAGCGGGCCGGCCGCTCCCCCGCCGCCCTCGACGAGCCGGCGCAGCGGGCTGCCGGGGCGCAGCACGTCGGCCTGCCCGCGCACCTCCTCGAGCGAGCGCGGGCGCATCCGGACCGCCAGCGGGGGCACGACCGAGCCGCCCGGGGCGTCGCCCGCGTCCCGCGCCGCCGCCCCGAAGAGGTCGGTCCCGTCCTGGCTCACGGCCCCACGCTATCCAGCGCCGGTGACGGCGCCGACGTCAGTAGTAGCCGGTCTCCCCGTCGAGCATCTCGCGGAGCAGGTCGAGGTGGCCGGCGTGCCGGGCGGTCTCCTCGAGCATGTGGTGGAGCATCCAGCGCAGCGAGGCCTCCCCGACCGGGTGCAGGGCGGTGCTCCCCGTGTCGCCGAGGTCGCGCGCGGCGATCGCGGCGTCCGATCGGGCACAGGCGGCCTCGTACTCGTCGAGGAGGTGCGCGAGGGACATCCCCTCGACCCGGAACTCGGCATCGTCCTCGTCGGACCCGAAGCCGTGGGCCAGCCCGGGCTCGCCGGTGAGCACCTCGCGGAACCACAGGTCCTCGCAGTGGGCGAGGTGACCGAGGATCCCGGCCACGGTCATGAGCGGCGAGGACGGGACGAGCACCCGGTGGGCCTGCTCGTCGGACAGCCCCTCGCACTTGAGCCGGCAGATGCCGCGCTGCAGGTCGAACCAGCCGAGGAGCTGGGTGCGCTCGTCGGCGACCTTGGGGGGACGGCTGCGGGTCGCGGGCATGCCGGTCACGCTATCGACGTGGCGCGTGCGGCGGACCGTCCGGCACGCGTGGGATCCTGCCGCCGTGACGAGGTACGCGGGACACGGCCGGCCGGCGCTGGAGCGGTGGGGCCGCTTCGTCGCGGCCCACGCCCGGGCCGTCCTCGTCGGCTGGCTGCTCTTCGTCGTCGCCGGCTTCGGCACGGCGCTGGGAGCGTTCGGCACCACGAGCCTCTTCGACCGCCTCCAGAGCGGCGAGATCGTCGTCGACGGCGAGAACCGGTCCGGCCGTGCGGTGCTCGCCGACGCCGGCGGCAGCGGGTTCGGCACCTACACCCTCGTCGTCGAGGGGGTCGACCTCGGCTCCCCGACGGTGGCCGCGGCGGCCACCGCGGCCGTCCGCGACCTCACCGCCGTCGACCACGTCGCCTCGGCCGTCAACCCGTTCGTCGTCCCCGGCGGTCCCGGCGGTCCCGCCGCGACGAGCATGCTGCTCGACGGACGGGTGTCGGCCGGCGGCTTCGCGACGGTCGTCACCTTCGACGCGGGAGCCACCGCCGCCGACGAGGACGCCGCCACACCGCGGGTCGACGCGCTCTTCGACCGTCTCGTCCGCGACACCGGCGCCACGGGGTCCGAGCGCGGTGGGCTGCGCAGCCTCGTGGACCGGATCGTCCACCAGGTCAAGGTCGACGGCCAGCGGGGCGAGGGCATCGCGCTCCCGGTGAGCTTCGCCGTCATGGTCGTCGTCTTCGGCGGCTTCCTCGCCGCCGGCTTCCCGGTGCTGGGCGCCGTCGCCTCCATCGCCGGGGCGCTCGCATCGCTCCTCGGCTTCTCCCACCTCCTCGACCTCGACGCGACGGCGGTCAACGTCGTCACGGTGCTCGCGCTCGGTCTGTGCATCGACTACGGCCTGCTCGTCGTCAGCCGGTTCCGCGAGGAGATGCGGACCCTGCTCGCCGGCCGCCCGGCGGCGGAGGCCACCCGCGACGAGGTCGCGACGGCCACCGGACGGACGCTGGACCGCGCCGGTCGCACCGTCGTGTTCTCGGCACTCACCGTGGCCATCTCGCTCGCCGGCCTGCTCCTCCTCGACATCGACTTCATCCGGGCGGTCTCGCTGGCCGGGGTGTCCGTCGTCGTCGTGGCCCTCGCCGTGGCCCTCTCGCTCGTCCCCGCGCTCTGCGTGCTCGGCGCGCGCCGGCTGCTGCGGCGCGGCACCGAGCTCGGGTCGGACACCGGCGTCTTCTCCCGGCTCGCCGAGGCGGTCCACCGGGTGCCGTGGCTCGTCATCGGGGTCGTCTCCGCCCTCCTCCTGCTGCTCGCGGCACCGGCCGGGTCGATGGTCCTCACCTCCTCCGGCGCCGAGCTGCTGCCGAAGGGCACGCCCGAGCGGACCTTCTTCGAGGACCTGCGGGCCGGCTACCCGCGGCTGGCCGGGGCCCAGGTGCTCGTCGTCGCGAAGGCCCCGGCGAGCGACGTGGAGGCCTGGGCCGCGACCGCCGCCGACCGGCCCGGCGTCACTGCCGTCGACCCCGTGCGCGCCCTCCACCGTGGGGTCGCCACCGTCGGGCTGCACACGGCGGACAGCGGGACCGGAGAGGGGTCGCGGGCCCTCGTCGACTCGCTGCGCTCGGACCGTCCGCCGTTCGAGTCGTGGGTCGTGGGACAGGCCTCCGGCATCGTCGACTTCCGGGCGGCCGTCGCCGACCGGGCACCGTGGGCGGTCGGCGCGGTCGTCCTCTCGACGCTCGTCCTGCTCTTCCTCATGACCGGCTCGGTCGTCGTGCCGGTCAAGGCGCTCGTGATGAACGTCCTCTCGCTCGGCGCGAGCCTCGGGGTCACGGTCTGGATCTTCCAGGAGGGCCACCTCGAGTCCGTCCTGCGGTTCACCTCGGCCGGTGGCGTCGAGAACACCATCCCGATCCTCGTCGTGGCCTTCGGCTTCGGGCTCTCGATGGACTACGAGGTCTTCCTGCTCTCCCGCGTCGTCGAGCTGCACGAGCAGGGCCGCAGCACCCACGACGCCGTCGTCCTCGGCCTCCAGCGCTCCGGCCGGATCATCACCTCGGCGGCCCTCCTCATGGTCATCGTGTTCGCCGGGTTCGCCGCGGGCGACCTGCTCGTCATGAAGCAGATGGGCGTCGCGCTCGTCCTCGCCATCGCGATCGACGCCAGCCTCGTCCGGATGCTCCTCGTCCCGGCGACGATGGCCGTGCTCGGCCGGCGCAACTGGTGGGCGCCCGCGCCGCTGCGCCGGCTGCACACCCGCTACGGGATCACCGAGTGACCGTCCTCCGACTCGACCGCTACGAGGAGCTGCTCGACGCCTCCGGCGACCACGTCGTCGTCCGGCTCGACGTCGGCCGCGGCGTGCGGCTGCCCGCCTTCGCGGTGTCGGGGCCGGCCGGTCGTGCGGTCGTCTTCGCGCGGCGCTCCGACCACGGCGTCCCAGGTGCCGCCGCGCTCGGCGACGCCGCCGGCCTTGACACGCTGTTCGGCGAGCCGGTGGTCCGGGACTGGTTCCGGCACAGCGGCGCCCGGCACCTCAGCGCTCCGCGGCAGCACCAGCACGTCGTTGCCCGCCACCTCGAGCTCGGGGACCGCGGGGGCGACTGGGACTGGCTCGTGACGACCTCCGCGCCGCCGGTCCTCCCCGGCGAGGACCGTGTCGTCGGGCTGACCCCCGACGCCCGGGAGGAGGCGGAGGCGTTCCTCGTGGCGGAGAGCCCGCGGACCCACGGCCAGCCCTTCGCCCGGCCCGGGCAGGAGTGGGTGGCGGTGCGCGACGGCGCCGGCGCCCTGCTCGCCGTCGGCGGAGCCGAGCCCTCCGAGGCGGGCACCCCGACCCTCGCCGGTATCGCCGTCGCCCGGCGGGCCCGGCGCGCGGGCCTCGGGGCCGCGGTGACCGCCACGCTGACCCGTCGTGCCGTGGCCGCGCGCGGTGCCTGCGCCCTCGGCGTCTTCGCCGACAACCCCGCCGCGATCGGGATGTACCACCGGCTTGGCTTCACGACCGGGATGCGCTGGCGCAGCCGCTGGCTCCCCGACCCCGACGGCACCTGAGCGGCCGTCGGTCGTTCCACGGCCCGGGCTCCCCATCGCCGTGACACCGTGCCTACGCTGGACGGAGCAGCCCCCCACGAAGAGGTGAGTGATGAGCACCCTGACCAACGACTCGGTCGACATCCACTACGAGGACCACGGGGGCGACGGCCGCCCGGTCGTCCTCATCCACGGCTGGCCGCTGAGCGGGGCCTCGTGGGCCGGTCAGGTCCCGGCCCTCACGGACGCCGGGTACCGCGTCGTCACCTACGACCGGCGCGGGTTCGGGGCGTCGTCGAAGCCCGGTGAGGCGTCCGGGTACGACTACGACACCCTGACCGGTGACCTCGACGCCCTCCTGCGCGAGCTCGACCTCACCGACGTCACCCTCGTCGGTTTCTCGATGGGCGGAGGCGAGGTGGCCCGGTACGTCGGCACGCACGGCGAGGACCGGCTGCACAGCATCGCCTTCGTCGCGGCCATCCCGCCGTGCCTCAAGAAGGACGACGAGCACCCCGGCGGTGCGCTCGACGACGCGACCGTCGAGGGGATGCAGGGCCAGCTTCGAGCCGACCCGTCGGGTTTCCTCGACGGCTTCCTCACGACCTTCTTCACGGCCGGCGACGAGCTGAAGGTCACCGAGGAGCAGCGCCGGGCCGCCCTCGCCCTCGCCGCGCAGGCCGACGTGCACGCCGCCGCCGAGTGCATCCGCAGCTGGGTCGAGGACTTCACCGGCGACCTCGCGAAGGTCACTGTGCCCACGCTCGTCGTCCACGGCGACTCCGACGCCATCGTGCCCCTCGAGGTCTCGGGGCAGCGGACCGCCGCCACCGTCGACGGTGCCCGCCTGCACGTCGTCAGCGGTGGGCCGCACGGCCTCGGCGACTCGCACCCGGACGAGCTGAACCGGGTCCTGCTCGACTTCCTCGCCGACTGACCCGACCCGGAGGCCGGAGGAGCTCAGGCGGTGGGCGAGGAGGCCGGCGGCTCGGGCCTCGCGTCGACGCCGGCCTCCCTGCGCTGTTCGGGCGTGATGGGGGCCGGCGCGTCGGTCAGCGGGTCGTAGCCGCCGCCGGACTTCGGGAAGGCGATGACGTCGCGGATCGACTCGAAGCCACCGAGGAGCATGACGATGCGGTCCCAGCCGAAGGCGATGCCACCGTGCGGCGGCGCGCCGTACTGGAAGGCGTCGAGGAGGAAGCCGAACTTCTCCTGCGCCTCGTCCTCGGAGAGCCCCATGACCTTGAAGACCCGCTCCTGGACGTCGCGGCGGTGGATTCGGATCGAGCCGCCACCGATCTCGTTGCCGTTGCAGACCATGTCGTAGGCGTACGCCAGCGCCGGGCCCGGGTCGGTGTCGAAGGTGTCGAGGAACTCGGCCTTCGGCGAGGTGAACGCGTGGTGCACGGCGGTCCAGGCGCCCGACCCGACGGCCACGTCCCCGGCCGCGACCGCCTCCGAGGCCGGCTCGAAGAGCGGCGCGTCGAGCACCCAGAGGAAGCTCCACGCGTCCTCGTCGACGAGACCGCAGCGCGCGCCGACCTCGAGCCGGGCCGCGCCGAGCAGGGCCCGGGAGGAGCGCGTCTCGCCGGCGGCGAAGAAGACGCAGTCACCCGGCTGGGCCCCGACGTGCGCCGCGAGGCCGGCGAGCTCGGTCTCCGAGAGGTTCTTGGCCACCGGGCCGCCGAGGGTGCCGTCCTCCTGGACGAGGACGTAGGCGAGCCCGCGAGCGCCGCGCTGCTTGGCCCACTCCTGCCAGGCGTCGAGCTGCTTGCGCGGCTGGCTCGCCCCGCCGGGCATCACCACGGCGCCGACGTACTCGGCCTGGAAGACCCGGAACGGGGTGTCGGCGAAGAACTCCGTGCACTCGACGAGCTCCTGGCCGAAGCGCAGGTCGGGCTTGTCGGTGCCGAAGCGGCGCATGGCGTCCGCGTAGGTCATCCGCGGGAACGGGGTCTCGAGGTCGACCCCGATGAGCTGCCAGATCTCACGGACGACCGCCTCGCCCAGCTCGAGGACGTCGTCCTGCTCGACGAAGGACATCTCGATGTCGAGCTGGGTGAACTCCGGCTGCCGGTCGGCCCGGAAGTCCTCGTCGCGGTAGCAGCGCGCGATCTGGTAGTACCGCTCCATCCCGGCGACCATGAGCAGCTGCTTGAAGAGCTGCGGGCTCTGCGGCAGGGCGTACCAGGAGCCCGGCGCGAGGCGGGCCGGGACGAGGAAGTCGCGGGCGCCCTCCGGGGTGGAGCGGGTGAGGGTCGGGGTCTCGATCTCGACGAAGTCGCGGTCGCCGAGGACCCGGCGGGCGGCCTGGCTGACCTTGCTGCGCAGCCGGATGGCGTGCCCGGCGGAGTGCTTGCCCGGACGCCGCAGGTCGAGGTAGCGGTGCTTGAGGCGGGCCTCCTCACCGACGGTGACGCGTTCGTCGACCTGGAAGGGCAGCGGCGCGCTCGGGTTGAGGACCTCGATGGCCTCGGCGACGACCTCGACCTCGCCGGTCGGCAGGTCGGGGTTGACGTTGCGCTCCTCGCGGGCGGCGACGGCGCCGGTGACCTTGACGACGTACTCGCTGCGCAGGTCGTGCGCGGCACCGGTGAGCACCTCGTCGCGCGCCACGACCTGCACGACACCGCTCGCGTCCCGCAGGTCGATGAAGGCCACTCCCCCGTGATCGCGCCGCTTCGCCACCCAGCCGGTGAGGGTGACGGTCTGGCCGGTGTCGGCGGCACGCAGGGTGCCGGCCTCGTGGGTGCGGAGCACGGGGGGTCCTTCGTCTCGGGAGGGGTGCTGGTCCGGCCGGGGGCGACCGGGACCTCGGCCCCGGCGCGCCCGCACGACCGGCCCACCATCCTACGGACCCCGGGGGCCCCTCCCGCACCCGCATTCTCCGCTCTCCGCGGCGAGCCCACCCCCACGCCGGCGGGCGGCTGCCTACGATGCGCGCATGGCTGCCGCGGCCCCCGCCCCGGTCACCGACCCGGGGGCGGTCTTCCCCGAGCTCGACGCCCTGCGCCGCCGGGCGATGTCCGGCGACGTCGTCGGCACGCTCGAGGACCTCGCCGCGCTCGGCCACCACCACGGCCCGGACGAGAGCCTGGCCCGCGAGCTCCTCGCCGGGCAGCCAGCCCTCGAGGACGTGCTCGAGACCCACCTCGCCGCGCACCCCGACGACGGCGGCGCACGCACCCTCCTCGCCCACCGGTGGCTCGTCGTCGCCGAGGACGGGCTCCCCGGCCTCCGGGGTCGCGAGGTGTCCAGCGAGCATCTGGCGCACAGCCGCGACCTGCTCGGCCGGGCCGAGGAGAGCCTGCTGCGGCTGTGCGCCGAGGACCCCGAGGACCCCGAGGCCTGGGTGCTGCGGGTGCGCGCCGCCCGGCTGCGGGGCCTGCCGGTCGGTGAGGCCCACCGCCGCTACCTGCGCCTCTTCGCGGTCCGCCCGCACCACAGCCAGGGCCAGCACGAGTACCTCCGGGCCCTGGTCCCACCGACCGGCTCGTGGGAGACCGCGTTCGCGTTCGCCCGCGAGGTGGCGGCGGCCGCCGCGCCCGGCACGGTCGAGTGCACCGTCCTCGCGACGGCCCACCTGCTGCGCTGGCGGGCGGAGGAGGCGGGGCACGAGCGGGGCTACCTGCGGCGCCGCGAGGTCCTCGCCGAGCTCGAGGACGTCGCCGACCGGTTCCGTGCCGTGCCCGGTCCGGCCCGCTGGGCGTGGGTCGGGCCGCACACCGAGCTGGCCGTGCTCTTCGCCGTCGGCGGGCTCACCGAGCGCGCCCGCTCGCACCTGCGCGCCCTCGGTCCGCTGGTGGCACCCGAGCCCTGGGCTCTGCTCGGCCGCCACCGCGACGCGCTCGAGCGCCTCCGCGCGGCCACGCTGGCCGAGGTGAGGCCCTCGTGAGCGCCCGCCGCACCGAGGTGTCGGGCATCCCCACCCTCCTCGCGCCGCGCACCGACGGACGCTGCGTCGCCGGCCTCGTCGTCCGGGTCGGCGAGGCCGACGAGACCCTCGCCCTGCGCGGCGTCACCCGGCTCGTCGAACGGATCGGGCTGCGGTCCTGCGGTGCCGCGCCGACCCCGGGGCTGGACGGCCTCGCCGACGTGCTGACCCGCTTCACGGTCGCGGGCACCCCGGACGAGGTCGGTCGGGCCCTCGGGGCGCTGAGCAGCGCCCTGCGCAACCCGCCCGCCCACCTCGTCGAGCAGGAACGGGCCGCGGCCGCCCACGACGAGCGCCGGCGCGGCGCCGGACCCACCCGGATCGCGCCGATGGTCCGCTGGGGTGCCCGCGGCCGGGGCCTGCGCTCCTACCCGCTCGTCGGGCTCCCCGCCCTCGACGGCGAGGTGGTCTCGATCTGGGCGCAGGCGGCGTTCACCCGCGACAACGCCGTCCTCTGGGTCAGCGGAGAGCTGCCGCGCGGCCCCGACCTCACCCTCCCCGAGGGCGAGCGTCAGCCCGTCCCCGCCGACATTCCGGTGCTCTCGCGCACCCCCGCCTGGTACCCCGGCGGTGGCGGGACGGTCCACGTCACCGCGCTGCTGCCCCGGTCGGCACCCACCGAGGTGCACACCCACGTGCTCGACCGCGTCCTCGACGAGGAGCTCGTCCGCACCGGGGCCGCGTCGGCCGCCCGGGCCTGGTCGACCCCGCACGACGCGGACACCGAGCTCGTCGAGGTCCTCGTCGAGGGGTCCCCCGAGCGCCGCGACGCCCTCGGCGGTGCCGTCGTCGACGCGCTCGCCCGGGTGCGCTGGGGCCGTCTCGGTGCCGCCGACCGGTCGGCCGTCGACACCGCGGTGGCGGCGGCGACCCGTGCGCCGGAGGACCCCGAACGGCTCGCCGCCGAGGCCGCCGACCTCCTGCTCGGCCGGGCCGCCCCGGCCCCGGAAGAGCACGTCGCGGCCCTCCGGTCGGTCACCGCGGACGAGGTCCGGGCCGCCGCGGAGGCCTTCCACGCCACCGCCCTCGCCCAGGTGCCGGGCGGTGGGCTCGACTGGGCGGGGTTCGCCGCGGTGCCCTCGAGCTCGTCCGCGGCCGTGCCGGGCCGCGAGTACCCGGCCCGCGAGGGGGGCCGGGCGGTGCTGCTCGTCGGTCCCGAGGGTGTCTCGCTGCGCTCGGGCACCGGGGTCGTCACCGTCCGCTTCGACCAGGTCGCCGCGATGGAGTCCTTCGCCGACGGCGGCCGGTGGCTCGTCGGCACCGACGGCTTCCGGGTGCACGTCGAGCCCACCGTGTTCGAGGTCGACGGCGGCGTCGTCGGCCACCTCGACGCCGCCGTGGACCCGGCCCGGGTGGTGCGGCTGCCGGGGCGTCCCGCCGACCAGCTGCCGAGGCCGCTCCCGTCGAGCAGCGACCCCGCACCGGCCCATCGCGGCCCCTCGGCCCGGCTCACCGGCGTCTTCCGCGGGCGCCGCCGCTGACCGACCGGTCAGTCCCCGTGCGGCGGCAGGAGGCAGACCTCGTTGCCCGAGGGGTCGGTGAGGACGCGCCACGGCAGGGTGCCCCAGTCGTGCTCGACCTCGTGACCGCCGAGCGCCACGGCTCGCGCCACGCAGTCGTCGAGGTCCTCGCCCGGCTCGAGCCGGGCGTCGAGGTGCATCCGGTTCTTCACGCCGGCCGGCTTGGCGGTGGTCTCGGGGCACAGCTCGAGCAGGGGTCCGAGCCCGCTGGGATGGCGCAGGGCGGCGGGCATCGAGGTCGACTCGGGCCGCCAGCCGCTGAGGGCCTGCCAGAAGGCGAGGTCGCGGGCGGGGTCGGCGCTGTCGAGGGGCAGCGCTGCGACCGGGCCGCCGTCGGCCCGGTACTCGGCACGCTCCTCCATGACGCAGAACGGGGTGCCCTCGGGGTCGGCGAGGACGACCCACGGCACGTCGCCCTGGCCGATGTCGAGGTGTCGCGCGCCGAGGTCGAGCGCCTGCTGCACGACCTCGGCCTGGCGCGGGCCGCCGAGCAGGTCGAGGTGGAGGCGGGGCCCGGGGGCGGCCGGCTCGGGCGCCCGCGGGACGCAGAGGTCGAGGACCGGCCCGCCGGGCACCTCGAGGCGCACCTCGACGAGGTCGGGCTCGTCGGTGATGCGGCGACCGCCGAGCAGTTCCTCCCAGAACGCGCCGACCACGCGGGGGTCGAGGGCGTCGAGCGTGATGTTCTCCAGCAGCATCCGTCCGTCCTACCACCCGGCGCCGACACCGGGGACCCCTGGCGCGCCTGACTGGCCCCGCGACGCGGGTCCGTGCGACGGTGGGAGGACGTGCCCACCCGCCCTCGGAGGCCCCTCGTGACCCGCAGACCCTCGCGTCGGACCGCGCTGCGCACCGCGGCCGCCGGCGTCGTCGGTGGGCTCGTCGTCGGGGCGGCGGCGGGCTACGCCGGCCGCCCACGGAGCGCGTCCGACGCCGAGGGCCCCACCGACGCGGTCCCGGCCGAGCGGCACAGCGTCTCGGTCCGCGACGGCGTCGCAGCCCTCCTGGACCCGGCGCTCGAGCCCACGCTCGCCGCGTCCCGCGCGCTCCTCGACGGCGCGAGCGCGGTCGTCGTCTGCGGGCCGGCGGACCTCGCGGCCGGCGCGCCCCTCGCGACCGCGGCCGGCGTCCCGCTCCTCCTCGACGGCCCCGGCCTCGCGGCCGAGCTCGACCGGCTCGGCGCGCGTACCGTCCTCGTGCCCGAGTCGACCCGGCTGCCGGTGCCGGCGCACCTCGGCGACCGACAGCCCCTGGTCGCCGACGCGACCTCGATCGCCCGCACGCCGGGGCTGCCGGCCCGCCTGAGCACCGGCGGTCTCGTCGTGGCGGCCGCGCCGGGCGCCACCGTTCCCACCGCCCTCGAACCGCTCCTCGAGGTCCTCGGCGCCCGGCGGGTCGCGTTGCGCGGCACGGACCCCCGCCGCACCGCCGCGGACGCCACCGCCCTGCGCGAGGACGCCGCGGCGGCCGTTCTCGGGGTCGGCGCGCTCGGGGAGCACTTCGCGCAGCGGGTCCGCACGGTGCGCCACGCCCCCGAGCTGCCCGGGGGCGGCTGGCTGCCGTTCCCCGGCCGACGGATGGTCGCCCTCTACGGCCACCCGCGGTCCGCGGCCCTCGGCATGCTCGGCGAGCAGTCGCCCGCGGCGTCGGCGCGCCGGGTCCGCGGGCTCGCCGGGCAGTACGCACGCCTGCTCGACGAGCCGGTGGTGCCGGCCTTCGAGATCATCGCCACCGTCGCCACCGGTTCGGCCGGCGCCGACGGCACCTACTCGCAGCACACCGCGCGATCGGTCCTCGAGCCGTGGCTGGACGCGGCGCAGGCGGCCGGCGTCTACGTCGTCCTCGACCTCCAGCCCGGCCGCGCCGACTTCCTCACCCAGGCCCGGGCCTACGAGGCCCTGCTGCGCCGGCCCCACGTCGGGCTGGCCCTCGACCCCGAGTGGCGGCTCGGACCCGGCGAGAAGCCGCTGCACCGGATCGGTCACGTCGGCGTCGAGGAGGTGAACGGGGTCGGGCAGTGGCTCGCCGCGCGCGTGCGGGAGCACGACCTCCCGCCCAAAGTGCTGACCCTCCACCAGTTCCGCCCCGACATGGTCCGCGACCGCGCCCGCCTCGACACCACCCTCGACGAGGTGCAGTGGCTCGTCCACGCCGACGGGCAGGGCGGCCAGGGCGCGAAGCAGGCCACCTGGGACGCGGTCCGCCGCGACCTGCCGGCGGGGGTCTGGCTCGGGTGGAAGAACTTCGTCGACGAGGACGCGCCGATGCTCACCCCGGCCCAGACCGTCGACCGGGTGCGCCCGACCCCCTGGTTCGTCAGCTACCAGTGACGTCGGCGCCCTCGGCCCCGACGTAGAGCCAGCGCCCGGCGCGCCGTTCGAAGCGACTGCGCTCGTGCACCTCGCCCCGCTGCCGGGTGTGGCCCTCGCCCGCGACCCACGCGGCCCGGAACTCGACGACACCGGTGTCGTCACCGGGGCCACCGTCGACGACGTCGACCACCTCGAGGCCGACCCAGCGCACCCACGGCTCGGGCTCGACGTGCTCGGGCCGGGTGCGCGGGTGCCAGGTGCGGAAGAGGTGCTGGCCGTCGGCGAGGGAGTACGCGGTGTAGCGCGAGCGCATGACCGCCTCGGCGGTCTCGGCCGGGCGGCCGCTCTCGATCAGCCGGCCGCAGCACTCGGCGAAGGTGGCTCCGGGCACGAGACCGCCACACGGACACCGCGACTCGCGGTCGAGGACTTCGTCGGACACACCGGACACCTTGAGCCAGGCCGAGCTGCCGCGGCCCGCACCGAAGGTCTCCGCCACCGGTCGATCCTCCCATGCCCCGATCATCACCACGGCTCTCCCCTACCCCGTCGGTGCCCGGCCCACACGCGGGGAGCGCTCAGCGGGCGCCGCGTCCGGGACTGCGGACCGGCCACGGGGCGTCGGCCGGACGCAGGCCGGTCCACCCGCGGGCACGCATCGCCTCCGCCGCGAGGACGGCGATGACGAGGGTCGGGTTGTGCAGCCGGCCCTCGAGGACTCCGGCGACGAGGTCGTCGAGCGGGACGCGGCGCTGCGGCATCCCGAGCTCCTCCCCGGTGCGCTCGTGCCGCTCGCCGTGGGGGACCTCGGCGAGGTCGCGGGCGAGGAAGATCCGCAGCCCCTCGGTCGAGCCGCCCGGTGAGGCCCAGTGGTCGACGAGCGTCGCCCACCGGCCGGCCGTGAGGTCGGCCTCCTCGTGCAGCTCACGGGCCGCGGTGAGGTGCGGCGGCTCGTCGTCGACGTCGAGCAGGCCGGCCGGGATCTCCCAGTCGAAGGCGCCGACCGGGTGCCGGTACTGCTGGATGACCACCGCGCGGTCCTCCTCGTCGAGGGCGAGCACGCCGACGGCGCCGGTGTGGTCGACGTAGTCGCGGGTGACGACCCCCGCCTCGCCGAGGTCCACCCGGTCGGTGCGGACGTCCCAGACCCGGCCCTCGAAGACGAGCCTGGAGTCGAGGACGGGCCGGGACTCGAGCCGGTCGTGGAACAGCTCAGGCACGCGCGTCGGCCGGCTCCGCGACCCGCGGCCGCTCGACCTCGACGAGCCGCGCGGCGCGCTGCTCCTCGATGGCCGCCCCGATGAGTCCCGCGAAGAGCGGGTGCGCCCGGGTGGGTCGCGACTTGAACTCGGGGTGCGCCTGGGTCGAGACGTAGTAGGGGTGCACCTCGCGCGGCAGCTCGACGAACTCGACGAGTCCGAGCTCGGGGTGGGTGCCGCTGATCACGAGGCCGGCCTCGACGAGCCGGGCGCGGTAGCCCTCGTTCACCTCGTAGCGGTGGCGGTGACGCTCGTCGGCGCTCGTCGCGCCGTAGACCTCGGCGACGACCGAGCCGGCGAGCAGGTCGGCGCGCTGGCTGCCGAGCCGCATCGTGCCACCGAGGTCGCCCGCCCCCTCGACGAAGGCCTTCTGCTCCTCCATCGTCGCGATGACCGGCGCCGGGGTGTCGGGGTCGAACTCGGTCGAGCTGGCGCCCTCGATGCCGGCGACGTCCCGGGCGTACTCGATGACCATGCACTGCAGGCCGAGGCAGATGCCGAGGGTCGGCACCTTGTGGGTGCGGGCCCAGCGCAGGGCCCCCACCTTGCCCTCGATGCCGCGGACCCCGAAGCCGCCGGGCACGAGGACGGCGTCGACCCCGCCCAGCGCGCGCTGCGCGCCGGCGTCGGTCTCGCACTCGTCGGAGGCGACCCACCGGATGCGCACCCGGGCGTCGTGGTGGAACCCGCCGGCGCGCAGCGCCTCGGTGACCGAGAGGTAGGCGTCGGGCAGGTCGACGTACTTCCCGACGAGCGCCACCTCGACCTCGTGCTCGGGCCGGTGCACCCGCTCGAGGAGAAGGTCCCAGTCGGTCCAGTCGACGTCGCGGAAGACGAGCCCGAGCCGGCGCACGACGTAGGCGTCGAGGCCCTCGCGGTGGAGCACCTTCGGGATGTCGTAGATGCTCGGGGCGTCGACGGCGGCGGCGCAGGCCTCGTTGTCGACGTCGCACATCAGGCTGATCTTGCGCTTGATCGAGTCGGGGATCTCGCGGTCGGCGCGCAGGACGAGCGCGTCCGGCTGGATGCCCACCTGGCGCAGGGCGGCGACCGAGTGCTGGGTCGGCTTGGTCTTCAGCTCGCCGCTCGGGGCGAGGTACGGGACGAGCGAGACGTGGAGGAAGAAGACGTTGTCGCGGCCGAGGTCGTGGCGCACCTGGCGGGCCGCCTCGAGGAAGGGCAGCGACTCGATGTCGCCGACCGTGCCGCCGATCTCGGTGATGATGACGTCCGGCGCGTCGGCGTCGGAGACGCCGGGCGAGCCGGCCGCCTGGGCCCGCATCCGCTCCTTGAGCTCGTTCGTGATGTGCGGGATGACCTGGACGGTGTCACCGAGGTACTCCCCGCGGCGTTCCTTCTGGATGACCCGGTTGTAGACCTGGCCGGTCGTCACGTTCGCGCTGCCGCGCAGGTTGACGTCGAGGAAGCGTTCGTAGTGCCCGATGTCGAGGTCGGTCTCGGCGCCGTCGTCGGTGACGAAGACCTCACCGTGCTGGAACGGGTTCATCGTGCCGGGATCGACGTTGAGGTACGGGTCGAGCTTCTGCATCGTCACCCGCAGCCCCCGCGCCCGGAGCAGGTGTCCGAGGCTGGAGGCGGTGAGCCCCTTGCCGAGAGAGGAGGCGACGCCTCCGGTCACGAAGATCTGTTTCGTCTGGAGCACCACGGGCTTCAACGATACGTCATCCGGCGCCCACCTCGCGGTAGGCCTCCAGCGCGGCGGTGAGGGCGTCGGCCTCCGACGGCAGCTGCGCCGCCCGCTCGACCGCCTTGGAGCGCAGGTCGTCCCGGACGCCGCCGTGCGTCACGACGTCACGGACGGCCCGGGAGAGCGACGTGGCGTCGTCGACCGGGACCAGCACGGCGGCGTCGCCGACGACCGCCGCGGTGCCCCCGGCATCGGTGGCGACGATGGCTGCGCCGGCGTGCAGCGCCTCCTGCAGCCCCACCGGCTGCCCCTCCCAGAGGGCGCTCGAGACGACGACGTCGGCGGCGGCGAGCAGGTCCGGGACGTCGTCGCGCCGCCCGAGCAGCCGCACCGGCAGGTGCTCGACGTCGATGCGGCGCTGCAGCTCGGCGCGCTGCGGGCCGTCCCCGGCGACGACGGTGACGAGGTCGAGGTCGGTCAGCTCGCGGTGGGCGTCGAGGAGGCGGTGCAGCCCCTTCTGCGGGGCGAGCCGCGCGACGACGACCCCGAGGCAGGTGCGGGAGTCGAGCCCGAGCTCGGCGTGCACGGCGTAGCGGTCGCGCCGGGCCGGCTCGAACGGCGGGGCGGGGACGACGGCCAACCCGGTGCGCCGGGCACCGAGCCGGCGCATCCGCTCGACGAGGTCCGCGGAGACCCCGAGGACGAGGGCGGATCCCCGGGCCACGACACGCTCGAGCGCTGCGTAGACCGCTGCCGTGAGCCGGGCGGTGGGGGCCGCGTTGTGCAGCGTCGTGACGACCGGCACCCCGGTGCGGGAGGCTGCGAGGACGGCGAGCGCCCCGGCCCGCAGGCCGTGGGCGTGGACGACGTCGGCCCCCCGGACCGGTCCGGCGAGGGTCCGGACCGCGGCCGTGTCTCGGACGGGGGGGGGGCGGGCGGCGACCTCGAGCTCGACGACGGCCGCGTGGTCGGCGAGGGCGAACCGGTCGGCGACCTCGCGGGGGCAGGCGACGACGACCCGGTGCCCCTCCTGGGCGAGCAGCCGCACCAGGCCCCGCACGTGCGCCCCGACCCCTCCGGCACTCGTGCCCATCACGAACAGCACCTTCATCCGGCATCCCCTCCCCGGCGCCGGGCCCGCCCCCGGTCGCGGATCTCCCCCATCATCCTCCGGTCACCGTAGAAGACCGCGAGCGCGCCGGTGAGGAGCGCGCCGAGCCCCGCGGCGACCCCCCAGAGGACCGCCTCGAGCAGGCCGTCGTAGGTGCGCCCGCGGGTCACGAGGTCGCCGACGACGACGGCGAGCGCCAGGGCCACGACGAGGGCGCCCGTGGTGCGGCCCAGACCCCGGCTCACCTCCGGACCCCAGGCCCGGCGGACGAGGACGACGAGGAGCACGGCGGAGAGCGTCATCCCGAGGGTCGAGGAGACCCCGAGCCAGCGCAGCGTCGTGCTCGCCCCGCGGTCCTGGCCGACGACGACGAGCGGCACGAGCGCGGCGACGGCCCAGCCGAGCGAGACCGCGAGCGCCGCGTCGAGCGGACGCCCGCGGACGTAGAGGGCCCGGGTGAGCAGCGCGGTGAGGCCGAAGCCGACGACGCCGGGCGCGTACGCCGTCAGCGCCGGGGCGAGGGCGGCGAGCGCCTCGGGGCTCGAGCCGGCGGTCCCCCGGCGGGCGTCGAGGAGGGTGAAGAACCCGCCGACGGCCGGCGCGGCGGCGAGGAGCACCCCGGCGGCGAGCCCGGTGAGGACGAGGACGGCCCGGACCGAGCGGGCGAGGGTGCGCGAGGAGTCGTCGCCGGCGCCGGTGCGCAGGGCGAGGGCGGGGAAGGCGCTCGTCGCGACCGGGACGGCGAGGACGGCGTACGGGAGGAGGTAGACGGCCTGGACGTACTGGTACACGGTGAACGCGCCACCGGTGCCGGAGTGCCGGGCCAGCCAGATGGTGACGACGACGGCCGTCTGCTGGGCGGCGAGCGCGAGGACCCCCGCCCCGGCGAGGGCGCCGATCCGTTGCGCGTCGTCGCGCTCGAGCCGCAGCGCCGGCCGCCACCGCCATCCCGTCGCGAGGGCCGGCCCGAGGAGCGGCAGCGAGAGCACGACGACCCCGAGGGTCGTGCCCCAGCCGAGCACGGCGATGGCGCCGTCGCCGACCCGGGCCGGCGAGGTCTCCCCGCCGGTGAGGTGCCCGTACCAGAGGTAGGAGGTGAGGACGACGACGGATGACAGGAGCGGGGCCAGGGCGGCCGCGAGGAACCGACGGTGCGCCTGGAGCAGCCCGGCGAGGATGATGCCGACGCCGTACAGGGGCACCTGGATGCTGAAGATGCGCAGCAGGGTCGTCGCGACGTCGTGACTGCCCGCCTCGTCGGCGCGCACGAGGCTGTCGGCGAGCACCGGTGCGACCACCCAGAGCAGGGCGGCGAGCGGGACGAGGACGACGAGCGCCCAGGTGAGCAGGACGGACGCGAGGCGGTCCGCGTGCTCGCGCTCTCCCGACCCGAGCCGGTGCGCGATGAGCGGGACCGCCACCGCGGCGAGGACCCCGCCGGCCGCGACCTCGTAGAGGACGTTGGGCAGGGCGTTGACGCTCTGGTAGACGTCGCCGACGCCCCCGGCGCGCACCGAGTCGGCGAAGACGAGGATGCGCGCGAACCCCGCGGCCCGCGCGACGATGGTCACGAGCGAGATGAGCCCGGCCGCCCCGGCGACACCGAGGGCTGCGCGCTGGCGGGTCATCGCGCCGGCCGGCCCCACGCGTCGAGCTCGCGCAGCCCCGGCGTGGACTCGATGACGGCGGTGAAGCTGACCTTCTCGGAGGCGAGCGTGGCCGCGACGAGCACGGCCAGGGCCAGGAGCCGTCCCCGGCGCCCGGCCCGCTGGACGAGTGCGGTGCCGACGAGCGCGCCGGCGGCGTTCGCGCCGGTGTCGCCGAGCATGGCCCGTCCGGCGAGGTCGGGGGCCAGCGTGCCGAGGGAGGCCCCGAGGGCGGCCGCCGCGCTCGTGGCCGACGCCGGTGACCCGCGGCCGGCGAGGAGCGGCAGGGCGGCGAGGCCGGTGGCCTTGAGCGCGCGGCCGGGACGCAGGTCGAGGAGGTTGACGAGGTTCGCGGCGCCGGCCACGACGGCGCCCCCGACGAGCGTGTCCACGGGCCGCAGGTCGCCCCGTCGGCGGTCCGCGGAGGCGGCCGCGAGCAGCCCGGTGAGCCCGAGGCCGGCGATCTTCACCGCCCCGGTCGTCAGCTCGCCCCGGGCCGCGGCCCCGAGGTGGCCGCGCAGCCCCTTCGAGGAGCCGTCGCCGGCGAGGTCGTCGAGGGCGCCGAACGCGCCGGAGCCGAGTGCGGCCAGGGCCCCCGCGGGGCCCGCGACGGTGGCCCCGGCCAGACCACCGGCCACACCGCCCGCCACCCAGGCCGGCCCCTCGAGCAAGGTGACCGGGGCGCCGGCGTGGTTCGTGCGGGTCCACCGCGGCGAGCGGACCCGGGCGGTGAGCAGCCGGTACGCTCCGGCCGCCGCGAGGCCCGCGGCGACCCCGGCCACCACCGGCCGGCCGGCGCTCACTGCCCCGGCAGCGGCGCGTAGGCCGCGTCGGTGCCCGGGCCGAGGCCGTACTGCCCGACCCCGCCGCCGTCCTGCTGGAGCAGCGCGAAGACGACGCTGCCCACCCCGAGGGGCGAGCCGGCGTCGTCGACCGACGAGACCTCCTTGGTCGCGGCGGAGGTGTCGCGCAGCACCGTGAGGACCGCCGTGCCGTCCCGGCTGGTCGTGAGGTCGTCGGCGACGACGACACCACGGGACCGGGTGTCGAGGGCCCGGCTCAACCCGACCCAGCGCTCGGCCACGGTGGTGCGGGTCGCCTGGTCGCCGTCGACGACCGAGCCGGACACGACGACGACGAGGTCGGCCCGGGCGAACTCGGGGGCGTCGAGGGAGAGCAGCCCGGCGTCGGCGAGCGTCTCGAGACCGGTGCGCGCCGTGGCGTCGTCCGGGCCGCTGTCGCCGGCCGGGGCGGTCCGCGCCAGGAGGGTGGCGAGGAGGATGTCGCGCGGCTCGGCGGAGCCGTTGGGCACCTCGACGCCGGCGTCCTTGGTCACCTGCGCCACGGCCGCGTCGCGGGCGTCGGCGGTCTTGCGGTCCGTGCTCACCCACTCCTCGCCGACGGTCGTCGTCGAGGCGAGCCGGGCCCCGGCGGTGCGCAGGCCGGTGGCGACCGCCTCGCCGACGGCCGCCTCCGCACCGGGCAGGACGACGAGCGCGACGCGGCGGTCGGTGAGGGTGCCGCCGAGGACCCGGCCGGACACGGCCTCGAGGTAGGAGTCGCGGGCCTCCACGCCGGTCTTGGCCGCGGCCAGCTGGCTGTTGAGGTCGGCCTTGTCCTGGCGCAGGCCGGCGACCTCGTTCTGGAGGGTCGAGCCGATCTCCCCCTTGAGGGGACCGGCGCCGAGCACGATCCCCACGGCCAGGGCCAGGAAGATCGAGACGATCGAGACGATGTGGTAGCGGAAGTCGATCACCCGAACACTCCTCCGAGGGTGGTCCACAGGTCGTCGACCTTCGCGGCGAGGACCTGGAGCAGTGCGCGTCCACCGGCGGTGGACCACAGGGCGGCCCCGAGGGCGAAGACGCCGACGAGCAGCATGAGCACGACGCTGAGCGAGGAGATCCGCGCCCGGTAGAGGCGGCTGACCCCCTTGGCGTCGACGAGCTTGCCGCCGACGCGCAGCCGGGTGAGGAAGGTGCTCGCCATCCCGGACCGGCCCTTGTCGAGGAACTCCACGAGCGTCACGTGGGTCCCGACGGCGACGATGAGCGTCGCGCCCTTGTCGTCGGCGAGCAGCATCGCGACGTCCTCGCTCGTCCCCGTGGCCGGGAAGACGACCGGCTCGATGCCGAGCTCACGCACCCGCTCGACGCCCGGGGCCCGGCCGTCACGGTAGGCGTGGACGACGATCTCGGCGCCGCAGCGCAGCGCACCGTCGGACACCGAGTCCATGTCGCCGACGATGAGGTGCGGGGTGTGCCGGGCCTCGATGAGCGCGTCGGCCCCGCCGTCGACACCGATGAGCACCGGCTTGTACTCGCGGATGTAGGAGCGGAGGGTCTCGAGGTCCTCCTTGTAGTGGTAGCCGCGCACGACGATGAGGACGTGCCGGCCGTCGAGGTCGGTGCGGATGTCCGGGACCCCGACCCCGTCGAAGAGCAGCTCGCGCTCCTTGCGCAGGTAGTCCATCGTGTTCTCGGCGAAGGCCTCGATCTCGGTCGAGAGGCCGGCGCGGGCCGTCGTCATCGCGTCCTGGACGGCCTCGGCGTCGAGGAGGGTGCCGGTCCCGACGGGAGTGCCGCCGGCGAGCAGCCGGCCCTCCTCGAGCGCGAGGGGGGCGCCGTCCTTGAGGGCCATGACGTCCGGGCCGGCGGCGTCGAGCAGCGGGATGCCGGCCGCCACGATGATCTCCGGCCCGAGGTTCGGGTAGCGCCCCGAGATGGAGGCCGCGGCGTTGACGACCGCGACCGGCCGGCAGGCGACGAGGGCCTCGGCGCTCACCCGGTCGATGTCCTGGTGGTCGATGACCGCGACGTCGCCGGGCTTGAGGCGCTTGGTGAGGTTCTTGGTCCTCCGGTCGACGCGGGCGGGGCCGGAGCACCCCCCGGCGGGGTCCCGGTCGCGACGATGGCTCAGGCGGATGGACATCTGCACCATCGTGCCACGCCTGCTCAGGCGCGAGCGCGCGCCAGCAGGTCGCGCGCGTGCTCGAGAGCGGCGTCGGTGCCGGAGCCGCCGAGCATCCGGGCCAGCTCGGCGACCCGGTCCTCGCCGGCGACCTCGTGGACCATGCTGCGGGTCACGTGCCCGTCGACCGACTTCTCGACGACGAGGTGGCGGTCGGCGTGGGCTGCGACCTGCGCGAGGTGGGTGACGACGACGACCTGGGCGTGTCGGGCCAGGGCGGCGAGACGGGCGCCGACGTCGAGGGCCGCACGCCCACCCACCCCGGCGTCGACCTCGTCGAAGACGAACGTGGGCACCGACGCGCCGGCATCGGCGGTGGCGACCTCGAGGGCGAGCATGACCCGGGAGAGCTCGCCGCCCGACGCGGCCCTGGTGACCGAGCGCGGTGGCGTGCCAGGCCCGGCGGCGAGCCGGACCTCGACGGCGTCGCGGCCGTCGGCGCCGAAGCGTCCGGCGTCCTCGACTGCGACGTGCACCGTGGCCGACCCCATCGCGAGGTGCGCGAGCTCGTCGGTGATCCGCGCCCCGAGGGCGTCGGCGACGCGACGGCGGAGGTCGCTCAGCGCCTCGGCCGCCTCGGCCCGGCGGGCGGTCAGCGCGGCGGCCTGCTCCTCGAGGCCGCCGATGCGGTCGCCGGTGCCCTCGAGCTCGGCGACCCGGACGGCGGCCGCGCTCCCCCACGCGAGCACGTCGTCGACCCCGGGTCCGTAGAGCCGGGTGAGCTCGGTGAGCGCGGCGCGGCGCTGCTCGACCTGGTCGAGGCGGGCGGGGTCGACGTCGGCGTCGGCGAGGTAGGAGCCGAGGTCGGCGGCGAGGTCGGCGGCGAGGTAGCGCAGCTCGTCGACGCGCGTGCCGAGCGCCGCCAGCTCCGGGTCGTTCGCGGAGGCCTGCGCCAACCGGGCCGACGCGGAGGCCAGTGCCTCGAGGACCGCCGGGCCCTCCGCGACGCCGTCGGTGTCGCCGCTCAGCAGGTCGTGCGCGGCACCGGCGGCGGCGCGCAGCTCCTCGGCGTGCCCGAGCCGTCCGGACTCCGCCCGCAGCGCCTCGTCCTCGCCGGGCTGGGGGTCGAGGGCCTCGATGCGCTCGAGGCCGAGCCGCAGGGTCTCGGCCTCGCGGGCCCGCCCGGCCGCGGCCGTGCGGAGCGCCCCGAGCGCGGCCTGGACCGCCTGGAGCTCGGCGTGGACCTCCCGGTAGGCGCGCACCGCGTCGGCGAGCCCGGGCCCGCCGAAGGTGTCGAGGACCTCACGGTGCTCGTCGGCGCGGCGCAGCCGCCACTGGTCGGCCTGGCCGTGCACGGCGACGAGGTGCTCGGCGAGGTCGGCGAGCACTCCGACCGGAGCGGACCGCCCGCCGACGTGGGCCCGGGAGCGGCCGTCGGCCTGCACGGTGCGCACGAGGACGAGCCCGTCGCTCGTGTCGGCGCCGGCCTCGGCGGCGCGCTCGAGGGCGGGGTGGCCGTCGGGGAGGACGACGACGCCCTCGACGACGGTGCGGTCGGTGCCGGCGCGCACGAGGCCGGAGTCGCCGCGGCCGCCGAGCAGCAGTCCGAGCCCGGTGACGACCATCGTCTTGCCGGCGCCGGTCTCGCCGGTGAGCACGGTGAGCCCCGGGTGGAGGGGCAGCACGGCCTCGTCGATGACGCCGAGGTCGCGGATGCGGATCTCCTCGATCACGACCCGGCGTCCTCCGCGGCGGCGCGCTGACGGGCCGCGCCCCGCCATCCGTGGACGGGCAGGTCGAACTTGCCGACCAGCCGGTCGGTGAAGACGTCGGCGCTGAGGCGGGCCAGCCGGACCGGGAGGTCGGAGCGCTCGACCTCGACCTGGGCCCCCGGCGGGAGGGTGGTCGCGCGGCGGCCGTCGCACCACACGACGGCGGACGCGTCGGAGCCGGCGACCAGCTGCACCGCGAGGTGGGACTGCGGCCCGACGACGACCGGCCGGGAGAAGAGGGCGTGGGCACTGATCGGGACGAGGAGGAGCGCCTCGACGTCCGGCCAGACGACGGGTCCACCGGCGGAGAACGCGTAGGCCGTGGAGCCGGTGGGCGTCGCCATGACGATGCCGTCACAGCCCCACGTCGACAGCGGCCGGCCGTCGATCTCGACGGTCAGCTCGAGCATCCGCTCACGGGCGGCCTTCTCGACGCTCACCTCGTTGAGGGCCCACGAGGAGAAGACCGTGTCGCCGTTGCGCCGGGCCCGCACGTCGAGGGTCATCCGCTCCTCGACCGTGTAGTCGCGGGCGCAGATGCGCTCGACGGTGGCGTCGAGGTCCTCGCGCTCGGCCTCGGCGAGGAACCCGACGTGGCCCAGGTTGACCCCGAGCAGCGGGGCGCCGGAGCCGCGGGAGATCTCCGCACCGCGCAGGATGGTCCCGTCGCCACCGAGGACGCACACGAGCTCGCAGCCGATGTCGTGGTCGTGCTCGGCGATCGCGCCGACGCCCTCGACGGCGGCCAGCGGCGTGCCGACGAGGTCGGGCTCGGGGGCGCACACCCCGATGCCCGCGGACAGCAGGCGGGTCGCGACGCCCGCCGCGAGCTCCTGGGCGTCGGGCCGGGACGCGTGCGTCACGAGCAGGACGCGGCGGGACGGTCTGCTCATCGGGCTCCTCCCGGGGTCGCGTGGGTCACCTCGCGCACGAGGGCGCCGGCCTGCTGTGCGTTCATTGTGTCGGACGGGTCCGACCGCGCCCACAGGAGGTACTCCGCGTTCCCGGTGCTGCCGGCGATGGGGCTGGCCGCGACCCCGTGGGTGTGCAGCCCGACGCCGAGGAACGCGCCGAGCACCGCCTCCACGGCCGTGGCCCGGTCCTCGGCCGAGGTGACCAGGCCGCCGCGGCCCAGCCTGGCCCGGCCCACCTCGAACTGCGGCTTGACGAGGACGACGAGGTCGCCGCCCGGGGCGAGCAGGCCGGCCAGCTCGGTGGCCACGAGGGTCAGCGAGATGAAGGACAGGTCGGCGACGACGAGGTCGGCCGGTCCCCCGACGTCGGCGGCCGCGAGCCCGCGGATGCTCGTGCCCGCGCGGTCCTCGACCCGCGGGTCGGCCGCGAGGGCGGGCACGAGCTGGTCGTGCCCCACGTCGACGGCGACGACGTGGGCCGCGCCGTGCGCGAGGAGGACCTCGGTGAACCCACCGGTCGACGCGCCGACGTCGATGCACCGCCGCCCCTCGACGACGAGGCCCTGTGGTCCCCACGTCGAGAGGGCGGCGAGGAGCTTGTGCGCGGCCCGGCCGACCCACCGTGGTGCGGCCGCGTCCACCTCGAGCGGTGTGTCCGGCCCGACGGGCTGGGACGGCTTGCCGGCCGTCCTCCCGCCGACCCGCACGTGACCCCCGGCGACGAGGTCACGCGCCTCCCCCCGCGAGCGGGCCAGGCCGCGCCGGACCAGCTCGGTGTCGAGCCGTCCGATGTCAGCCGCCCAGGTCGCCGAGCCGGGAGCGCAGCGTGCGCTGCACCTCCTCGCCGGCCGCGAGCTGGCCGTCGAGGTCGTCCGTCGGCACCGCGGCGAGGTCGCCGAGCGTCGAGTCGATGACGATGTCGCCGGTCTCCGGGAGCACGGCCGCCTCGTCGGGGACGGTGTCGGTGGGGTCGAGGTGCGCGTCGCTCACGTCGTCTTCTTCGCCGTCGTCTTCTTCGCGGGGGTCTTCTTCGCCGCAGCCTTCTTGGCCGTCGTCTTCTTCGCGGGGGTCTTCTTCGCGGGGGTCTTCTTCGCGGGGGTCTTCTGCGCCGTCGCCTTCTTCGCGGTCGTCTTCTTCGCGGTCGTCTTCCCGGCCGTCGCCTTCTTCGCCGCAGTCTTCCTCGCCGCAGCCTTCTTCGCCGTCGTCTTCTGGGCCGTCGCCTTCTTCGCCGGGGCCTTCTTCGCGGGTGCCGGGCGGGTCGGCGTGGCGGGGGTCAGGACCGGCGGCGGCGCCAGCACGGGCTCCGCGGTCTCGACGAGACCGGCCCCCGGGACGCGGTCTGCGCGCAGCCCCGCCGAGCGGGCGAGCTCGTCGACCCGGGCGGCCAGCCCGGCGACGCTCGTACCGAGCGACTGGACCTCGGCGAGCATCCGGCCGACGTCGACCCGCTCGAGGGCGGACTCGACCTCGCGCTGCACGAGCCCGGCCACCTGGGCCCGGTTCTGCTCGGCCGCCTTGAGGAGGTCGCCGGCCAGCTTCTCGGCCTGCTTCGAGACCTTGGCGGCCGACCCGGAGGACCCGGCGAGGGTGAGGATCTCCTGGGCCGCCTCGACGGCACGGGCGCGCGTCATCTCCCCGAGCCCGGACGCGAGCTCGACGTACGCACGGATCGAACGCTTGGCCATGGGGACCTCCTCGTCGGGCGGCCGGGGAGGCCGCGTCGGGTCCACGCTACCGGTCGGTCATCCGTGCGAGCAGCCGCCGGGCCTGCTCAGCGGCCTCCGATCGTCCGTCCTCGTCCCCGCCATCCTGGGCGGCGTGCGCCCGCCCGACCGCCTCGACCAGCTCCTCGAGCGACGGCTCACCGACCGCCGGGTCGGTGCCCAGCCAGCGCAGGTCGGGGGCGACGAAGGTGGGGCGTCGCGCCGGGGGTGCGGCGAGGAGGGCCTCCAGGCCGTCCACCCCGGTGAGCACGAGCAGGGAGTCCGTCCCCGCCCGCACCGCGCCCTCGATGTCGGTGTCGAGCCGGTCCCCCACGGCGAGGACGCGATGGGCGTCGACCTCGAGGCGCCGGGCCGCGAGGAGGTAGAGCGGCGGGTGGGGCTTGCCGGCGACCTCGTGCGGGTCGTGACCGACCGCCCGGGCGACCGCCGCGACGAGGGACCCGTTGCCCGGAGCGACGCCACGGTCGGTGGGCAGGGTGGCGTCGGTGTTGGTCGCCACCCAGCGGGCACCGGCCTCGATCGCGTACGCGGCCTCGGCGAGGTCCGCGGCGGTGACCTGCGGCCCGTACCCCTGGACGACGGCCGCGACCTCGGCGTCCGTCTCCGACCCCCGGCGCACGGCCCGGAAGCCGCTGGTCTGCAACGCCGTCGCCACGCCCGGTCCGCCGACTGCGAGCACGCACGAGCCTGCGGGAGTGCCCGCCTCGACGAGCAGCCAGGCCGCGGCCTCGCTGCTCGTCACGACGTCGGCGGCGGTGGTCGTCAGCCCGAGCTCGGCGAGGTGGTCGGCGACCGCCGCCGGCTCGCGGGAGGCGTTGTTCGTCGCGTAGACGACGGGCCGGTCGAGGCCGGCGAGGGAGCCCACCGCGTGCTCGACGGCCGTCGGCCCGCGGTAGACGACCCCGTCGAGGTCGCAGACGACGGCCTCGTACCGCGCGGCCAGACCGCTCACGCCCGCGGCTCCGCCTCGGCGTCCGGCTCCTCGGCGGGGTCGGTGTCGTCGTCCCCGAGGTCCTCGACGAGCACGCCGTCCAGCTCCTCCAGTCGCTCCACGGCGTCGGTCTCGTTCTCCGTGTCGTGCTCGACGACCCGCAGGAACCACTCGCGGGCCTCGTCGACCCGGCCGAGGGCGAGGAGGGTGTCCGCGTAGGCGTACTGGAGCCGGTGCACCCCGGCCTTGCGGCCCCGCGTGAGCGCGGGCAGCTGGAGGGCGAGGAGGGCGGCGTCGAGCTGCCCGAGATCGCGCCGGATGCCCGAGACGACGATGGCCAGCTCGGTGCGTTCCGCGTCGCTCAGCGTGCGCGCCTCCGGGGAGCCGGCGAGCTCGAGGGCGCGGTCGAGCCGCCCGAGTCCCCTCTCGCAGTCGACCATGAGCGGGAGCAGGTGCGAGGAGCCGCTCAGCCGGCGCACCGTCCGGAACTCGGTCAGCGCACGGGCGAAGTCACCACTGCGGTAGGCCACCATCCCGAGCGCCTCGCGGGCCGCGGGCACCCGGCCGGCGCGCCGCACCGCGGTCTCGGCGTGGGCCAGCGCGGCGTCGAGCTCGTCGGCCTCGAGCATGACGGACACCATGACGAGGTGCCGTGCGACGCCGTCGGCGTTCTCCTTGCTCAGCGTGCGCAGCTGCTGGTGCACGGAGCGGTCGAGCTCCTTGCCGGTCACCTCGTCCGGGACCCGGGGCTCGGGCAGGCGGGGGCTGCGCGGGGCGAGGCGGCTGCCCCCTCGTGCCTCGGTGTCGGACCGGCGGCCCGCGCCGCCCGGGACACCGCTGCGCCGGGCAGCGCCGCGGCCGCCGGAGCCGGCGCGTGGCCCACCCCGCTCCTCGCGCCGCGGACCGGACCCGCGGCGCGGACGGTCACCGCCACCCCCGGGTCGCCCACCACGGGAGGGTCGCTGGTTGTCCTCGGCCACTGTCGGTCCTTTCGTCGCGGCGTTCGCCGCCTGGCAGTCTACGGTCGCGCCGGCGCGCCCGGACATGGGCATGAGAAAGGGCCCGTCGCGAACGACGGGCCCTTTCTGGAAAGTATGTCCGGCTGCGTCCTACTCTCCCACACCGTCACCAGTGCAGTACCATCGGCGCTGAAGGGCTTAGCTTCCGGGTTCGGAATGGAGCCGGGCGTTTCCCCTTCGCTATGACAGCCGAAACTCTATGGAGATGTCAGTCGTTCCCGACCGTATCTCGGGAACTGCACAGTGGACGCGAACACGCAAAGTCTTTTGGGTGTGTATCAAGTTGTCGGCTTATTAGTACCAGTCAGCTGCATGCATTGCTGCACTTCCACATCTGGCCTATCAACCCGGTAGTCTAGCCGGGAGCCTCTCGGGGCAAGCCCCATGGAAACCTCATCTTGAAGCGTGCTTCCCGCTTAGATGCTTTCAGCGGTTATCACTTCCGAACGTAGCTAATCAGCGGTGCTCCTGGCGGAACAACTGACACACCAGAGGT